>Ga0315336_1003426_pt1 | contig 21113 bp, 24 predicted proteins | sample ASW5metaG_FD_204512 | JGI IMG/M metagenome (GOLD analysis project Ga0315336, IMG submission 204512) | Ammonia-oxidizing marine archaeal communities from Monterey Bay, California, United States - ASW #5 | ecosystem: Environmental > Aquatic > Marine > Intertidal zone | place: USA: California... | reverse complement strand
CTGGTCGCGCTGCGTCGTCCCCCAGGGGCTTTCGCGCGGGCTGTCGAGCAATTCCTTCGTATAGACCTTCTCGACGGTGCGCTTCTGGAATTTCACCGCATCGAAGCCAGCGTCAGCCGCCCAGTGGATGACCCGTTCGGCGTATGTGAACCGTTGGAGTTCGTCCCGGCTGCTCATGCGTCCTCCTCAGGCTCCTGAGGCCCGAATCCCAAGTAGTGGAGTGCCGTGGCCAGTATTCCGAGACCAAGCGCGGAAGCGCCCAGCTTCCTGAGGCCCCCCAGGGCTGCGAGCGCGCCTGGGCTGGCCGTGGGGTCTGCCGGAAGGTCGGATGAAACCGTAACTGTCGTCAGGCGGACTAAATGAGCAAGGACGGTATCCCGAGTTGGATCGACTAATTCGGGGAGGGCAGACAAGGAAGGCAATCCAGCACATACGCGATCGCACAAGTGTCAGCGTCGTCGAGGCGGCTCGGCTTGTCGATGAACGCACGCGACTGCTCTCGTAGACGGGACGCTCGTGCTGACAAATATTCTTCTCCACTAATAAACAGTATTTTGCGCAGGGGATTTTCTAATTTCAAATTGAGCAGGAGTCCCAGACCCCGAAAAATTATCTGCAAAAAATTCGGTTCACCAAAGAGGAGGTAAAGATGCGTAATCTGCGAAGTGTCATCTTCGGACTTGGTTGTCTTCTTGGTGGTGTCTTCCTAGCGAACTACTTCGGTGCCGAAGCAGGTGCCCAACAACAGACAGTTGAACGCAGTGGATTGTGGGAAGCAGAAGACTGCGGGAACATAAGTGGTGCCTCAGGTCTCTTCCTGTATGTGGCCGGCGAGCTTCTTGAAGAAGCAGATGAACTCAGAGAAGAAGGGGATGAGGCAGAGGCAAATGAATCTTATGCGGGTGGATTATCTTTTTCAGAATTGGCTGCAAACTACGCAAAAAATTTTGAAGCTTATTGCAAATAACAGGTAGTAGTGCCCTAACCTGACCCAGTGCCCACCCCATCTCGTGCTATCAGTCCGGGGTACTGTCAGCGCCCACTCATTGGTGGGCAGATATACGCAATGGCATGGATGGGTACGAGTGATATCAGACCAGCCGAACAAGCGCAGGAGCTCGTCCGAAGGCAGGAGTTCAAGAAGTGATAGGGTGCCCCGGATCAGTTGCACATGAGAGTTTCGTTGGGCACCATCATGTCAGTGTGATCCCGCACAGCGGAGGAGAAGGCAGATGGGAAGAGGGATGATTCGTACGTTCTTAGACGCTCTGGCGTCTGGGAATCTGGGTTCGAGAACGTCGCCAACATGGATCAGGTTCCGGAGGAAGGTGCCTTCGTGGTCTCGTTGCCCATGAAGGTCGCCGGCGGGAGTGGCGGTCCACTTCGGATTGTCGCGTTCGTTCCTTCAACGTCCGGGGAATCCTGACGGTGATCTCACCGGGAAAGGGCCTGTCGCGGGTTAAGATCTCTCGCCTCGCCGACGGCCGCTTCGTGGATCGCAAGGATGTCGTCACGGTGGAGGAGCCGCTCGAGATCCGCGTCGAGTTCACCCGAAACGGCGTCCGCGAGACCTCCGCGGTCTCGGTCACGATGCGCACGCCAGGCAATGACTTCGAGTTGGCGGCGGGATTTCTATACGGGGAGGGTCTCCTCCGTGGCAGGGAGGACGTCACTGAGATCAGCTACTGCCAGAGCGACGAGCCCCAGACGTACAACATCGTGATCGTGAAGCTGAGGCCGGAGACTCTTTTCGATCTGGGCGCGCTTTCCAGAAACTTCTACATGAGTTCGAGCTGTGGGGTGTGCGGGAAGGCGTCGTTGGAGGCCGTCGAGGTGCGAGGGTGCGAGCAGATCCCGGACGAAGGACTGAGCGTGGACCGGGCGATTCTGGGTGGCCTACCCGACAAGCTCCGAGCGCAGCAGGATCTCTTCGACCGCACGGGCGGCATCCACGCCGCCGGCCGCTTCGACGAGGCCGGCGACCTCGTTTCGGTGCGTGAGGACGTCGGGCGCCACAATGCCGTCGACAAGGTCGTGGGTGAGGCTTTCCTGGCGGGCGAACTCCCGTTGGGACGGACCATTTTGGCGGTCTCCGGACGGACGTCCTTCGAGATCATGCAGAAGGCTTTGGCGGCGGGCATCCCGCTGGTCGTCGCAGTGGGGGCCCCCTCCAGCCTCGCTGTGGATTTGGCGCGGCGCTTCAACATGAGCCTTCTGGGTTTTACTCGGTCGGATGGGTTCAACGTGTACGCGGGAGCGGAGCGGATCGCGACCTAGAACGCCACGCCGCCACCCCAACGAACGCCGCCGCCGATGCCAGGACTCCGAGTAAGCTGGAGTCCAGAAAGGGAGATGCGTCGGAGAGGCCGGCGAGCTCAATCGAGACCAGCGTGACCACCCCGACCCCACAGGCGGCCATCGCCTCGGGTACGCCCGGTCGGCGGGTGTATAGGCCGGCGATCAGTGGCACAAAGAGGCAGACAGCCATCAAGGCGTAGAAAATGGTCAGTGCGTCGATGACAGACGGCAGAACAAGGGCGAGTAGGATACTGAGACCGCCTCCCGTCAGCGCAGCTAACCGGGCGACCCGGAGCACCTGTTTGTCGCTCGCGTCCGAGCGAACGAAGCGCTTGTACAGGTCCTTGGAAAGAGATGTCGCGAGCATGAAGAGGATGGCGTCCGCGGAGCTGATCTCCGCGGAGAACACGGCTGCCAGTCCCAAGCTGCCGAGCAGCGTCGGAAGCCCCGCCGCGAGCACCAGCATCAGGGCCTGCTCCTGGTCTACCAGGGCGGGGTCGAACGTCCGAGCGATCATGCCGAAGAGTGGGGGAGCCAGCGCGAACAGGAGCAGAGCCACTGCCGTGGCCGCCAGCCCGACCCGAATGGCACGCTCGTCGACGGCTCCGTACACCTTCTGAATCAATCCGGGCGAGACCATGAAGTTTGGGACGAGGAGCGCCAGATAGATCCATCCGGACTCACCCCCCTGCCAAAAATTCAAGTAGTCCGAGGAGGGTGGCGCCGCGGCGACCACCGCGTTCCAACCGCCGACCGCTCCCCACACCCACGGCAACGCCACCGCGAAGCCGGCCACGAGGACCACGACTTGCACCATGTTCACCCATGCTGAAGTGAGGAGCCCCCCTGCGGTGAAGTACGCGGTGACGACGATCCCCCCGATAAGGACACCCGCCCAATGGGGTGTCCCGGCGACGAAGCTCAAGATCTTGGCCATCGCGATGAGTTGGGCTGCCAGGAGTGCCGGGGTCCCGATCCAGAGGAGCGCCGTGATCGTGGCCCGAACCGGAGAGCCGTATCGGAACTCCAGGTAGTCTCCGGCGGTGTAGAGGCCTCGCTCGCTCGCAAGCCGCCAGATCCGCGGACCGATCCAGAACGCCAGCCCTAGTGTACCCACGGCCGCTGACCCGACCCACCACCAAGCCGACAGGCCATCGCGGTAGCCCAGACCGGCCGCACCGACCGTGCTTCCGGCCCCGATGTTTGCGGCCAGCACGGTGGAGAAAAGAAGCGCAGCGCTGAGGCGGCGATCGGCAACGAAGAAGCCCGAACTGGTCCCGACGCGACGGCCGATCCACACGCCGAGGCTTATCAGCCCCGCCGAGTACGCGAGTAGTAGAAAGAGGGTCGGATTCAAGGGCGGTGGCTTGGAAAGGGGTCGCTCACCTGCCCAAGCTGATATCTCTTGCCGCTGGAATTCTCGGAATCCCGGTAGCCGCGCGCACGGCGCGCACGACCGCTTCCGCCATCACGTCGGCGGCCAAGGCGCCGATCCTCGACACCGATTCGTCGCCAGCGAACGAGCCCGTGGCCAAAGAGAACACCGTGTCGCCGTCCCAGGGTGTGTGGGCGGGGTAGATCGTGCGGGCGAGACCATCCTGGGCCATCTGGGCGACCTTCGTGGCCTCGGCCTTCGTCAGCGTGCCGTTGGTGGCAACCACACCGATGGTCGTGTTGGCGCCGTTTTGGGGGTCGTTGGAGGCTCCCTCCCGAAGCAGCACACGTGCGTCGGCAAGCCCGCGACCATTTTCGGTGCGTACACCTGCGATGACCGACCCCGTAGCCGGATCGATGATGTCCCCAACCGCGTTGACCGCGACGATGGCCGCCACCGTGAGTCCGTTGTCGAGAGTGATCGAGGCCGTTCCGACGCCACCCTTCATGGCGCGGGCCACGCCACGTAGCTTCCCGACCGTGGCGCCAGCGCCAGCGCCGACGTTGCCCTCGGTGGGCGTCTCAGTGGTGGCGTGGCTCGCCGCGCGATAACCACAGTCCGCGTCGGGCCGGATGCTCGGGTCGTCGCCGACCGATAAGTCATAGAGGATCGCGCCGACCACGATGGGTACCCGAATCTCGCCGACCCTGTATCCGATGTGACGCTCGTCCAGATACCGGACGACTCCACTCGCAGCATCCAACCCGAAGGCGCTCCCGCCGGAGAGCACGACTGCGTGCACTTCCTGCACGGAATTCACCGGATCGAGCAGAGCAGTCTCTCTCGTGCCGGGCGCGCCGCCCCGGATGTCGACACCTCCCACCACCCCGCCCTCCGCCAGCACCACCGTGCAACCAGTTGGGCGCTCACTCAGGGTAAAGTGACCGACCTTGAGACCAGGAATCGCCGTGAGCCCCCAAGCCATCTCCTGTGCCTGGGAAGGCGACGGAGTACCCAGGAGGACCAGGGTCGCGCCGGCAGCGAGGAGGAAGAAGCCGACCAACAGACGCATACGGGCCCCGGGAAGGAGGCCTTCTGGGCACGCCGCCCATCGCACTGGAACGTTCGTCTTCATAGGGAATGGGTACCTCGGACCGCGCGAATGTTTCCCTCCGAAGTGGACGTGCTCCCTTACAGCCCTACCGCAGCGAGTGCCGCCTTCACATTGTCCTCATCGGCTTGGGAAGATGCGCCACTCGCCCCCACGGCTCCCACCGTGTAGCCGTCTCGCACGATCGGGACCGCACCCTGGAAGAATCGAAGCCGGCCGGCTGAAGCCTGGTTCATATTCTGATAGAGGGGAGAAGTCGATGTTGCTGCGAGCTCGGCGCTCGGCCGCCCGAAGATCGCGGCGCCCATGGCTTTACCGATCGCCGTGTCCATGGTCGTGGGGCGCGCATTCGGCATCCGCGTGGCAGCGATCAAGTCGCCTCGCCCGTCGACCACGGCAATGCTGAGTTGAAGGTTCTTACTGGTAGCATCGTTCTGTGCCGCCGTGATAATGGCTTGCGCTTCGCTGAGGCTGATCCATTGCGGGCCGTCCTGCGCAGCGAGTCCCATGGGTGCGGCGAGACCTCCACCCACGAGAGTGAACGCGAACAGGGCCCGCGAGATTCTTGTGATCTGGTTCATCGATTTTTCTCCAGAAAAGATCGGCGAGGACCGCCTAGAAGGCGGAGAGCGCGGAGCGCACCGCATCTTCGTCCACTTGTGACGCTGCACCGCTGCAGCCCATCGCGCCGATCAATTCGTCATTTCTCATGATCGGCAGGGCGCCCTGGAACGCGTAAAGCGGTCCCGGCATGGTCTCGTTGAAGCTCTGGAAAGCGGGAGAGTTACCGAAAGCCGCCATGGCCGCGCTCGGCTGCCCGAACAGGGCCGACATTCGTGCCTTACCACGCGCGACGTCGGTAGTATAGAACCGCGCGCCATCCATACGGGCCATCGCGATCATGTCCCCGCGGGAATCGACGACCGCGCAACTGAGGCTGACGCCAAGAGCCTCCGCAGTCCGCTGAGCGGTTGCGAGGGCCGCCATTGCTTGGGCGGTGGAAGGGCCCGGAGGGGCAACTGGGGCGCCTCTTTGCTGTGCACCAGCTGGGGAAGCGAAAAAGGCGACGGCGAGAATGCCGCTCCCGAGAACCGACCAACGATGCTGACCTCTGAACATCCTGGCTCCTCACAAAGACGGAAATTTCAATAGACGCTTCTTCAATGTGCCTAATTACAGGCTAATCGGATCAGGTTCGCTAAGCTACTACCGGTAATTGCCGAACTGGAGTTCCACGCCCCAGTCCTCTCCCTTCATGAACGCTATGACCTGCTGAAGCTCGTCCGTGGAGGGGCTCGTGACCCTCAGTTCGTCGGCTTGGATCTGGACCTGCACCTTCTTGAATCCGTGATCCTTGACCGCTTTCACCATTTTTTTCGCGGTCTCCTGGCCGATGCCTTGTTTGAGGCTCACGGTCTGGCGAGCGCGGCCGAGGGATCCGATCTCGACACCCCCTTGATCCAAGTTTTTCACCGGAACCCCTCGCCGAGAGAGCTTCTCACGAAGGACCTGAAGGACGGCAGTCAGGCGATATTCGTCATCCGCTTCGAGCTTGATCGCGCCGCCGCTTCGGTCGAAGTCCACCGTGCAGTCCGTTCCCTTGAAGTCGTAACGGGTGGCGATTTCTTTGTGCGCCTGATTGACCGCGTTGTCGACCTCCTGGAGGTCGACGCCGGTGGAGACATCGAATGAATTCTTCTTGGCCATCGTGATCCTCGGTGCGCTGTGATTGTCAGGCGAACCCCGAAATCTGTCGTTCCGGGGCCGGATGGTCTACACTGCCGCCGAAACTCATCACCGCTGGAGATCATGAGCGCTCATCCTGCCACGCACCACTGCACCACCCTCGTCTTGGGGAGTGGCGTGGCTGGCCTGACGTATGCGCTTCGTGTGGCCCAGCACGGTCCGGTCCTGATCCTGACCAAGAAATTCCGCAGCGACTCTTCGACGAACCGGGCCCAAGGTGGGCTCGCGGCGGTCCTCAATCCCACGGACTCCTTCGATTTGCACGTGGCTGACACCCTCGAAGCGGGGGCTGCCTTGTGCCGAAGAGACGTGGTCGAACTAGTGGTACGCGAAGGCCCGGCTCTGGTTCGAAGCCTCGCGCAGATGGGCGCTACGTTTGCCCACGCGGATGCGGGCGGCGATTCCGAGGATCTCGATCTGGGCCTGGAGGGGGGCCACAGCCGCCGACGAATCGTGCACGCGAAAGATCGCACGGGCCAAGAGATCGAGAGTACGCTGCTCGCTGCGGTTGCGAACAACTCCGAGATTACGCTCCTTGAGCAACACCTCGCGATCGATCTCTGGGTTGGTGGGGACGGCGCAGGACGCCGGTGTTACGGTGCGTCGTTCCTGGACCAGGAGACTGGAGCCACCGGATTGGTTCGAGCGGAGCAGACGATGCTCTCCACTGGAGGCTGTGGGAAGGTCTACTTGTATACGACTAACCCCGACATCGCTACTGCAGACGGCGTTGCGATGGCGGCCCGCGCCGGATGTGCGCTCGGGAACATGGAAATGGTCCAGTTCCACCCGACTTGCCTTCATCATCCCGAAGCGAAGAGTTTTCTGATCTCGGAGGCGGTGCGGGGGGAGGGTGCGGTGCTCCGCAACCTTGCCGGTGAGGAGTTCATGAACGACCGCCATCCCCTTGGCTCGTTGGCTCCACGTGACGTGGTAGCCCAAGAGATTGACCGGGAGACCAAGCGCCGAGGTGACAAGTTCGTCGTCCTGGATGCGTCCAGCATCGGTGAGGAGCGATTTCGGAAACGGTTTCCGGTGATCTCGGAGCGACTCGAGACGTACGGGATCGTTGCGGGGCGCGACTCCATTCCGGTTGTTCCCGCAGCGCACTACATGTGCGGCGGGGTGGTCGTCGATGTGGATGGGCGTACGGAAATCGAGGGGCTCTTCGCGTCGGGTGAGGTGGCGTGCACGGGTGTGCACGGAGCCAACCGGCTCGCGTCCAACTCGCTGCTCGAAGCTTCGGTGTTGGCCGAACGGGCCGGAGCCATCGCGCCGCAGCCCGGAAAGGGATCCGAGCCGCTGCCGCCGCCCCCCCCGGGAACGGACCCGCCGCTGCCGGACCAAGGAGTGATCCTCGACCACGAGTGGGATGCAGTTCGCCACCTGATGCTGAACTACATGGGGTTGGTCCGGTCACGCGGGCGGTTGGATCGCGCCGTCACGCGGCTGGCCGAGATGCGAGAGTGGTCTGAGGACCTCTACCGGACGAGCGAGCCGTCGCCGGACCTGGTCGAGCTTCGCAACATTTCGCTTGCCGGGCTGATCATGGCGATGTCGGCTCGCGCGAGAGAGGAGAGCCGAGGGCTACACACGCGGCTCGACTTTCCCGAGACCGACCCCGTGCCGCGTGAATCCTGGGCCAAGGTGGGGGAGGGGGGGGTGGAGGTGGAGCTCCGTCCGCTGGAGTCTTCTGAGGCGGCATTGCCGGTGGACTAGCCTGGCTCTAGGGGGACTGTGAGCCTGCCCCTCAACCGATTGTCACTCTGAGGTGTCACCCTCTTGTGAAACGATACTGTCTCGCCTAGGAGTCCCAATGTCCCTTCGGTACACGTTGTCCCTAAGTATTTTGTGCACATTCACTTGGACGAGTGCCGCCACTGCACAGAGCCGGCCGCCCTCCGAGCCACCCGCCGAATGGGGCGTCACCGCTATCGACTTCTCGAACGTTCCCTACCCCTACCCCGTCGAGTACCTCGACGTAGAGGTGTACGGGCGGAACCTCCAGATGGCGTTCATGGACGTGGCGCCCGCCGGAACGCCGAACGGGCAGACCGTCGTTCTCTTCCACGGTTTCAACTTCGCCGGCTACGCGTTCGCCGGGACCATGGAGATTCTCCGCAACGCGGGCTTCCGAACGATCGCGATCGACAGACTCGGGTTCGGCCGCTCGTCGAAGCCGATCATGCACTACAACTTCCACATCCCGGCTCGAAATACGAAGCGACTCCTTGACCACCTCGGCATCGACCAGGCCGCGATCCTAGGGCACTCGATGGGCGGGATGGTTGCGAGCCGCTTCGCCATGACATATCCGCAAACCACCAGCCACGTCGTGTTCGTCAATCAGATCGGGATGAGCGACTCGCGCCCCGGTCGCGAGTGGAGTGAGCCTTCCTATGACGGCAGCAAGCCCACCCCCCAGCAGCATTACCAGCAGGTCCTACGAGGTCAGATGCTCTATTACGTGAACGGCTGGCAGCCGGAGTACCTGCACTGGGTCCAAGCGCCCTATGGCGTGGTCTTTAGCAGCGAGTTCGACCGCTGGCTGGAAGTGCGGGGGCTGCTGGGCCAGGCGATTTCCGAGGACCCGGTCGTCTACGACTGGCAGCACATCTTGAGCAAAGCGATGGTCATCGGCGGCGCGGACGACCAGCTTAGCCGGGACTTCCCCGCGGATGCCCGGCGCGTGGCGGAGTCGCTCCACAACGCTGAGCTAGTGCTCTATCCCGGGGTGGGGCACAATCCCCAATTCGAGAACAGCCAGCAGTTCCACGCCGACTTGATCCGCTTCCTGGAGTCTGATCCGAACGAGCCCGCCGATCAGGGTTGGCGAAGCTCCGACTGGGGGCGTTAGCTCTCGCTCCTAACCACTCAGTTTCAGTTCGGTGACGCCGTGCCCAGCCCGGAGCCGTACCCCTCGATCTCGATCACTTTCGCGATCTCCTGGCTCTCCGTGTCGATGACCACGACCGTGCCCGCTCGCTTGTTGTCGCCCAGGTCATATCGGGGCGTATACACATGCCCCGCTCTACTTTGGTCCTCGGACATCTCGAGGTTTCGGTTGGAGATGTAGACAAAGCGTCCATCCGGAGACACGGCGGATCCGTGGGGCTGCGCGAGCCCGGGCCCCGTGATGATTTTGGCGAGCGTCCTCCGTTCCATGTCGATCACACTGACTGAGTTACCACGGTTGTTGCCGACGTAGACCCACCGCCCGTCCGGTGTGAACACCGGGTGCCATGGGGCGGCGTTCACCGCGATCGTATCCACCGGGGTCATGTCGGGCGCCCGACCGAGATCGAATACGAACACGGAGGCCGTGAGCTCGGTCGTTCCGACCATCCATCGTCCGTCGGGGGACACCGCGAACCCGACTAGCGTGTGCGCGCGGTCGCCCTCCAGTTCATCGAGCTCGACGGCCTCGTCTGATGGATCGAAGGTCGCGATCTGGTTGACCGCCAGGCTAGCCGTGAAGACGGTTCCCGCACCCGGCCGCACGGCCATGGCGTGGGGTCTCGGCAGGAAGACGCCCACCTCCTCGATCATCATGTCCGACCGGCGAACCACTCCGATCGTTTGCGGCGGTGACACGGCCGCCATTGAGCGTCCGGCGTAGAGGCTTTCACCCTCGGGATCGAGTGCCAAAAGGCCCGGTCGTTCGAAATCGATCCGTGCCACCAACTCGTTGTCCCGGTCGAACTTGAGGATCTGGTTGGCTGCGATGGCTGATACGTACCAGTAAGAACCGTCGGGCTCGACGGCGATGTGGTGTGGTGAAACATTCTGCGGAAAGCCGTACTGCTGGAGATCCATTGTGCGCACCACCTGGTTGGTCTCCATGTCGATCACCGACACGAGGGCGACGCTCTGATTGGCCGCGTAGAGCAGGTGTTGCGCGTCGGAGAACGGGATCTCCCCAGTTTCCGAGTGGGATCCTTCGTCGATCCATTCGCTCAGGAGCGCGACCTCCGAGTCATTCAGCTGCTCAGCGCCCACCTCCGTGGGATGTGGACCGCCCACGAGCTTGGTGGTCAACTCGACCATCAGTGAGCGGGCTGCGTCGAAGGGGATGACCGCCTCGCCGTGGTCGGAGCCCGTGATCAGCGCCTGCCAGGAGTCGAGGCGCAGGCCCCGCGCGGCATCGGCGCCGGTATGGCAAGACGTGCATTTCTCTTCGAGGAGACGCTGAACATCTCCGTACTGGGTGGCTAGCCCTGCCGCGTAGCCTGGGGTGGCCCCTGGCATCGCACACCCACCAAGGGTCAGGCTCCAGGTCAATGAGGACATGCAGATCACAAAGCCGAACGTGGCCTTCACTGTCTTTCTCCCGAAGGGACCCCGCCCGTGTCGGACCTGCTTTCGAGTGGGGTCGAGGATGTGCGCGGAATTCTTTGACCTCCTCACTATACAGCCGCAGCCGGTCGGTTGTTCGTTCTGGGTATCGCAACGGGGGTGCGTATTTCTGATGAGTACAATACCATAGGGTATTCTCGTGCACGTAGGCCTGTACACGATCCGTCATCGGTTTGCTGCAATCTGGTCTGACCGGCGAAGGAGGAGGGACTCAATGAAGGCGCTCATCATGAGCATGGCCCTCATCGTGATGGGGGTGGTCCCGGCGATACCGGCCTCGGCTCAGGGGTCGGGAGACCCTGACGTGAGGCGGCAGGCAGGTTGCCTCCGGGGCCGCCGTCTCCCCACCTGTAGTACGTTCTGGATTATCGAGATGCAGAGGAGCTCAACAATCGCCCAGAGCTCACGAACGGTACGATTCAGTTCAGACCCGGAACGGCCGGGCCCGCCACAGTTCTTCGAGCACTAGGTGTCCACGTTCGCCAGCGTACTCGAGTGCAACCTCGGCCATATGGCCAACCTGGGGGAGAAGTACGCCTTGGGTGGAGTCGTGACCATGGGCACTGGCCATGGTCAGGGTCTCTCCGGACTGAAGGTGCGGGTCCGCCGGTGGTTCAGCTCCGATTTCTCCGTCGAGGCTGAAGCCGGGCCCTTATGGGGCAACGCGGATGGGACGCGAAGACTCAGTGCCACCGGGGGGACCGCCGCTATGCGGTTCAACATCTGAGATCAGGGCGCGTTCTACTTGCGGTGGGACGTATTGCCGCTTCCGGAGGAGTCCCAGAAATGGGGGTACTACGGTCCCGGGGGTACGCAGCGAGGGCTCTCGCTCGGAGTGAGCGCGGGAAGGGTACCGGCGCTGATCGGCACGGGTGCGCTGGGCATCACGTGGGCGGTTCTGGTAGCCATGGTCACCGAGTGGGACTAGATGAGCCGATCGTGGTTGGGCTGAGCCTGTTTCCCGGCCAGGCCGTACCGTACCTTATGGAACTCCGGCTAGGGACGCCATTCAGCAAGTCGAGAGACCAAACGGCATGGCCAAGAGATCGCGAAAGGACTGGATCGAAGAGGGCTTTCGCATCCTAGCCCGCGAGGGCGACGCGGGACTCACCGTGGACGCGCTATGCGAGCGTCTCGAGCGCACAAAGGGGTCGTTCTACCATCACTTCGACGGCCGCCCGGGATACGTCGAGGACCTGTTGGCGACGTGGGAGCGGCAGGCCACGGACCGCATCATCGACGTGGGTCGGTCCGATGCGCCCGTCAAGGAGCGGTTGCGGGCCGTCAACCGGCAGGCTTCTGGACTCAAGAACGCGAGGTTGGAAAGAGCGATTCGAGGCTGGGCCGCCCGAGAGCCGCAAGCGCGCCGCGTCCAGGATCGCGTCGACCGAAAGAGGCTCGAGTTCTTGGTCGAATTGTGCGCCGAGCGGATGAAAGACAGAGAGGCGGCGGAGGTACTGGCCAGGATCTTCCAACTGGCCCTCGTTGGTGCGCAGCACGTGGATCCCCCATTCGAGGGCGAGGAGCTCTATAGTGCGCTTCGGTTTCTGAATCCGCTGTTCGACGTCACGCGCGGCGAGGGGGAAGAATGAGTCCGGCCGTGGGATGCGTGGAGGGAGGCGACGGGACAATCGAGTATGGGCCCGATGGCCGGATCACCGGGAAGTCCTATGATCGGGAACTCTTCAAGCTCCAGGAGGATCTGGTCGATTTACAGGAGTGGATCAAGCGTGAGGGACTGAGGGTGGCGGTCATCTTCGAGGGCCGTGATGCCGCGGGCAAAGGCGGTGTCGTCAAGCGGATCACGCAGCGGCTGAATCATCGTATCACCCGCGTCGTGACGTTCGGGATCCTGAACGAGCGGGAACGAAGCCAGTGGTATTTCCAGCGTTACGTCCCTCACCTGCCGGCCGTGGGGGAAATGGTGCTGTTCGATCGCAGTTGTTATAACTGGCCGGGCGTCGAGAGGGTGATGGGTTCTTGCACCGACGACGAGTACCGGGAGTTTCTGCGGTCGTGCCCGGAGTTCGAGAGGATGCTAGTCCAATCCGGGATGATCCTGCTCAAGTACTGGTTCGCGATCAGTCCGGAGGAACAGGAGCGGCGGTTCAAGGCCCGGCTAGAGGACCCCAGAAAGCGTTGGAAGATCGGACTCATCGACGTCGCCTCCCGCGCCCGTTGGACTGATTACTCCCGCGCGAAGGACGCTATGTCTACCTACACGGATGTCGAAGAGGCACCCTGGTACATGGTCGGAGCCGACGTCAAGCGCCACGCCCGCCTGAATTGCATCCACCACATTCTGCAGAACGTTGTGTGACCATGAAACTCCTCGTTTTCAGTGATCTGCACCGGGATCAAGACGCGGCCCGCTCCTTAGTCGAGCGCTCGGCCGAGGCGGACATCCTCATCGGCGCCGGGGATTTTGCCGTCATGCGGCACGGCATCGATGACGTGATCGAGATCCTCCGCGAACTCGACAAGCCGACCGTTCTGGTCCCCGGCAACGGTGAGTCTGATGCTGAGTTACGGGAGGCCTGTGCGGGGTGGGCCTCCGCTCACGTCCTCCACGGTGAAGTCGCCACTCTGGAGGGGGTCCCCTTCTACGGGATCGGGGGAGGCATTCCGGTGACGCCTTTCGGAGAGTGGAGTTTCGATCTGACGGAGGGCGAAGCGGACGCGATGTTGGCCGGATGCCCGGAGGACGGTGTGTTGGTTAGCCACTCCCCTCCCCATGGGCATGTCGATGAGGCCGGTGGCAGTCACCTCGGAAGCTACGCCGTGCTCGACGCGATCGAACGGGCGTCGCCACGTTTGGTCGTGTGCGGACACATTCACGGGTGCTGGGGCAAGCAGGCTACCGTGGGACGCACGCTCGTGCTGAACGCGGGGCCCGGGGGACAGCTTCTGGAGCTACCCGAGTAGCTGGGTTCCTACTGTTCGTCGGCCGAGGGTCCGTATATCCCCGGCACCGGGACGTCACAGAGGCGGAGGTAGACCGTCAATTGCCCCCGGTGATGGATGACGTGATTGATGACCATGCTGCTGAAGAACCCGCCGCGGGGCGCCCCGAAGACTTCCTCTCCACCCGACTTCAGAGACCAGTGCTCCATCCACGCTTCGTCCGTCACGCCGGGCAGAGCCGCTTCTATAGCCGAGACGCCTTCATCGAAGGTTGCCAGGAGGTCATCGAGGGACTCGAAGACCGGTGACGCGTACGCCTCTCCGCCCGGCGCCATATCGAATTCGTCGCTTGTGAGGATCGAGACTCCCCATGTCTGCATTTCGGCAATGTGCCCCGCCAAGCGGCCCAAGGTCATGGACTTCTCATGAGGGGCCCACTCGGCCTTGTCGAAGGGGACCCGCTCTAGCGCCCTACGCGTACCGGCCGCCTCCCGCGTGAACAGCTTCAGTATTCCTTGAGCCTTGGACATCGGTCCCTCCTTGATAAGGGACTATTGCCGCAGGCTCGCCCCGCACGATTTGCAGTGCCGCGCGTCGGCGTCGTGGCTCCGCTGTCCACAACCCGGGCATTCGGGGCCAGCCTCAGATCGGGCGGAATGTATGAGTTCCGCGGTCACGATCCCCGTCGGGACGGCGATGACGCCGTACCCCATGATCATCACGACGCTCGCCAGCATCTGGCCCCATGGCGTCTGAGGTATGATGTCGCCGAAACCCACGGTCGTGAGCGTGACGATGCCCCAGTAGACCCCACGAGGTATGCTGGTAAAGCCGTTGCTGGGGCCTTCGATCAGGTACATGAGTGAGCCGACAACGACGGTGATGGTAACGATCGTGAGGACGAAGACGGTGATTTTGTATTGGCTGGTCCTCAAGGCCCGGATCAGAACGCCAGCTTCTCCGACGTAGTGTGCCAGTTTCAAGATGCGGAAGACCCTGAGCACACGCAGGATTCGCACGACGGCGAGGACCTGCCCCCCCGGGATGAGCACGGAGACGTAGGTCGGAAGCACCGCCAGCAGATCGATGAGGCCCAGGAAACTCTTGGCGTAGCGCATAGGACGCCCCACGCACCAGAGTCGAGTCACGTATTCGCCGGTGAAGAGGAGGGTGAAGAACCACTCCGCTCCACGGAGTGCTCCACCGTATTCGGCGTGAATCGAGGTGACGCTCTCCAGCATGATCACCAGCACGCTGGCGAGGATGGCGACGATCAGGAGCACGTCGAAAAGTCGACCCGCCCGAGTCTCGTGCCCGAAGATGACCGTGAAGGCACGATGCTGGCGGGGTGAGGCCCCGACGGGTGGTCGCAGGTAGCTCGGGGTGGGCATGGGCATCAGCCGAACTCCACGCGCCCGCCCTGGGCTCGGAATGACGAGACCAGCTCATCGAACTCGCGGAGGAGCTCGCCGTCCCCCTCCGACAGCCAGCGGTGCCCGGTCACGCGTAGAATGTCGGCACCGTCGAGGTCACGCTTCAGATTCACAAACAGTTGCGCCATCGACTGCTCATCGAAGGCCGTGGGTGGTTCGCCCTCTTCAGCCGGATCAAAATTCTCGTCCAGCCGTCCGCCCGTGTCACGCGGTCCACCCGTAGCACGCCTCTCGAGGTACTGCATGTGGAGTTGCTGGCAGGAGATTTCGACCGTATGAGCCTCTGGCTGGGTCTTGAACCGGAGAAAGTCGCGCCGCTTCATCCGCACACGGGGGTGATTAGCGGTCCCCGCTGCCTGGTGGATTGGAGGGTGGTACGTACTCCAATTCGAATTCCACCCTCTCGACGCCGGGTATCGCCCGGACGACGGCACCGAGGCTCTGCTGTACCGCTCCGAAGCCGGGGGTGCGGCGGCCTCCGCACTCGTTACAGGCGACCGAGCCCGTCAGGGTCACAGTCCCACCGCTGACCTCCACGGCGATCACGCCGTCCGCGGGAAGGTCCGACGCGGCCTCCAAGGCGGCCTCGATCCGCGTCTTGAGCGCGGCCTCCGCAGGGCTCTGGGCTGCTACGGACCCGCAGAGTCCCAAGCTCGCGACAGCGCCGCCCCAGATCGCGAGAACGAGATGAACCCGAGACGTCCGCCGCTTCATGGCCTCGAATGGTTTCACGCGGATGCGACGAGCGTCAGGACGGTGCGCTCCACCACTCCTTGGGTCAGCGTGACCTTGTACGCGTTTTTCGAGAGCGGCCTCGCTTCCGCTACGGCGGCGGCCCCCACCTCACGCGCTAGCTCCGGCGTGACCCGCTGGCCGGCCAGCATGTTTTCTGCCTCCGGGACCCGCCACGGAACGGGGGCCACACCTCCGAGCACGATGCTCGCCTCTCGGCACCGGTCTCCGTCCATCTCGAGCACGACGGCGGCGCTCACCAGCGCGTGGGTCCAAGCTTCCCGATCCATGATCTTCTGATACGCGCTTCTCACCTCGTCCCGGGGCGTAGGAAGCGTGACCGAAACCAGCACTTCGTCGTCTGCCAGCACGTTCTCGTGTTCCGCGTCTTCGCGGGGAAGCACGAAGAAGTCCGATCCGGAAACGATGCGCTCACCCTCGGGGCCTACGATCCGGAACGTCGCATCGAGTGCGACGAGAGCGGGTGCGAGGTCCGAAGGATGAACGATGTAACTCGGACCGCCACCGAAGATCGCGTGGAGTTGGTTTTCACCCGTGACCGAGAAACACTGGCTTCCACCGGCCTTAAAACAAGGGAAGCCATTGCGGTAGTACCAGCACCAGGGCCGCTGAACGACGTTTCCAGCCAGCGTACCTGTGTTGCGAATCTGCGGGGTGGCGACCGTGTCCGCGGCTTCGGCGAGCACAGTGAACTGATTCCGGATGAGGGGATGCCGGCTGAGCGCGCTGAGTGTGATCATTCCACCCACGACGGTGTCGTTCCCGCCCCCCGCCATCACTTGATCGAGCCCCGCTACCGTCTTGAGGTGGACGAGGACGTCCGGCTCGGCCGATCCGGGTCGATTCACCACCCGGTCCTTCATCAGTTGAAGCAGGTCGGTGCCTCCCCCGGCAAACGAAACCGACTGTCCGGCCCTTATCGCATCCTGGGCCAGCGACACCGCCTCATCCAGCGTTCGTGCGTTCTGGTTCACAAAGGCTTTCATGCGAGTGCCTCCAGAATTCTTGCACGCGTGATGGGCAGTTCCTTCATACGGTGTCCGATAGTGTTGAAGATGGCGTTGGCCACTGCGGCTGGGCCCAGAATGATGCCCGCCTCACCGACGGTCTTTGCGCCGTAAGGCCCGTAGCCGTCGTCGGTTTCGATGAATGTCACTTCGATTTCCGGGGCATCCAGATATGTTAGGTGGCGCGCCCCGTAGTATCCGGCCGTAAGCGGATGCCCGCTTCGAGCGTCGTACAGGAGATCCTCGTGTAGGGCCTGTCCCAGGCCTTGCAGCGCTGCCCCCCGGATCTGGTCCTTCGCCGGACGCGGGTTGAGGATCCGACCCGACTCGTGCACGGCGACGTACTTGGTGATCCGTACGTGACCGAGCTGAACGTCCGCTTCCACTTCGACGAAGTGGGCGCCGAAAACCATGCGCCGTTGCCCTTCGGTACTGGGATTCGGAGTCGCGGATGCGATCAACACATCGACTCCCCGTGGCATGCCCCGCTCGGCGATCTGGCGCTTGAGGTCAATGGCGGCTTGAACCACTGCGTATCCCGTCATCGTGGTGGTCCGGCTCCCCGACTCCCCCACCGAATACGGGCAGAGATCCGTATCGCCCCACACGACGTCCACTTGCGACAGCGGTACGCCCAACTCTTCGGCGGCGATGATGGCCATCGTCGTCTTCGCGCCCGGGCCAACGTCCGTGACACCCACGAACAGCGTGTACCGCTCATCGGCATCCACGCGGACGATCGCGCTGCTCGGTCCGACCCCGGATCGGAACGCCATGAACGCCATGCCGGCGCCGCGTTTGATCGGACCGGGGTCTGAGCCGGGCACCGGACGCCAGCGGCTCTCCCAGTCGAATAGCTCGCGACCCCGCATGATGCACTCGTCGAGCGAGTAGTTCGTGAATCGCACCTCATCCGTGGGTCTGATCACATTTTTGAGCGCGAAGTCCACCGGGTCCATGTCCACTTTGTACGCGATATCGTCCATCATCGACTGGATGGCGAAGTAACCCTGCGGGTCGGAGGGCGCACGGAAATTCCCCGACACCATACGGTTCGTGTGCACGGGGTAAATCACGCGTTCGACGTTGGGACACGCGTACGCGTCGATACCGGCGATCCCCCCGGATCTCCTCAGGTACGGACCCATCCCACTGTAGCCCTCGAGTCCGATCGCCGTGACCGTACCGTCCTGAGCCACACCGACCCGTAGGTTCTGCACAGTGTGCCAGCGGCCGTGCGTGCCGAGCCAGTCGTCCTTCCGTGTGAGCTCGAGCAGCACAGGCGTTCCCGCCTCTTTCGCCAGCACCGCGGCGATCAGATCGAAGTAGTAGCTGCCGTTCTTGTCGCCGAAGCCGCCCCCCATGTACTTGCAGATGATTTGAACTTGATGGTCGTCCAGACCCAGGTCTCGTGCGTTGTCATGCCGGCAGTTCGAGATGCCTTGAGTCGGCGTGTAAATGGTGACTTTGTCCCCGTCCCACTGCGCCAGAGCGCTGCGTGGTTCCATCTGTCCGTCCTGCACGAAAGCGGTGGTGTATCGATCTTCGAACACCTGATCGGCCGCGGCGAATCCAGCGGTCGGGTCGCCACTGGTTCGGCTCGATGGTCGCGGTTGGTTGTCGCGGTCCAGCGCGAGGTTGCCCTCGGGCCAGATTGGAGGAGCACCGGGCTCGAGAGCCTCCTCGGGATCGAGGACGAACGGCAACTCTTGGTAGTCGACCTCGATGAGTTGGAGCGCATCCTCGGCTACGTGTCGGTCGACCGCGGCCACCGCCGCGACCGGCTGGCCGACGAAGCGCACCGGGTTGTCGAACATGTACCGCACATGTTCGGTCATGTCCTTGGCCGCGTCGTTGTATTGCTGCCCGCCCGCTATGGAGCCCGAGCTGTAAATCAGCTGGTGCGTCTCATGCGTGACGACCGCCCTCACCCCGGGCAGGGCCTCCGCTCTGGACACGTCGATGCTCCGGATGCGCGCGTGCGGATGTGGACTCCGCAAGACCCGCGCGAACAACATTCCCGGAAGCCGAACGTCACTCGTATACGTGGCTCTCCCGGTTACACGTTCGTACGCATCGATGCGCGGGACGTCGTGCCCGACGGTGTCCATGGCCGCGACCTGTTGGCCGGCTTGCTGCGCCGCTCGTGTCGAGCTCATGGTGCACCTCCCGATCCCGGGGTTCCAGCAGCCGCGAGCACGGCTTCGACGATTGCATTGTAATTGGAGCATCTGCAGAGATTGCCGACCATCGCGCTCCGCACCTCGTCGGACGTCGGACGTGGATTATCGACCAACAGCGCCGTCGCGGTCATCAGCTGGCCCGACGTGCAGAATCCACACTGCGGCGCATTGTAATCCATGAAAGCCTGCTGCAAGAGAGACACGGTACCGTCGCTTTCGAGCCCTTCCACGGTCTGGATGTCCCGACCGTCGGCCCAAACCGCGAGCGTGCTGCACGAGAACATGGGCTCGCCATCCACCAGCACCGTACACGCGCCGCATTCGCCGCGGTTGCAGCCGATCTTGGAGCCCGTGAGGCCGATGTGGTCCCGAAGGAATTCGTTGAGCGTCCAACGATCCTCTACGTTCACCCGATGCTCGGTTCCGTTCACGGTGATGCGGATCGCCGTCTGGGGAACAGCCGGCGCTTCCTGCTCGACGGCGCCCGCGGACGAGTGTTCGCTCGACTCCAACTTCGGGGCACCTGCAACCACGAGGGCGGCTCCGGCACCCCCCAGAAAACCTCGCCGCGTGAGATCTCTGTCCCCGCCCTCGTCCTCGTAGAGCGTGTCATCACTTCGGGGGATGGGGAACGCACGGCGCGAAACGCCGTCCTTGAGATCCGTCCGCTTCTTGCCCATGGGCCTACCTCACGTGCTGCAGTCAGGAGTCAGGGTCGACGACCTGAGGCAGTATGGCAGTCCCGCAGTTGGGGAGCAAGGAAGGACACTTGCCCGTTCAATATCTCCACCCTATGGTCCCAGGCGGTGGGGCTCACTAGTCCTGTTGGGACCCCTAGTGGTGATGCCGGTCGGCACCGTTCCACTCCTACTTCCTACGAGGGAGATGTTTCCATGTCGCATCTGAGTAAAGTGGGCTTGATGTTCATTATCGTCGGTGGCTCAGTTGGCGCGACCGCGACGCAGATGGAAGCGCAGAACTCTGCGCCCAACCCGTACCGCACCGTACTCGGGATCTGGGCGCCGCTTCCCGATGGACGGGATTGGGGTTCGACCAGCCTTGTGGAGGTCTCCCCGGACGGCGAGACGATCTGGGCGGTCGATCGCTGCGGAGAGAACACGTGTGTCGGTCACGACGACTTGGACGTGGTCTTTCAGTTCGACAAGCAAGGCAACATCCTCACGCAGTTTGGAGCCGGGTTGTTCGAGTGGCCCCACGGGATCGACGTGGACGACGACGGCAATGTCTGGATCGCGGATGCCCGGGGGAGCGAGGAGCGCCGTAGAGGTCATCAGGTGATCAAGTTCAGCCCGCAGGGTGAAGTATTGCTGCGCCTTGGCACCGCAGGTGTCGGGGGGCGGACCCGGACCACTCTGAACGAGCCCAACGACGTGTTGGTGGCGCCCAACGGAGATGTCTTTGTTGGCGACGGCCATGCCGCCAATGGAGGAAACAATCGGATCGTCAAGTACTCGAGTGACGGCAGGTACCTCATGGAGTGGGGCGAGCAAGGCTCCAACCCTGGGGAGTTCCGGACGCCGCATGCGCTCGCCATGGATGACGACGGCCTCCTCTACGTGGGAGACCGCAGCAACCGGCGGATCCAGGTCTTCGAGCAGGATGGCACCTTCGTTCGCGACTACTACAACATGGGGCGGGCCAGTGGCATCACGATCCACAGTAACAAGCTCTACGTGGCGGATTCGGAATCCAGATACCAATCCAACCCGGGATTCAGGCGCGGAATCCGAGTTATGGACCTCGACACCGGCTTCGTGATCGCCTTCATCCCCGATCCGGACCCCACCCCGGGCGGAACGAGCGCGGCGGAGGGCGTTGCGGTGGACAACGAAGGAAACGTCTACGGTGCGGAGGTAGGTCCCCGTGCACTCCGGAAGTACGTAGCGCGGTAGGCTACGAACCCACGGAGCGGTATTAGCGCTATTT
>Ga0315336_1003425_pt1 | contig 21129 bp, 12 predicted proteins | sample ASW5metaG_FD_204512 | JGI IMG/M metagenome (GOLD analysis project Ga0315336, IMG submission 204512) | Ammonia-oxidizing marine archaeal communities from Monterey Bay, California, United States - ASW #5 | ecosystem: Environmental > Aquatic > Marine > Intertidal zone | place: USA: California... | reverse complement strand
GTGACGACCAGCGGGATCGCACAGATCGCAACGAAGCCCAGGTACTGCCGGGCGATGGATCCCCGGGCATCCCAGAAGGCCAGTCGGCGGTCCCAGGTGAAGTTCCAGGTCATCGTGAGCACGATGGCGATGAGAATGCGCAGCCACGTTTCGAGCGACCCGGCGAAGGCCAGTTCGAGCAGGGCCAGCAGCCCCGTGTACACGCCGATGCCGGACAGGCCCACGAGGGCGAATGGAAGGAAGCTCGCCATGCGGGGGAACTTGAAGCGACAGAGATTCAGGATGTGCAGCAGGTACTCCCACTGCACCCGCAGCGTCAACTTGCTCTCCCCTTCGCGCCGGGTACTGAAGTGGATCGGAACCTCGACCACGTTCCGGCATCGACACTTGACGATCAACTCGAGCCCGATCTTGTAGCCGATGGGATCCAGCGACGCCCCCGCCTTCCAGGTCGATCGCCTGATGCAGAAGAAACCCGACATCGGATCCCGGACCGAGGTGAAGGGGCGAGCCATGATGGTGGCGATCTTGGAGTTGACCCAGCGAAGCACGCCCCATCCATCCTCGGTGGATCCCCCGTGGACGTAGCGAGAACCAAGCGAGAAATCGGCGCCGTCATCGAGCGCCTGGGCCATGGCGGGAATGGCTTCCGGAGGATGGGAGCCGTCTGCATCCATGACCAGAAGGATGTCATTGCTGGACTCGTCCATGCCGCGCAGCACGGCACTGGAAAGCCCACGATCCGTACGACGCACGATCAGGCGTTCCCAGGAGTTGGAGCGGGATGCGAAGAGTTCCTCCGTCCCATCCCGGGAGTCGTCATCGACGACGATGACCTCCAGGTCCCATCCACCATCGCGCAGGGCCGCGAGGCGATCGAGGAGCGTCGGCAGGCTGCCCGCCTCCTGGTAGGTGGGGATGATCACCGAGATCGCCTTGGACTGTGTTGGACTGCTTTGCGTGCTCACCATCGCATCCTGATTGCTGCCCCTGTCGGACCATGCCCGGGGCCTGTTCTCCATCGGTCGTTCCTCGTAGTGGCCTGAACCGACCCCCGCATTTGCCCCCTCAGGGGGCGAAGGGATCTGCTCCTGCCTTGGCAGCCCCCTTGCGGGTCTTCAAGAGGGCCGCGCAAAGATCGAGGTCCCCCTCCGTCGTGATCTTGATGTTGGCTGGGTCGCCCGGAACGACGTGCACCGGTTCTCCAAGCCGCTCCACCGCCTGTGCATCGTCCGTCACTCCTGCACCCTCCTGCTCGTAGGCCCGAAGGATCAACTCCCTGGCGAAGACCTGCGGTGTCTGGGCCGCGACGAGTTCACGACGATCCGCCGTCTCGAGGACCCCCCGTGCCTCCACCGCCATCTTCCCGGCGTCACCGAGAATCGAGTCGGCCAGAACATCGCCGTCCTCCCCTGCATCCACCGTAGCTTCCGGATCGATTCGCTTGATGGTCGAGGTCATGTCGATGGCGGGGACGACCGCATCCAGGCTCGCGGCGGCGGTGAAGATCCGATCCAGCAGCGAGTCGTCGATGAGCGGACGTGCCGCGTCGTGGATCGCAACATGCGTCGCATCCACCGGCACATGCGCCAAGGCTCGCTGCACGGTCTCCCACCGATCCTCACGTCCACCCTCGACCAGGATCACTCCATGGAAACCCAGGGCAGCTCCGTAGCGTGCCCTGAATGCGTCGAACTCGTCAGGTGGGCCGGCGACAATGATGGTTGATACGTCCGATCGTCGAGTGAAACACTCGATGGTACGCAGCAGAACGGCTCGACCACCGAGATCACGAGACAACTTGTCATCGCGACCGAATCGTGTTCCTCGTCCGGCGGCAGGGATGATCACGCAGAGGTTCATGATCCCGGGGGATCCCGGACGTAGCCGATGACACTGAAGGGCGCCTCCCAGTTGGCGGACTTGAGCAGGAGCTTGCCGGAATAGGAACCACGCGTCGTCTCCCCCGGGGTGATCCGGATCAACAGGTTCATCACCTTCCCGTCTGGCGCGGGCGTGCTGGAGATCAAGTCTGCCCTGAACGCGGGGGAATCGGATTCCACGATGTACACGGGATCGGACGTCCTCGGGAGTCGGTTGCCGTTGAGTGGAAGCATGAAGTCCACCGATCCTCCGGCTTCCACGGGGTCAACCACCCCGAAGCGATCGATGGTGAACCAGGGGCGATCGTCACGTGGCTGCAACCGGTGAATGCGATGGTTCAGCGGGACTCCCACCAGGGGGGCTCCTGGATGATCCGTTTCCACCATCCAGAACTCGGGAACCAATTCACCAGACTCGTTGAGCCCCGACTCGGGGTCGTACCCGTCGAGATTCCAACGCACCTGGTGCTTCTGGGACAACACGGTCGTGTCGACCACCGGGATCATGAACTCCGGCTCCTTGCTCCCGGACCGGAGGACTCGAAACGGTTTCCCATCTGCGCTGGTGAGTTGGAGTATGCCCTTGGTTCGGTACTTCGGGTCGTCGTATCCCTTGGGGTGCATGCGGACATCCGCGGGCTCGATCTTCACCGGGAGCGAGATGATCCCCTCGATGCCGATGGTCGTCGGGGCGTGGGCTGCATATTGAAGGATCACCTTCACCGTGCTCTTGTCCGCCTGCCGCAGGCCAGCGGTCATGGTGGCCGTCACTGGAATCTCGTCCCCTGGCTGGAGCACGGTGGGTGTCACGTCGACCATCGTGCACGAGCACGACTTCTTGCTGCCAAGCACCTGGATCGGTTTCGAACCGACATTTCTCAATTGAACCGTTCTTGAAGTAACCGAGCCGGGTGCCATGAGTCCGAAATCGAATCGCTCGGGTGTCAGCTTGACCGTAGCGGGCTCCAGGTCTGCCTCATCAACCGGTGGCGAAGGCGTCACCGTTTCCCGGACGAGGGGCGACACGGGAGCAGCAGCCTTGGCCACGCGGGCTGGCTTCCTGTTCATCGATGTTGCCAGGAAGATGATGACAAGCACGAGCAGGCCGGCAGCACAGAGGACGAGGATCGTCCTTGGAGCCAGAGCACGCCGCAACGAAGGAGTTCGAAATACTGGTTGCATGAGGACAGTGTATCCCGAGCCATGAGCCGATTAACAACAGGAATTGACGAGCAGCAGCCTGAGGGGGAAGATGCCTCGCCATGGCACTTAACGTGCCTTGGCACGCAGCCGAAGTGGCGGAATTGGCAGACGCGCCGGATTCAAAATCCGGTTCCCCTTGGGGAGTGTGGGTTCGAGTCCCACCTTCGGTATTGAACGATCCTGGACCACCCCCCTGGCCTGCGGGGAATCGCATTTCATGGGAAACCCAACCCTTCGAGAGATATTTGAATGAGCAAGGGGAAGCGGATAGCCCGTGGAATTGGCTGGGGAATGATGGTTCTTGGTGGAATCCTGATTGCATTCGGCCTGTTCTATGTCACGGTTTCAAGCCGATGATGACAGTGGATCCCTCCCTGTTCCGTTTCAGCAAGATTTCTTGAAACGGTTCGCACCTTCTCCCGGGCCCCTGCGTACAGGTGGAACCCCGGGGACGAAGGCCTCGTTCGAGGGATTCCAGGAGGCCACCCGGTGCAAGAAGCGCCAACCCCTTCGAGGGGAACACCATGCCTGTGGGGCTGGGGGCGCAATGTGGGTCGTGCCACAACCAGAGGTGCAGTGCATCAACACTGCATGCCGTACCCGCCGGAAGACACGTCTTCCGGCCGGCCGAGGATTGTCCCATGAACCTGTCAACGAATCACAAGCAACACACGGGCAACTCCAAGAAGGACCAAGGACCACTTCGAACGGACAAACTGCTCTCCCTGCTCGGAGGCAACGTTCGATTCGAACTGATCCGGCATCTTGCCCAGCAACCCCAGTCTGTTTCCACCCTGGCCGAGAAACTCGACCAGAGCATCGGGCTTGTCAGCCACAATCTCAGGCTGCTCCGCCAACACGAACTGGTCGACGTCAAGCCCAATGCCAGGCAGCGAATCTACAGCCTGTCTCCAAAGATCCGATGCGAGCAAGCCGATGCACGGGTCCGACTGGTCTTTACCCTGCCATCCCATGACAAGATCGCCCTGGATGTCCCCCTGCCAGTCGAGCAGGTGACCTCCGACCCGGTTCCCTCGATCCAAGTTCCCCCAAACGGGTTGGGTCGCTTCCAGAACCCGGCGTCCTGAGCCGATCCTGCCCGGGTCCTCCCCGCTCCGTCGCGGAGGATGGACCTGCCAAATCCATCCTTGAATTCGATCTTCCTGGCTTGAATCCCGTGATGATCGAGTACCCTTGATCAGGCTGGTCGGCGTACGTGAATGTACGCCGACCGGCGTCGATCAACCTGAGGATGGAGAGAAACAATGCGCCGGACCACATTCGCCTGCTGGGCGACCATCGCGGTCGCTGGATCCACGCTGACCCACGTCGCACTGGCTGCCTCCTCCGGGGCGGGTCTGACCGACCAACCCCGCCTTGGTCCCAGCACTTCCAGTCCAACACATTTGGGACTCCGAGGGTCGCCCCAGGACTGCGATCCCGGCAACTCCACCATCATCACCGAGAACGTCCAGTACAACTACATCGAGGTGGGAACCTCGATCAGCTGCGGCACGAACGACGGCACCTTCGGCCATTCTTACGGCCGCTATCACGACATGTCGGATTTCAGCAATGGGGTCGACGACCTTTCCCTGGTCTGCGTCCACTGGGGACTCGAATCGTCAAGCCATGCCCTGGCGGTCGATGTCAACATCTACCGGGATGTCGATGGTACCCCCGTTCCTGACAGCAGCCCCGGTGACCTGGTGCTCCTGGCCACCAGCAGCGGCATCCTCAGCGTTGGATCAACCTTCTACCACACCAGTGATTTCGAAAGCGAGTGGGGTGGCAGCCTGGGTGCCAACGACCTGATCTTCGTGGAACTGGTCGTCGCCGACGGCTCGACCCCAAACGAGTTCGGCAAACCCGCTGACCATTTCGTCGGCACCAACGGTCTCGGGCAACTCAGCGAGAGCTGGATCCGCACGACCGATGGGTACTGTGGACTGGGCTCCTGGACAACCATGACCACCATCGGATACCCGGACCTGCACTTCGTCGAGTACATGGAGGTCCGCGAGGAGGCTCCCACCGATCCCTGCGAGGACCCCCTGCCCAAGATCTGCTCCAGCGACGTCTGGGGACCAGATGACGCCCCCGATGGCCAGGTCAATGTGAGCGACCTCCTGAAGGTCATCTCCGACTGGAACCAGACCGGGGACGGCACGAGCCGACCCATCGCCGACTGCGCACCACTGCCCATCGGCGACTGCACGGTCGACGTCACGGATCTCCTGAAGGTCATTGGCGACTGGGGCGGCGAATGCGGCCCCCCGCCGTCGGGCGCCTGCTGCATCACTCCGGGCAACTGCCTCGATGGCGTGGCCGAATCTGATTGCACCGATGGCACCTGGACCCTTGGTCAGACCTGCAGCGATCTCGGGTGCGACATCGTTGAACTCGACCTCGCCCTCAACGAGATCCGCACCAATCAACCTGATGCCGACAACGATGAGTACGTTGAAATCGTGGGCGATCCGGGCACTTCCCTGGACGACTACACCTACATCATCATCGGCGACAACAACACCGATGGCGATCACGGCATCATCGAAGAAGCCCTCCTGCTCACCGGACACTCCATTCCCAGCAGCGGGTATTTCCTCATCGGCGAAGACACCCTGACCCTGGCCACCCCGGACCTGGTCATCCCGGTGAACCACGAGAACAGCGACCAGGCGACCTACATGCTCGTTCGCGGCTTCACGGGATTCATCGATGACGACCTGGATACCGATGACGACGGCACCCTTGACATCACCCCCTGGCTGCTGGTGAAGGACTCCGTCGCGTTCATCGGACCCGATCCCTCGATGGACAACGCGGTCTACTCCAGCACCCTCGTCGGCCCCGACGGCATCTACGTCCCTGGTCACGTGATTCGCTGCGGGGACTCCTCGTGGAACGTGGGCTGCTTCGACCTGCTGGCCGATACCCCGGGCGCCGCAAACAACTGCGCCGACGGTGACAGCGACGGTGACGGCATCTCCGACACCTGCGACAACTGCCCGAACCTCGCCAACGAGGACCAGTCGGACTGCGACGGTGATGGAACCGGAGACGCCTGTGCGATCGCCGATGGAATCGTGCCGGATTGCAACGGCAACAACATTCCCGACAACTGCGAAACCGACTGCAACGGCAACGGCGTTCCCGATGACTGCGACATCGCCGACGGAGCAGGAGACTGCGACGGCAATGGGATCATGGACGACTGTGAAGAGGACTGCAACAACAATGGCAATGCAGACCCCTGCGACATCATCGACGGCATCTCTCTCGACGACAACGGCAATGGCGTTCCCGATGAATGCGAAACCCCGGTCTTCGTCATCAACGAGATCAACGCCGACCCCTCGAGCAATCCCGACGGCACCTATGCCGACGGGGACGCCAATGGTGACGGTGAGGGCCACTACGGCGATGACGAGTTCGTGGAACTCGTCAACTACTCCGGCGACGCGATCGACATGGGCAACTGGACCCTTGCCGATGCCACCGGCACACGCCACGTGTTCCCGATCGGCACCGTCCTCGAGGACCAGTGCTCGATGATCCTCTTCGGCGGCGGAACGCCGACAGGTGACTTTGGTGGAGCGCTCGTCCAGACGGCCTCCACCGGCTACATCGGCCTCAACAACGGCGGCGACACCATCACGATCGCCGATGAGACCGGGGTCGCGGTTCTGAGCGTGACCTACGGGAGTGAGGGTGAGCACAACCAGTCCATCACCCTGGTCCCGGATGTCTACGGAACCGTCTACTTCAAGCACTCCGAGGTGGCCCCAGATGGCAGCCTGTTCTCTCCGGGCTATCGGATCGACGGCTCCCCCCTGGGCACCTGCGATCCGCCGATCGACACCGATGGCGACGGCGTGCCCGATTCCGTGGACAACTGCGACCTGCCCAATCCGGACCAGGATGACTGCGACGGAGACGGCATTGGAGACGTCTGTGAACTGGCCGACGGCACCCAGACTGATGACGACGGCAACGGGATTCCGGATGATTGCGAAGGCGACATCCCCACGACCCTGTGGATCAATGAGTTCCATTACGACAACTCTTCAACTGATGTCAATGAGTTCGTCGAGGTCGTCCTGCTGGACGAGGTCGACCCCAACCAGGTCACTCTGACGCTGTACAACGGAAGCAACGGATCAACCTACGGGTCCTTCAGTGTTGGGACCGAGTTCATCCCTGGAGAGTCTGGTGCAGGCTGGACCGTCTATTCACTGGCGATCAGTGGGGTTCAGAATGGCGCCCCAGACGGCCTCTGCCTTGATCTTGGTGGCCAGGTTGCCCACTTCATCTCCTACGAGGGCACTCTGACAGCCACAGCTGGGCCTGCGTCAGGCCTCACTTCAACTGATGTTGGTGTTGCTGAGGGAAACACAACCACAGCAAACTCCTCCCTGGGCCTTACAGGCACTGGCGGTGCTGCAAGCGACTTCACCTGGACCACCCTGGTTGACCTTGCATCAGCAGGATCATCCAATGACGGGCAGGTCATCGTCATCCCCTGATTACTGATTCAAAATCAGATTCAACTCACTCGCCTTCCCCATGTGTAAAGATGGGCAAGGCGAGTGGTTTTTTGGGCGTTTGAAACCGATAAATCGCCATTACCCCTTCTGAAGCACTCAACAGGCACTCTTGATCAAAAAGAGGGGTTTGATAGGCAAGAATCAGGGACAAATACTTGACATGGTGTGCCTTAGCATTCATTGTAGTGGTGTGCCTACGTGCTCTGAAGCACCTGTTTCCAAGTACGGGCATGGAGAGAAGTGCGTGCAGCAGTGCTGCATCGCGACTGGAGAAGAAGGAAGAACTCTCCAAATTGAAGCTTTCCACACCGGCCCATGCTGGTGTGTATCGACTGTGTGTGTGTGTGTAGGTTGGACCTACCTGTTGTGCCTGGCATTCGTGTCAGGATTGATTGAGAGATGTGTTCGCTAGGAGGGGAATACTCATTATGAAAACCCTACCGTCTTGTTTATGTATCCTCGGTTTCGCGACCGCCTCTCTTGGCGGCGCTGGAACTGTTCTGCTCGATAACATTGGAGCCGCTGATGGCTCCAACTGTTACGGCGGATATGGTGGTGCCAACCAGATCTTCGAAGCAGCCAATGCTGCTTACGACATCGGCACCCTCGAAACCTTTGAGAACCCTGATGGCCTCGGTGCTACCGGTGTTCAGGCAGTCGTTTCCGGCTGGACTGGCACTGGCTACGTCGGTCCTGAAGGAATCGAAGGCTGGGTCGTCGGCTTCTACTCTGGCACGGGCACCGGTGGTGCCTACTGCTCGAGTCTGGTCGGCGACATCGCTGCCTACATCTTGCCTGTTTCCGACGTCGTCTATCTTGAGGACTTCGCACCAAACGCGCAAGATGCAACCATGAACTGCTTCCTGGTCACTCCGAATCTGGGTGGTGGCAACTCACTCCCCGCCGGTACCAACACCGTCGGCGTGATGCCCATGAACTCATACGGGGCCAACGGCCAGGTGCTTATCACTCAGGTCGGTGCGGCTGGGATTTACGAGGACGACTGGTCGATCTCCGCCAACCCTGCTAACGGGTTTGGTAATGGGGCATGCTCTGACAACCTCGGACTCGCCGTGGCACTTCGTGTCTACGGTGGCACGCCTGACCCCTGTGGTTCGGCACTCCCCGTGATCTGCCCTGCAGATGTCAGTGGTCCCACTGACGAGCCTGATGGCTACGTCAACGTCAGCGATCTCCTTGCTGTGATCGCAAACTGGAATGCCATCGGCGACGGAACCTACCGTCCCGTCGGCGACTGTGCACCGGGTCTCAATGGCGACTGCGAAGTCAACGTTACTGACCTCCTGGCCGTCATTGCCGGCTGGGGTTCGGATTGCATTGCAAAGGGTGCCTGCTGCTACGGCGACGGCTCCTGCATGGATGATGTTGCTGAAGCTGATTGCTCCGGCGACTGGCTTGGTCACGGTTCGACCTGTGGCGAGTGCTTGAGTGGTGCATGCTGCGCTGCTGACGGCTCCTGCTCGTTGACAACCGATTCTGGCTGTGCTGGCAACTATCAGGGCGATGGTTCTGACTGTAGCGTCCCCTGTGATACTGCACCTTCCAATAACACCTGCGCAACTGCAGCTGTTGCTTCAGATGGCACGAACTCCGTCACGACCGTTGGTGCTACCACCGATGGCCCTGCCGACTTCACCATGTGCGACAACTTCAGCGTTGAGCAGAACTACAACGATGTGTACTACTCCTACGTCTCACCCTGCGATGGAATCGTCACGGTCACCCTGTGCAACACGGTCGACTATGACTCCCGCATTCAGATCTATTCTGACTGCACCTTCGCCACTCAGATCGGTTGCAACGACGACGCACTGTCCGGCACCTGTGGCCTGACTTCCGAAATCAACTTCGGTGGCGTCGCTGGTACTGAGTACATCATCCGAATTGGTGGATACGCTGATGGCAGTACCGGCTCCGGTACGTTCGACATCGGTTGTGAGGAATATGCTCCCGGCGCTTGCTGCCTGGGCACTGACCTCTGCCAGGAAGTTCCCGATCAGCTCAGCTGTGAAGGCTTCGGCGGCACGTGGCAGGGCAACGGCTCTACCTGTGCTGAGGTCGATTGTGATCCGACGCCTGTCAACAACGATTGCGCAAACGCAACCGCTGCTGTTGAAGGCCCCAACGCTTTCGACACTTCCTACGCTTCTCCCTCCGAGGCAGATCCGTCTGACGCACTGTGCGCAGACACCTACATGGCTTGGGCCGGCTCGCCAGACGTGTGGTTCTCCTACATGCCTGCTGATAACGGAACCCTCACCCTTGATACGTGTGATGCAACTTCTTACGACACCTCCTTGGTGCTGTACGAAGGCGACTGCACGACCAAGGTCATAGTTGCATGTAACGGCGATGGAACTGGCTTTGACGGTTGTCAGGCCTACTACTCTTCCATCATCAACCACCCGGTTACCGGTGGAACCAACTACCTCTTCCGTTTGGGTGGTTACAACGCTGCTACGGGAGCGGGCACGCTCACTGTGTCCTACACGTCCGCAACCGCCATTGGCGCTTGCTGCGTGTCTGACGGCTCATGCGCAGGTGACACCTTCACCTACGACGAGTGTGTCAACACCCTTGGTGGTCTCTGGGCCGACGGCGAATTGTGCGTCGACGTGTCTTGCCCGCAGCCGTACAACGGTTGCGAGTCGACAGACCTAGAGTCTGATATGCAGGGAACAAATGGTTACTTCTGCGTCTGCCCGACCGACGGGTTCAATACCGACGCTGAAGACTGCAACGGCGGACTCAACCAGGCAGTCGTGAGTTACACCGCTTACACCCTCGGGTCGAGCGTCTGTGGCGAAGCTTCTGTCTACGTTGACTTCACCGGTGGTACCTATCGTGACCTCGATTGGTGGTCAAACGCAGCAATCGATGCTGGCGGCATGATGACCATGTCTGTGGGTTCCGCTGCTCCGAAGTACGTCCTGATCCTTAATCAGACCACGGGCTTGGGCTCCGGGTTTGTCAACGAGGCTGGCTTCTACGCAGTAGGCGACCTCGATGCAGAACCTGCCGACAACGTGGTCCTGACCGGTCCCATCGATTGGGATACGACCTGGACCTGTGGTAGCGGTCTTGAGACCTATACCTTCAGCGTTGACTGGGCGGCTCCGTAAGGAACCTTCCAACCAAGACGCGATTCTCGAGTCGCGTCAAGGCAACTTGCCTTACCCCGCCCCCCGGCTTCTGCCGGGGGGCGGTTCTTTTTGCGCTACCCAGTCCAGTACCCTGATGCGATGAAGATCTCGAAAGCTACTCGCAGCATGCTGCCTCATGGCCCTGCTCATCATGGGCTGGAAGGAGACCTGGGACAACCAGGACCGCCAGACCGGATACTCCATGTTCATCCAGTGCCCGGCATGCGGACGAAAGCAGCATAGACCTCTGGGTCACACGGAATGCGACCGGTGCCAGGAACCACTCTGGCTGTGGTGCCGCATGACGCAGTGCCCGACGTGTCGCTACGACCTCACTGGCGCCTCGACGCCCAACTGCCCCGAATGCGGCCTGGACATCCGGGTGCCCATGGAGGAGCCCGTGTTCAGCGTCAGCGGCGGGGAATGACCATCGTGCGATCAACGGCCACGTCGCTGCCGGGCACGACCTGCTCCGTGCCGTCGGGCCACGTGATGCGGATCGCATCGATGCGATCGGCTTCACCAAGTCCGAAGGTCAGGGGAAGTTCCACCTGCGAAAGATAACTTCGAGTCGGCATGACCTGGCGTCGCTGGGTGACTCCGCCTGCATCGACCTCGACCCAGGCCCCGATGGCATCCGGGTTGGACCCCGGCTGCTCCAACTGGAGACGGACCCAGTGATGCCCGAGTTGCTGGTCGTTGCGAAGCAGCAGCGGTCGATCTCCGGCCTGCGTCACGATCACGTCAAGATCGCCGTCCGCATCGATGTCTGCGTAGGCGGCACCGCGACCGACGATCGGGGTCACGAGGTCGCCCGCGGTCTCCGAGGGCACGAGTTCGAAACAGCCTCCACGCGGGGCACCGGAGTTCCAGAACAACTGGGCCGGCTGCCGGTATCGCTGGGAGGGCTGGACCTCGCTGATCTCCTCCTCCAAGTGCCCGTTGGTCTGGAACAGGTCCAGCCGACCATCCAGGTCGTAATCGAAGAAGAACAGGCCGAAGGAAAGAAGCGGCCTCGTCGGTGAACCGATGCCCTCGATGATGGCCTCGTCGGTGAACAACATCGGATCGCGGTCGGAGACGTAGAAACTGGTCATCTCGTTGGCGAAGTTGCCGATCCCGATTCCAAGCAGGTGATCGTTGCGGTAGTGGGCCGCATCGATGCCCATGGCCCCCGTTGCCGAACCGCGATCGTCGAACGCCAGGCCGCTCTCCATTCCGATTTCCCGGAAGGTGCCATCTCCCTGGTTGTGGTAGAGGAAGTTCCGGGTGGTGTCGTTGGCCACGACCAGGTCCATCGCGCCGTCCTGATCCAGGTCGATGGGAACCACGGCCAGCGACTTTCCGACCGCCACCCCGGTGCTCGTGTTGCGAACATGCATGCCGGCTGCCTCGGAGACATCCTCGAACGTACCATCGCCTCGATTCCGGTACAGGTACGGCTGCGACCCCTCGTACTGGATCGGGGGGCCGTAGGCCCGATCCCGCCCGTTGAGCGTGAAGTTCAGTTCGCTGTCCTTCTCCGCAGACCAGTCGACGTAGTTGGCGATGAACAGGTCCAGGTCACCATCCCCTTCCATGTCGAAGAAGGCCGGGCTGGTGCTCCAGGCTTCGAGTGCCCCCTCGATCCCAGCCTGCTCGCTGACATCAAGGAATCGCCCCTGCCCGAGGTTGCGGTAGAGGCGATTGCGACCGAGTCCGGCCACGAACACGTCCAGGAGCCCGTCGGCATCGACATCCCCGACCGCCACGCCGGTGCCGTACATCGGCGAGTCGAGCCCGGACCCCGGGGTCACGTTCGTGAACCGCCCGGTCCCGTCGTTGGCATACAGGGCCATTCCCGCCCGTCGGCCCTGGACCTTTGAAGCGGGCCAGGACATCGAGTTGACCAGCAGCAGGTCCTGGTCGCCATCACGATCCATGTCCAGGAACGCGGCACCGGAACCCATCGTCTCCGGCAGGTACTTCTCTCCTTCGGCACCGGACTCGTGGACGAAGTCGATGCCCGCATCAACGGTGATATCTGTGAACCGGACGTCTGGCAGGACGGCGAGATCCGGGACGAGCGCCTCGGGAGCCTCAACATGCTTGGTGATGATCGTCTCGGCCTCATCCCCCCTGCCCACCACCAGCAGCATCACCAGCAGTGCGATCCCGGCGACGACGCCCACCACGAGCACGGACCACCAGAAGACCACGCCGATGACCGCATCATCTTCGGGGACGAACTGCTCGTGTTGATCCTGTTCGTGCTCTGGAAGATCGCTCATCGTGAATCCGCTTCGGTCTCCACATCCAGGCCCGGGGTCCCTGTTCGCTGGAGATCGTAGATCACGACCGCCTCGGACGCACGATTCGCTGCCGGGTACCGCATCCGGGCCTCGGCAATCGCCCGATCCCGGGCATTGTCGTCAACCTTGTAGCGCGAGTGCATCCGGGCATGGTGGAAGGAAGCAACTTCATCACCGAGTTGAGCATGGATCTGCTGCAGGGTGTAGTGGGCCGTGGCGTTCTCGGGGTCCAGCACCAGCACCTCTTCCAGGACCTCCACCGCCTCGGCGAGGAGTCGATCCCGGGTCGCCTGGTTGGCCTCGCCCCGCTCCTGCCGGGCACGCTGGTACAGGGCATTGCCCAACTCGTTGAGCACCCGGTAGTCCTTGGAGAAATCGAATCCCCGCCCCTGGGCCTGGGCGAATCCCCCGTCAATGACCTGCTGGTACTTGTCGATGGCCTCATCAAGCCGGCCGTTCTGCTTGTCGACGAGACCGCCAAACCAGAGCAGGTGCCACTGCCGGGCCTCGTGGTCAAGTTCCGCGGCCCGTGCCAGGGCAGCCGGGGCATCCTCTGTGACCCGCCCCTCACGGAGGTACACGCGGGCCAGGTTGATGGGCCCCTCGCTGCGGCCGAGATCCTCGACCCGCTGGAATGCCGCCTCCGCACCGCGGAGTTCCCCCTGACCCCCCTTGCGAAGCAGGCCGATGCCGTAGTCGTTCCACCGGACCCACTCCTGCACATCTTCCTCCAGCACCGCCCCGGGCTCCCCGGAGACACCGGCAACCGGAAGGGTGACCTCATCGCGAGCGAGCACCGTGATCGGCAGGTCGTTGACATGATCCGGATCATCCATCACGAACTTCATGTACTCGGCGTCGAACTTGCGGTATTTCAGTTCGGCGGTGATGGTGATCGGGGCATCGAGGTCTTCCGGCACAGTGAACCCGTAGTGCACCACATCGGCCGCACCGGGGGGAATCTGGTGGTTGTAGAGCGACGTGAAGATGTCCTGGGCATTGCGGCGATTGATGCGGTAGCCGTCGCGGTCCACCACGAACGAGTTGACGAAGTGGGACCACGGATCGACCTCGTTGACCTGATCGTCCATCGCCCCGCTGCGACCGATGACCCGATCTCCGCTTCGCACGACCACGTCCATCCAGACCTCGTTGGAATCCGCCGTCCCCTGCGTAAAAAGGTGCCCCATCTTCATGGTCCGGATGACCGCCTCCAGGAGGTATCGCTCACCGGGCTCAAGCACCGGAATGTCCGGGCCGATCGGGGCGATCAGCTCCCCATCGATGGCTCCGTCGCGACGAAGCCCGAAGAGGTCAAGCCGCATCACGCCCTCGAGGAACTCGCGGTGCTTCTCGATCGCCTCCTCCGGGCGGGGCATGTCGACCATCGTGGGAATGGCGGTGTTGGCCGAGGGGAACATGTGGTCATGGACCGTCGGCACATCCTGCCCCGGTCGCATGCGGGCTCCGAAATCGTCCGAGGCCATCAGCGGCATGTGGCAGTCGTTGCAGTTCACCTGGGCCGTGGGCGGGTAGTAGAAACTGGTGACCCCCTGGCCGGACACGCCGCTGAGCCAGAACGCGTCGTAGTGATTCTGTCCCCGCAGCCATCGGTACCCGTTGAGTTCCTCGGGCAGGTGCACCTTGTGACAGGTGCCGCAGAATTCCGTGCTCTGGTGCAACGGCTTCAGGAACATCTTGCGGTGAAACTCGGGCTTGGCCTTGACCAACTGGCGGTTGATCCACTGGAGCGTCGGATTCTCACTGAAGGCAAACGGGTAGTGCACCGGTTCGTCGATCGTGTAGTCGGCGTTGCCGCGGACGCTGTTGACATGGGAAATGCTGTGGCACACCGTGCAGGTGATCCCGGCATGCGCCGTGGGGTCGTTCTCCATGTCGTAGTCGGGATCATTGAATTGGCCGCTGAAGAACGGCACCGGATCGTGACAGCCGGCGCAGAACCGCGATGCATTCACATTGCCGTCCCGCTCCATCGAGAACTCACGGGTCTCGATGACGGAAGCGAGGTATGCGGGGTTGTTGAAGGAACTGAACTTGTGGACCCCGTGCATCCAGCTGTCGTGAATGTCCGCGTGGCATTCCAGGCAGTACTCGTCGTTCTGGAGGATCTCCGGATGGATGAAGTCGCCACTGACGGTCCGGGCCTGCGACGGGAAGAAGTAGGTGTCACCATCCGGGTTGCCCTCCACGTTCCACTGCCTGGGATCCTGCGCCTGCAGCACGAGCATGATCACCGCGAAGCACCCGGCGACGATGGCCCATCCGGCCCCCACCTTCCAGCGGATGCGGCGGCCGGCGAGTCGATGCAGGACGAAGAGCCACATCACCATCAGTGGCGTGATCACGTGCAGCCACCAACTGATGGAACGCACCACCTCGTTTCGAACCACGACCAGTCCATCGATCCGAAGCAGGAGGAATCCCGTCAGCAGCAGGACGATGGCGGTCGAGAACAGGGCGTACCCGGCACGCACCGCCCGACGATTCGGGCGGTCATGGGCGTTTCGGATGTGGAAGAAACCGAAGACGATGATCGGTACACAGATCACCAGGCCCAGCACGAGGTGGGCGATGAACATGTTCAGGTAGAACCAGTTCTCGTAGGTCTCACCGGTCGAAAGGCCCAGGACACGGATGCTGACCAGGTAGACGGAATTCACCACGAGCAGGGCGAACAACGCGAAGATCACCGCCAGCAGTCGACGCAAGGCCGGGCCGATGACCGGAACGTACCGACGCTGACCGGCCGGGACCGGGGCCTTGGATGGATCTTGGTCGCTCACGAACGACGTCTCCCTGGTGGACCGGGACGCGGATCGCCCCCCCACGACCCTGAGCCTGTACAGTTCATGATTGCATCATCGACCCCCTCCAATTGGATGACAACAGGAAAAACCGAGATTCCGCCCAGTGCAGGTGATTGCCGGTCAATCGACGAGGTCGGCTCAGAAGCCCGAGCGATACCTGGTATTGAAACGTTCGTGCAAGTGTGAAGGCGACTGGATCGAGTCGTGCCGGGGAATCGGGCCCACCTGCTCCCCTCCCCGGGTGGCCAGATCCATGTCCTTGCACCAGCCCCGGACATCGAGCACATGGTGCCGTGTCCATCCTTCACCGGGATGTTCCTGCTCGATGGCCCACGACAGGTTGATCGCCTCTCCCGTTCCGAAGATCGCCAGGTTCCCGTCCTCTTGAACGACCAGGTCGTGAGCGGGACCGAATTCAGTGTAGAAGCCGGCCTGTGCACGCATGTCGGCCAGTGGATCACGGCGTGACCAGTCGTACCCTGGCTGGAGGAACGACCCGGTACTGCGACGCGGGTACCCGGGCTCATTGACGATCGCGGACACCAGGGGCAACTGAATCCGGGATGCCTCCGGGCAGCGCTCGGCCCATGCCACCTGGATTCGATCCCAGTAGATCTGCAGCGTGGTCCTCAGTTTCAGGCGGCGACATCCTGGCGGCAACGCATCGAGCGGAACCACCATCTGGCGTGGCATGCCGGCGGGATATCCGAAGCCCGGCAGCACCGTGCTCCATCGCCCCTGCCCGTCCTCGGCCAGCAGTGTCGGAGGGTCGTAGGAAGCCGAAGCCTGCCACGCTGCAAACATGGTCTGTGAATACGGGTACTCGACCCAGCCGTCCACGAGAAGGAACGGACGGCCCGGCCCGGCATCGATCGGCAGCGGAAACTCGAGCAGCAGTTCCATCGACTCGGCCAGCCGACCCAGGAACCTGCGATCAAGCGGACCGGGATCAACGGGCACCAGGTCCGCGGCGATCACGCCAGCGGTCACGTCAACCGAACCGGATCGTTCCGCATGCGAGGGACTCATGGCTTCCCGGTAGAAGATCGCCTCACCCGTCGGTTCTGGTGGTCCGGTGGCCATCCGGTCATCGATGGCGAGCGACCACCCCGGTGGCAGATCCCAGGTCTCCAGGAATGCCGCATCCAGGTAGCAGAGTTCCTCCATGGGCTCAGAGAGGATCAACTCGTAGCGACCCTCCCTCGGCACGAGAACCTTCTGAGGCAGCAGGATCCGTTCCCATGGCCTGGGGGACGAAACCGTGTCCTTGCCGAGTGCGAACCCGATGCCCGCCACGCCCAGGCAGTCCGTGATGAACCGGTACTCCTGTCCATCCCATGCGAAGACCACCGGGCAGCTGGACAACTGCCGCTGGGTCTCCACGATGTCATGCACCTGGTTCGCAGAGAGTTCCAGTTCCGTCTGGAACACCCCATCGGACCAGTCGATCGCGATGAAGTCCAGTACGCGGGCTCCCCCCAGCCCGATGCTCACCGGCTGCAGCCCCTGGCCGGGACCGGAATCCATCCGCAGCGTTCCCGTCACGGTCCACCGCGAACCGGCGCGAGCGGACACCCGCGTCCCGATGCCGGAAGGATTCGATCGCATCGAGGCGCCAGTGTCGGTTCGTCCCGTGAACCGGAGCGTAGCGAAGTCGAATCTTCCGGGGCCGGGTGGATACACGATCACACTTCCCGGCTGCGCGACGGCGAAGGATGGCCCGTGCATCGGCTCGAGCACCAACGGCGAAGAGCACGGCCCGGCGGCATCCCCCATCATCTGGACAACACCGTCGACTCCGCTGGTTGCGAGGAACCAGCCAGTCGAACCTGCCGCGACAAGATCCAGTTGCCCATCACCGGTCATGTCCACCAATGCGAGCCGCTCGGGGCGGATGCCCGCGGCCTGGAGTGATGCCGGCGACGGTTCCCAACGGCCTCCTGAACCCGGGGCCCACCACTCGATGCCGCCTGGCCCGGTGGTGCAGATCGACAGGACACCGTCCGAATTGATGTCACCAGCGACCGCGGCCGTGACGTGGCTTGTCCTGAGCAGATCGAACTCCTCGCCACCAGACTTCCAGTCCCAGAGGCGGTCGTTCACGTAGATGTCATGCGGAGCCGACTCGTTGAGGACGACGAGATCGACGTCCCGGTCTTGATCAAGGTCGGCCACCATGACCTGCAGTGATGCCGGAGACGTGCCCAGCAGGCCGAGGTCGGCGGCGATGTCCCGGAACGTCCCGTCCCGGTTGTTGTTCAGCAGCGCGTTGGGGCCATCGGAATTGACGCAGAAGATGTCGAGGTCGCCGTCATGATCGGCATCGAACATCGCTCCATCCACGGTCCGCAGCGCCGGGCGTGTTCCAGGCGGCTGCTCGCTCCGCTCCCACGCATCGACGGCGGACTGCCTCCAGAGTTCGTTCACGCCGTCGCGGCACAGGTAGGCATCGACACGGCCGTCGTCGTCGACATCTCCCCACAGCACGGCAAGCACGGAATCAACCTCGGCGAGCGGGTGGCCGGGTTCCACCGTGAGACGTCCATCCACGTTTCGAAGGAAGACGTTTCCAGCACCCCCCCCACTCACCATCGCATCCACGTCTCCGTCGCCATCCACGTCGCACCCGGTGAGGGCGCCGTCCTCGAGCGAGTCCATCGGAATCGCAATGCCCCGGGGCGTGTCGAACACGGCCCCCTCGGGTCGCGTCGACTCCTCCGCCTTCGAGTCGCCGATCACGACGGCCATGGCCTTGGGACCCATCCGGGAATACTTGATCTCCGCCAGGTGCGCCCTGGGATTGGATTCAAGGCGGCTGAAGAGTTCGAGCGTCGCCGTGGACTCATCGGTCCGACCCATTCGACGGTAGACCTGGCTTGCCCCGTACACCGCGCTTCGCAGGTACGGGTCCAACTGCATCGCCTGCTCGTAGTACGCCAGCGCGGATTCGGCATCACCCCCCTGCGCAGCGCTTTGCCCGGAGTAGTAGGCGGCGAAAGCATCCGAATCATCCATGGCCAACACCCGCTCGAAGCGTCCTCGGGCCGCCTGGGGATCCTCCAGGTAGAACTGGAGAATGCCCGCCGTGTAGATCGCGCGCATGTGCTCCGGATGGTCCTTGATGATCTCGCCGAGCTGCCGGAGGGCCTCGGCTTCGTCACCCTCCTGCTGGCGATTCAATCGGGCGATTTCGAGATTGACCCGCAGGTCGGGATCCCCGGGGTGTTCCTCGAGGGCCTGGGCGAACATGTCGTACGCCGTCCCGTAGTCGTACTGACCCATGAGGGCCACACCCCGATTGTTGGCGGCGATCGTCCTGGCATCAAGGGGCCTGGTCGACGTGTCGCCACCGTCGCCACAGCAAGGAATCACCAGGAGCAGCAACAGCCAGGCAAGTCGATCAATGCTCATGCGGGACCCCTTGGGATCGTGCCGACTCGATCCGGTCTTCCAGGGAATCACTCGTGATGGGGTGGACACCCGCGGGAGCGAGGCGGCCTTCCCGCAGGTAGTCATAGGCTTCGCTCCGCAGGTGGGAACGCATGTCGTGTCCGAGTCGCCGCTCCCGCTCGTAGCGCAGCACGTCGATGGCGATGGGCGCCACGACCACACGCTCCCCGGGGCCGGCATCTGCCTGAGACAGGATCCGGCCGTCGTAGTCCACGATCATGCTCGACCCGGGCCAACTGAAGGGTGGAAAGTGTTCCCGGCTCGCGCCCTGGTTGCAGGCGACCACGTAGGCCGTGTTCTCAAGGGCGCGGGTCCGATTGATCAGTGTCCACCAGTCCATCGGGGGCTGCGACCCCCAGGGATCCATGTACGCCGAGACTCGATTGATGACCTCGGCACCATTCATCGCCAGTTGGCGAATGGCCTCTGGAAACAACCAGTCGTAGCAGATCGCCACACCAATGCGACCGATCTCGGTGTCCGCCACCGGGAAATGAGACCCCTCCGGGTCCAGGTCATGCGGTGATGCGCTCACCTCCCACGGAATCCAGGGGTTCACCTTCCGGTAGATCAGCTCGATGCCGCCAGGCCCCACGAGCACGGTGGTGTTGAAGATGACATCGGAACCATGTTCCGGAACATGCTCCAGGAAGGTCCCGGTCTGGATCCAGCATCCGTGTTCAGCGCAGAACGCCGCATACGCATCGACATGCTCGTTGGGGACCTCGACCGCCAGGTGACGATTCAGTTCCTCGACCGAGGTGTAGATCGGCGCCGCATGAGCGAATTCCGGGAACACGAACAAGCGGATATCGTGGTTCGGCTCGTAGGCCAGGAGCGCCTGCTCGGCCATCTGGATCATGGCCTTGGTTCGATCCTGGATCTCCCCTCGCCGCCTGGGAGCCGGAAAGTCGGTCTGGCAGGCTGCTGCATAGTAGGGGTCGGGCATGAGAACATTCTAGCCCTCGTCCTCCCTGGCGGTGTTATGACCGAGTTCGCATGCAACTCCGAAGGTTCATCGTGGCCAACCGCGATGCCCCGGTCACCCTGCTCCGCAACACGGCCCCCGATCCCGGACACTGGGTGCTGCTGCAGGTGCTGGACGAGCATGGCCGAGATGCCATCGGTGCGATCGCCACCGCCAGGCTCGGCTCACGGGCCCTCAGCCGCCCTCTCCTCACCACGTACAGCTACCTGGACGCCAACGATCCCCGCATTCACATTGGAATGGGAGCACGCACGGCCGTGGACAGCGTGACCACCCACTGGACGGATGGATCCTCCGAATCCTTCGGTCCACTTGCCGCCGATGAGCGGCATGTGCTCCGACGCGGCTCAGGGCAGTGAGAAGCAGGGTCCGATAGTCCAGCCTCGCAGTTCGTCACCCAGTTCGTATTTTTTCATCGCCCCAACATCCTGTGGGTGCGCGCCCACGCACCCCGGCCCATCGTGGTGGTGGTCGATCCCGAGCGGATTCTGAACGCGTCCGGGCAATTATCAGTTGGACGGACTGCCATCCACTTGACGACATCAATGACCGTCAACACCATTTAGTACAAGGGGCCGACATGTTGAGCAAACAGCAGTTGATGGACGGAATCACCGAGATGAATCCAACCGCGGACCTTGAATGGCTTGACGGCTTCGAAGAGCCCGCCCTCCGCCTCTACCTGGATCACCTGCAGGTGACCATCGAGCCCCGGGGCACGAGTTGGCTCCGGACCAATGAGACGACCGCCATCGTCAGCCGCCGACCAGCG
>Ga0315336_1003424_pt1 | contig 21130 bp, 21 predicted proteins | sample ASW5metaG_FD_204512 | JGI IMG/M metagenome (GOLD analysis project Ga0315336, IMG submission 204512) | Ammonia-oxidizing marine archaeal communities from Monterey Bay, California, United States - ASW #5 | ecosystem: Environmental > Aquatic > Marine > Intertidal zone | place: USA: California... | reverse complement strand
CTAGCTCAAGCTAATTGCAACATCGTGCAAAGGTGACTATTCCGATGCATCACTACTGCGTGCCGCTGGCGCAGCGGCAGAGCAATCATCGCAAGGAGATCGGACCAGATGGGTAAGATGGGTAAGAAGGTTTACGTAGTCGGCGTCGGCATGACGAAATTCGAGAAGCCAGGATCGAAGGACTGGGACTATCCCGATATGGCACGCGAAGCGGGCACGAAGGCCCTCGAAGATGCCGGGATTCCCTACGAGAAGGTCGAGCAGGTAGCGGTCGGCTACTGCTACGGCGACTCGACCTGCGGGCAGCGCGCGGCCTACGAGCTCGGGCTCACCGGTGTTCCCATCTACAACGTAAACAACAACTGCTCTACCGGTTCCACTGCATTGTTCATGGCCAAGCAATTCGTTGAGGGCGGCTTGGCGGAGTGCGCGATGGCGCTCGGATTCGAGAAGATGGAACGCGGCTCCCTGGGCATGAAGTACGACGACCGTACGATGCCGATGGACAAGCACTTCAACACTATGGTGGCATTGCGCGAGTTCGCACCGGCGCCGGCGGCGGCGCAGTTCTTCGGAAACGCCGGCCGCGAGCACATGGAACGCTACGGCACGACCGCCGAGCAGTTCGCGATGATCGGTCACAAGAACCACAAGCACTCTGTGAACAACCCGTATTCTCAGTTTCGCGATGAATACTCTTTAGAAGACATTCTCGCCGCACCTATGGTCTACGACCCTCTGACCAAGCTCCAGTGCTGCCCGACCTCCGACGGCGCCGGCGCAGCGATAGTAGCGACGGAAGAATTCGTTCGCGCCAACGGCTTGGAAGCCAACGCTGTGGAGATCCTCGCCTCGAGCATGACGACCGACTTTGAGAGCAGTTTCGGCGACAGCTGCATCAAGCTCATCGGCCAAGACATGACGCGAGCCGCGGCCGAGAAGGTCTACGAAGTCAGTGGTCTTGGGCCGGAGGACATCGACGTCGTCGAGCTACACGACTGTTTCTCCTGCAACGAGATGGTGACCTACGAAGGACTCGGTCTTTGCGAAGAAGGCAAAGGCGGCGAGTTCATCGCTTCAGGCGCTGCCACGTACGGTGGAAAGACCGTCGTCAATCCGTCCGGTGGTCTCATCTCGAAAGGGCACCCGCTCGGCGCGACCGGTCTTGCACAGTGCGCGGAACTCAACTGGCAGCTTCGCGGCCAGGCCGACAAACGCCAGGTCGATGGCGCGAAGGTGGCACTGCAACATAATCTAGGCCTCGGCGGCGCGGCGGTCGTTTCGATCTATCGAAGAGCCGACTTCTAGTTCGTGCGCTAAGCGCACTACAAGGTGAGCGCGAGGCAGCGAGCGCGAGAGGCACCAGCTCTCAAAGATCAACGCAACTATCTCTACGCAAGAGCCAAACTGCGCTGCCGCTTGCGCAGAGCTCCTCTAGCGCATGTCGGGAGGCGTTTGGTTTTCCATGGCTGATGCGGAACCGAAGGCCAGGAGCGTGCGCGGCGCGAACCGTGAGACCATAGACATCGCGTGGACGCGCCAGCTGGTCGAGATTGACGGCGCGACGCCAAGTGTTTCGAGTGACGCCTTTACCACATCGTAAGCCGATTGGTCGAGTTCAGGGTCGACGCGTGTTTCGCCCGACATCGCCTCGAATTCCGTGGCAACCGGTCCAGGCTGTACCACCTGGACATCGACGCCGCGGTCTCGCAGTTCGACCCACAAGGCCTCGCCGAACAAGAGATCGAAAGACTTCGTCGCGGAGTACACCGCCATGAAGGGCACAGGTTGCCGTCCCGCCAGAGAACCGAGAATGATCACAGCCGACCGGTCGCGGTCAAGCAACTGCGGCAACAAGCGATGGGTTAGTGTTACCGGCGCAACGCAATTCAAGCGGATCATGTCCTCCAGCCGTTTGCTGTCTTGCTTCTCGAAGACGCCCGAGTAGCCCACGCCGGCATTGTTTACGAGAATACCGATCTCTAGTCCTTCGAGCGCGCGTGCGATGTCCTCCTCCGACCCGGCGCGGCCAAGATCGGCTACCACGATGCGCGTATCGATCTTCCAGCTCTTGTTGAGTTCCTCAGCCAATTCGCGCAGCCGATCCTCACGCCGAGCAATCAGTACACAGTTAAAGCCCTCGCGCGCGAGCGTGCGAGCGTACTCAGCGCCGATCCCCGCCGATGCGCCCGTGATGACCGCCCAGCCCGGATACCGTGCGATCAACGGCGTCCCTGGGCCTTCGAACAGGTCGCGGGCATTCCAGAGCGCCCTGGTGAGCAATGCGAAAGGCACGGCGCTTACCAGGCCCATGACGAAGCCTCCGGCTCCGCCGACGTAGACCACGCCCCAGATGAACATCCCCACGGTTAGTTGCGCGGCGTAGACGGAAGCCCACGGCCACATCCATGATCGCAAACGCCAGAAGCCGTACCAGCCGGCCCCGTAGATGAGCCAATGGAGCGGTTCGGTGGCTTTCGCCCAGTAGCCGGTGAGCAGGAACCCGAACCACGCCTCCTGGTCTTCAGCCACCGGCTTCATGAAGAAGTCCCATGGTACATAGATTACGGTCGCAAAAACGCAGAACACCATCACCGCGTTCATCCAGTTGGGCCGACGTGCAAAGTGATCACGGAGCCAGCTTCGTACCCGTTCCATCGGTTAACTCCTCAGTGCGGCGCTCGTTACTAGCACCAAATCAAGTCCATCAGGATGAGCAACACGGTCGGCGCCCGGCGGCCCGTGCCGCCTCGTAGAGTTTGCGGGATTCAGGCACTCGCGCTTCGAGATCCGCAATGCGGGTGCCATGCGACGGATGCGTCGACATGAATTCCGGCGGCGGGCCGCCGCTGCCACCCGCCTTGCTCTGCTTTTTCTTCGCGTGGCGCGCCATGTTACGCCAAAGTTGAATACTCGCCTGTGGGTCAAAGCCGGCACGCGCCATGAGGTCGAGCCCCACGATATCTGCTTCGCTTTCCTGGGCGCGAGAGTAGGGCAACAGGATTCCGACCTGCGCACCCAAACCGAGTAGCGCCATCGCTTGTTGGGTTGCTGCCGAGGAAGTATTAGCCGACAGAGCCTCTTGCACAGCGACCATTCCGAGTTGCGCGGCCGTGCCGGTAGATACTCGTTCGTTCGAGTGACGCGACAGTACGTGTGCAACCTCGTGGCCGATAACGGTGGCCAGTTGGCTCTGGTCCACCGCAACCTCGAGTAGTCCGGTGTGCACGCCGATCTTCGAACCCGGCAGCGCAAACGCGTTCGCGGAATCATCCTCGAATACGAGGACCTCCCACGCACGTTGGCTTCCCGCCCCGTCGAGCGCCGCGGTGATCGCGCGCGCAACGCAACTGACGTAGTCGTTCGTGGCCGCGCTCTGCGAAAGCGGAACCTGCTTCTTCATCTGGTCGAAGGCCTGCGCGCCCATGACGGCCATGTCGGATTCGGGGAACAGTAGGAGCTGTCGTCGGCCCAGCGGCGAGGTAGCGCAACCGTACACAAGCGCTATCAGCGCTAGCGTTGCGAAGAGTCGCCTAGTCAAAACCAAGCGTTTTCTTTCCTTCGTCGGAGATCATCTGCGGTCCCCATGGTGGATCCCAAACGATGTCTACGTTTGCATCGGTGACACCGTCGAGCCGACGAAGTTTACTGGCAGCATCGGCTGCGATCGCCGCGCCCATGCCGCAGCCCTGTGCCGTAAGCGTCATCTTGATCTCTACGGTGCTTGTTCCATCGCCGCTATCCATGATCGCCGTGTGGTAAACGAGTCCGAGGTCGACGATGTTAACCGGTATCTCGGGATCAAAGCAGGTGCGTAAGGCCGCAGCGACCCGTTCCTCGAGCGGTGCCGAAGGGTCGGCGGCAAGCTGGGCCTCTTCGGGGACTTCCTTGCCAAGCGCGTCGGCATCGTGCCCTGCGATTCGGAATAGGCCGCCGTACGATGGCGACTGGACGGTAAACGAACCACCGAGAGACTGTGAGATGAAGACTTCGGTGCCCGCAGGCAACGTGACAATGTCGCCGGCCGGTATGCGTACGACTTCGCAGTCGCGAGTCAGATTCATGGTATCCATGGCATCTCCATTAGGCTCCGTAGCCCGGGCGAAATGCTAGTCGTGTCGGCGCGTCGTCACAATGCCCGGCGCGCTCAGCGGTGGTAGGGGCTTCGTGGCGAGGCGCCTCAGTCGGACCGCGTCACCCACCAGGTCCAGGCGATAAAGATGCCCTGTATAGGCAGGCGTGCCCATAGCATCGTTTGTGAGGCGTCCATTCCAGGTGGAGAAATTCCGTTGAGGGCCATGTGCAGGTTGGCGGGGAACACCGCGATGAGCAGCGCAATCAACCCGTAGCCGGCGGCCGTGCGGCACGACGGAATCAACACGGCCAATCCTCCGATGATCTCGCAGACACCGCTCAGGTAGATCAGTTCGAGGTGTAGCGGAAGGTAAGGGGGCATCAGCGGTAGGTAGAACTCAGGGGCCCTGAAATGCTGGACACCACCGGCGACGAATCCGAGCGCAAGGACGTAGAGCGCAATCGTTTTCATAGGCTATTCGTCGACGGGCCTGCTATTCGACTCCCGCTAGAACGGCAACCGTCCGCGAGATGACCAGAGCCCAAACGAAGACGATGGTGGAGACAAAGAACCGACGCCGGTACTTGACCGTTTCCAAGGGAAGGTCGCCCACCAGCCAGCTCACCAGAGGCATCGGTCCGCAGTTATGCGCACGACGGGCCTCGATGACGTTGCAGCAGTATACGCAGTAGCACCACGCGGCCAACGCGACCGGGAATCCGACCATGCGTAGTTTCTCAGCTAGTTCGACCATCCCTCAAGCTGGCGGAGCGAAGGCGCAGCAGTCGATAGCACCTTGGCCGCCGTCGCGACGAACGTTCAAACATGTCCAGGAAGCAATAGGTCAGGGCGCTCGCGACGGCTCGTTATTTAGCACGGCGCCTACTGTTCGCACAAGACTTGACGCGCCATATTTATGATGACGATCAGGGGTTCATGGCAGAATTAGGCGAATCATCTTTCGGGAAAGCGCATTGACAGGGGCCTCGCGGGCGCTAGACGTCCAACGGCTGCGCTCGACGGGTCGATCAAAATTTTCTGTGCCTCGGTACAGATCGGCGATCACATCTCGATGGGTCAGGCGATGACGAACTTGTACACCGCCGGGTCGGGCGTCGCAGCCGATGCGTGCGAGCAGCCTCTCGAGTGCACCTTCACCTTCCTCGCTGGGTAGTTGCCATTGCCCGGCCCACAACCCGGTGGGCGCGCGCTGCTCGATGAGGAGACTTCCGTCGTCGCGGCTGAGCCATAACATCGCCACGGGCAGCACCGCGCGGACAGCCTTTTTCTTCTTCACCGGGTAGGTCTCGGGATGGCCCTCGCGCCTCGCGACACAGTGGTCGGCCAACGGACACGCACTGCAACGAGGATTGCTGCCGCGGCAAAATGCCGCGGCAACGTCCATGAGCGCCTGGTTGATGCATCCGGCGTCGCCGGATGCCGCCAACTCAGCGGCCAACTGCCAAAGATGATTCGTTCGAGCGCTGCTCGGCGGTCCATCCACTGCAAACAAGCGCGATAGAACCCGTTCAGCGTTCGCGTCGACTGCCGGTACCGCCAGGCCATGAGCGATGGAAGCGATCGCCCCGGCGGTGTAGCGCCCGATGCCGGGCAGCGATTGCAGTGCCTCGAATTGTCGGGGCAGGCGGCCGCCGTAGTCTTCGACGATGCAGCATGCAGCCGCGTGGAGATTCTTAGCGCGGCTGTAGTAGCCCAATCCGGCCCATTCCTCGCACACTGCGTCCACGCCGGCGTTTGCGAGCGTATGCACATCAGGAAAACGCTTGAGAAATCGCACATATCGACCGCTTGCCGTAGTGACTTGGGTTTGCTGGAGCATGATCTCGGAGACCCAGATTCGATAGGGATCGCGAGTTCGTCGCCACGGAAGATCGCGCGCCTCGCGCCTCCAGTAGCCGAGTAGTGATTGGCGGATCTCCTGCATCGCGCTCGAGGCTAATCCCAACCGGCATCGTAGTGAATAGCAGCCGAGGCCGGCATCCTGCACCGTGCTCTAATAAATTGACTTCCACGCCTCCCGGGTGGACATTTTTGAATAGCACGCTGCGTCCAAACGGTACGCTGGGACGAAAAGTCCCTGGAACTCGGCATCACAGTGCAAAGAGTTTCGATAGGGTAGCCGACGGGGCGCCGGTCGAGATCGCACAGAATGGAACGAGCGTGTGTGGTGGAGGTAGAGGATGATGTGGATACGGCCGCAGCGCGATTCTGAGCGCGTCTCTAAAATGGTGATCCTCACGGCACGTGCCGTGTGCATGTCGGCCTTTATATGCCTCGGCGTCGCCGTCTTGGTCGCGATGACACCACGCCGGGCGCTGGCCGATGCCGAACAGACCGGCGACCCCAGCTCCCAGCTAGAACTGATTTCCCGTGCCGAGAACGGTGACGCTTCCGCACAATATGAGCTCGGCCGCATGTACGACAGTGGCGAAGGACTGCCGCAAGACTCTCCATCAGCCCTGCACTGGCTCGAAGGCGCTGCTGCCGACAACAATCACGACGCACAAGCCTACCTCGGTGCGCTGTACGCGATCGGCAAGGGCGTCGAACAGGATTTTCCCCTCGCGATTCACTGGTTCCGCAAAGCAGCCCAAGAGGGACAACCGACTGCAAGCTACAACCTAGCGCTGATGCACTATCGCGGCACAGGCGTCCAAAAGAGCTTGCCGACGGCGTTTGCCTGGATGCGCACTGCTGCTGAACAAGGCGAGCTGGATGCCGTCTACGCCGTAGGATTGATGTACGTGTGGGGTACCGGCGTTGCGAAAAGCGAGTTCTCTGGTGCTGCGTGGCTCGAGCGTGCCGCAGCCAATGGACATCAGCGTGCGCAGTACGATCTGGGTGTACTCTACGCGCGGGGCATCGGTGTCGAGGTCGACAACAATCGAGCCGCCCAACTCTTTGAATCCGCCGCGCGGCAAGGACTGAGCGAAGCGCAAGAACAGCTAGGTTATCTCTATGAGAGCGGCGGCGGCGGCGAGCTCAATTTAGGTGCGGCTGCGCACTGGTATCGAAAAGCCGCGGAACAGGGGCGCGCCGATGCGCAGTACCGATTGGCGACACTCTACCTTCTAGGTAAGGCGGGGCCGCCCGACTACACAGAGATCCTGAAGTGGCTGCTGCGTGCCGCAGAGCAAGGCCAGGCCGACGCAATCCACAACGTGGGCGCGATGTATCGCGGCGGTATTGGCATCGCCAAAGACAGCGCAAAAGCGATCGAGTGGTTCAGCCAAGCCGCCGAAGCCGGCTTGGGCGACTCGGCACTCGTGCTCGGCCTGATGCATTACTACGGTGAGGGCGTCACACAGGACTATGCGCGTGCAATGAACTGGCTGCGCGACGCAGCGACAATGGGTTCTGCAGCGGCGCTTACCCGGATCGGTCTGATGTACGTCCACGGCCAAGGGGTCCTGTGCGATACGGTAACCGCGTACGCGTGGCTGTCGCTCGCACTGGAGGCAGGCGACGATACCGCCACCGAGTATCATCGCTCGGTCGACCTGCGCATGACCATCGACGAGCGCCGCCAGGCGGTCACGGTTACCGACACGCTTCGCGCACAGATTCTTCCGAAAGCGGTCGCCTCGCGGTACTAACCCGCGCCAGCGTGGCTGTGCTAGAACGAGATTACGAGAGGCAAGAGATCTTCCGGGCGCTCGATCGTCGTTCGCGCACCGGCAGCGCGCAATTCTTGCACTTCGCGAAAACCCCATAGCGCGCCAACCGAATACATTCCTGCCGCAATGGCGGTCTTCATATCGGTGTCGGTGTCGCCAACGTACGCGACCTCGTCGGGCTCCAAGCCCATTGCACGGCACGTGGCCAACGCCCCCGTAGGGTCGGGCTTTTTGGGAATGCCCGCGCGTGCGCCATCGACCCTCTCGAACGTCCAATCGCCCAGCAGCGCCTCGACGATCTTCACGGTCATGTCGTGCGGCTTGTTCGACAGTACCGCCGTAGGCACGCGCGCTGCGGCCAACGCGTCGAGCGTCGTAGCAATGCCCTTGTACGGTTTGGTATGCACCGCCCAGTCCACTGCGTACACACGACGCATCTGTTCGACGCAGCGGCCGACCGTCTCCTCGTCGCGGCAATCGGCCGGCAGTGCGCGCCGCGCCAAGACGTCAACCCCGTCGCCTACGAACCTGCGATACGCCGAAGTCGGGTGTTCCTTGTACCCCAGAACCCGCAGAGCGCCGTTCATGGCCCCGGCTAGATCCGCGAGCGTATCCAGTAACGTTCCATCGAGATCAAAGATCACGCCCTTTAGCCGACGCACGAATGCTTTCGCCAACGCTTCAGTCCTCCTCGGATTCCAAGACTTCGATAAACTGCCGGCGTACCGCTTAAATGTTACCACCCAGCCACGTCGCGAACACCCCGGCCGCGAGCACGCGATATTCTTCCTCGGACAATTCCGCAAAACATCGGCCGTGCGCGTGACGAAGGCAGAAAAGCCAATCTGCCCGAGATCGAAAAACACGCCGATATGCGCGCCTCGGGCCCCTCGTCGATCTCGCGGGTGGTGAGACGAAGCGTCGTCATATCCGCAATTATAGAAGGCGGACGCACCATCGAGGAACCGATCGCGTTTGAGGTAAGGCTGGCAATGCGAGTATGAGAAGCCTTGCGGTGCTACGCGCCCGCCCAGCCCACCCAGAAGGGGGAAGCCCAATGGCACGAGCGACATGGAACGGCACAATCATCGCCGAGAGCGATGCGTATGAGATGGTCGAGGGTAATGTGTATTTCCCGGCCGACACCGTGCATCGTGAGTATCTTCGCGATAGCGCCACGAGCACCCAATGCTCCTGGAAGGGCACAGCCTCCTACTACAGCGTCGTGGTAGGCGACGCGGTCAATGAAGACGCAGCGTGGTATTACTCCGACCCGTTGGATGCGGCGACGAACATAAAGGACCACGTCGCCTTCTGGCGCGGGGTTGAAGTGGAACGCTGAGGACCGCGATGGCTCCACCCGCTGGCAATCCACTCGAGTCAATTGACGAGCAGGGATGGCCCGATTCACTCGGCCAGGGTCTGCTCTTCCTGCTCGAGATCACAGGCCAACGAGAACGCGACGTTCCGGCCAACTGGATCAGCGAAAACGATCCCGGCGGCAGGTCGGGCCGTGCGGCAGTGTCCGGGCTCGAAGCGCGCCTGGCGGTCAACGATGATCCATTGCTCGCCCCGTTGCGGGTGGCGTGGCTCCCGCGAGAAAACGAAGAGCGCCGACCGAGCATCCGACGCTTCTTGGTCTCGATTTTGTTCGGGGATCCATACGAACCCGGGCGGTTGCGGCAGTGGTCGATCGCTAGATTTCGCCCGGAGCTCTGTCGTGTGCTCTACCGGCGCGGCTACGGCGAGAACGTTCACTATGATCGCGAGCGCGCGACGCGCAGGGCTGAGGCACTGAACCCCTGTTGCCCGACTCCAGTCTCTCGCGTAGCCTCAGTCGTGCACGAGACCCCCGCGAGCGGCGTTTCTGGACTATCCCGTGTCGCGATATGAACGACTAAGTGTACTCGACCGATTCTTCATCGACATGGAGAGCCACGATACGCCTATGCATATCGCGGCAACGATGCTGTTCGACGCGGCACCGCTGCGCACCGAGCACGGCGGCATCGACATCACTCGGGTTCGCGAGTACATCGCCTCGCGCCTGCATCTGATACCTCGTTATCGACAACGACTCGCATTCATTCCTATAGAACGCCATCCGGTTTGGGTTGACGACGACCGCATGAATCTGCGCTATCACGTTCGTCATACGAGCTTGCCGCGTCCGGGTGATATCCGTCAGCTAAAACGTCTGGCCGCTCGGATCATGTCGCAGCAACTCGACCGCGGTAAACCACTTTGGGAAATGTGGGTCGTCGAGGGACTCGAAGACGATCGATTCGCGCTGATCACCAAGACTCATCACTGCATGGTCGACGGCATCTCGGGCGTCGATCTCATGACCGTTCTTCTCAATATGTCCCCCGACACAGAAATTACTGAGCCGCCGACGTGGGCGCCGGACCGCGCTCCGAGCGGCCTAGAACTGATGCGCGATGAATTCATACGCCGTTCGACTCTACCGTTTACGTTCATCGGCAGCGCGATGGGCGTTCTGGCGGACCCGCGCGGCGCTTACGCGCAGGCGGCCGATATCGCTTCGGTGATAGTACAGACCGCCGGCATGGGACTGGGACGATCGGCCGATACACCGCTGAACCGACCGGTCGGCGCATACCGCCGCTTCGACTGGACGACGTTCGACATCTCACAAGTGAAGATCGTCAAGAACTGTCTCGGCGGGACGGTAAACGACGTCGTTCTTGCGACGGTTGCCGGCGCGATAGGGAAGTTTCTCGAACTCCGCGGCGTCTCGCGCGCGGAGCAGGCGCAGATGCGCTTTCGCGCGTTCTGCCCGGTAAGTGTGCGCCCTGAGAGTGATCGGGGACGCCTCGGCAATCAGGTATCCGGTATGATCGTCGAGCTTCCCATTGCCGAGCGAGATCCCGGTATCCGCCTCGCTTGCGTCACCGAAACGACGCGTGAGGCAAAGGAAGTAAATCAAGCACTCGGTGCGGAGGTGCTCACCGCAGTCAGTGAATGGACGACACCGACATTGCTCGGGCTCGGCGCGCGGCTGGCGTTTCGCGGGCGAGCCTACAATACGATCGTCACCAACGTTCCCGGCCCGCAGCTTCCGCTATATTTGCTCGGCGCCCGCATGGAAGAAGCGTTTCCGCTGGTCCCGCTTTTCATGAACCAGGCGCTCGGCATCGCGTTGTTCAGCTACAACGGATTACTGTGTTTCGGTGTCAACGCCGATTGGGACTTGTTGCCGGATCTTCACGACCTACTCGATGCCCTGGAAAGTTCGTTCCAAGAATTGCTGGACGCCGCCAGCGGGACATCAGATCTCATGGCGAAGGCGCGCGGTCGCCGGCCTCGACCGAGAGCCAAAAAGACCAGTACCTCTTAGTAGAAGGAGGGTGGGGGCTCAGGCCGCTGCGGCACCCTGAAGAATCAGTTCCGTCGCTCGGCTCACGTAGGTGACCACGTCGGCTTCCTTGTGCACGCCGGCAGCCCAACCAACAAGATACGCAAACCAAACGTGCTCGAGTACGGCAGCCGCATCGGAGGCAGGTGCACCGCTAGCGACACCGTCGTCGCCCCGTTCGGCGGCGCTGATGAGTTGGGTCACCGAGCCGTGAAACGAGGCGACCTTCTCCATAAGGTCGGGCTGCGCCGAAGCCATCGAGCGGAGAATCGCACGTGCGAGCATCGGACGTCCACAAAAACCCGCCGTTGCCACCGCGAAGAAATTGGTCACTCGATCCACAGAGGTGTCGCCCGTTGCCGGCCGCGCCTTCATCCGGCCCGCCAGGCGATCGACCTGCTGGGCCATCGCCGCAATGAGGAGATCCTCCTTGCTGCTGAAATGGCGATACAAGGTCCCGAGCGCCACGCCGGAAGACGCCGCGACATCGCGTAGACGCACGGCTTCGAAGCCACCCTTTTCGGCCAGATCGATGGCCGTTTCGACGATTCTGCGGGCTCGTTCCTCCATGACGGGCAATTAGAACACGTTTCACTATCAGACGCTAAGACTGGCCTTGACCGGTCTCCGGGGGCCGTTTATCGTCCCGGCCGCGCGTGTAACCGCGGCGCCGAGGCAGGAATTCCCGATGCAAAGCTCAAGCCTGATGGCGCTGCTTCTGGCACTCGCCATGACTCTTATGGGCAACACACAGAGCCAGGCTGGAGAGCCACGCCCCAGACATCACACGGATCAGGGATTCCAAAATCCGTGGCGGCTACCGAATCACGATGACGCGCCCGCGTCGGTGACGCTACCGTTTTTTCTGCGCCAGGTCGGCGCGAGCATAGTCGGGAATCGTGGCATTGCCCCCAAGCGGATAGCGCCGGATCATCGACTGATCGAGCAGGTAGCCGCCGAGGGTGACTACTCGATCACATGGGTTGGCCATTCAACGTTTTTAGTACAAATGGCGGGGGTGAGATTTCTCACCGACCCGACGTGGTCGAACACAGCCAGTCCACTACCGATCGGCCCGCGTCGATTCGTGGCACCTGGTCTCGATCTCGAAAGCATCGGCCGTATCGATTTCGTAGTCATCTCACACAACCACTACGACCACCTCGATCTCAGCACGCTCAAGACGCTCGCTGATGGCGACACTCCGTTCCTGGTACCGCTGGCCAACACCGAGACGCTCAACCGCCACGGAATCGGACCGCTGTTCGAGCTCGACTGGTGGGAATCGATCCAGATCGGCGACGCGCGCATTGACTGCGTGCCCGCGCGACATTGGAGTCGCCGCGCGATCACAGACATGAACCGCTCGCTATGGGGCGGCTGGGTGGTGCGCATCGGTGACCGCGCGGTATATTTCGCGGGCGACACCGGCATGTTCCCCGGTTTTGTTGAAATAGGCGAAAGACTCGGCCCCATTGACCTCGCCATGATGCCGATCGGTGCCTACGAGCCACGCGCCATGATGGAACCGGCTCATCTGAACCCGGAAGAGGCGATCGCTGCGGTCCTAGCCACCAAGGCCGTACGCTCTGTCGCAATGCATTTCGGAACCTTCGAGCTCTCCGAAGAGCCCCTCCACGAACCGCCTGAGCGTTTCGTGCGCGCCTCGGAGGCCGCTGGACGCGGCTCCGAGGTCGACTGGGTCTTCAAGATCGGCGAAACGCGCAAATTCTGAAAGAACTACGCGTCTCGACGGTCGTTCCTCGACCGAGCGCGCTTGAACCCAGGCCGTCGACCAGATATTTGGGCCGAATGGCTGACCGCGCAGACGCCTCGACAAAGACCGCCGGCTCCACACAGCCGGCCACGGAAACGTTCAAGGGCTGCTTCGGCTGTGGGACGGACAACCCCGTCTCGATGAAGTTGGACTTTCAACCCGAAGGCGACGGCGTCGAGGCACGAACGAGCGTTGCAAAGGAATACGCAGGCTATCGCGAGTTCGTACACGGGGGGGTAGTTGCGACGCTGCTCGACGAGGCGATGGGCTGGGCGCTGCTGCACGCAACAGGTAACTATGGGGTCACGCGCAACCTGAACGTGACCTATCGGCGACCACTTACCATCGATCGGCCGATCGTGGTTCGCGCAACCATTGTCGAAACCAACGGGCGCACCGTGCGGCTGGCAGCCTCGATTGCAGATCAGAGGGGCCGCGTGCTTGCGTCGGCCGAAGGTGACTGGTCCATGGTTCGAAAGGAGAGGGCAGCTGGCCGACCGAACCAATAGTCCTGACACGCCCGTGCGGCTGTACCTTGGCGACCCGGTCCTGGTCGACGATGCCGCACGCGCTTTTATCGCCGATCGAGCACCGGGAGCGGAACTTCTCGTTATCCGTCCACCTTTCGACTCGCTAGCGAGCGTACGTGCATCGGTCTCACAGATGGGTTTGTTCGCCGAGTCCCGTGCCGTTTGGATCCGTGGTTTACGCAACGAGCCCGCCGACGAGGTTGATGATCTGCTCGATCTGCTCGCCGAGGGCTTGCCCGCTGACAGCCTTCTTGTCGCCACAGCCGATAGCCTCGATCAGCGCAGCCGACTCTTCAAGCACTTTAAGTCGAGCAAGACCGTTGTCGATTGTCGGCTGGGGAAAGATAAAGCCGGCCGACTATTCGAATCCGCGGCGGCGGAGTTCGTCGGCGCTCGTCTACGCGCGAACGGAGTAACATCACCTACGCTGAAGGTTGTCTCGGCCATCGTTCGGCGAGCCGGCAGCGAGGTCGGTGAGCTCGCTCAAGAAATTGACAAGCTTTGCTTAGCGGCCGACGACGGCACACCGGATGCGCAGCTCGTTGACGCCACGATGCGTGATCTGGGCGAGGTATGGGTGTTCGCGCTGACCGATGCACTGAGTGAACGCGATCTCGGAGCCGCACAATCGCTGTTCGAACGGCTCATGCGCCAAGGCGAGCCGGCCTTGCGGCTTCTGGCGGTGCTTGGCTCACACTTCGGCGCCTTGTCCGAGGCGCACCGTGAACTAGACCGCCTGGGTCCGGGGGCACTTAGCGGCCGAGAGATAGACGCAGCGCAATACAAGCGCCTGTCACCCGACTTCCGTGCCCGCCACCGGTCGTCGTACCGAGCATTTTTCTTGTTGAAGGGGGCGTCGGCCTATCGGGCCGACGAGCTTCACGCGCTACACCGCCGCCTCGTGCACATCGATGTCGCCCTGAAGAGCTCCCAAAGCAGCCACCCCGACGATCTGTTATCGGGCTTCTTGGTTCAAGCCTGTGCGGCCGCCGCGTGACAAGGCCGTGATTTCCTTGAAAACCGGTAACCCTGTGGTAGGCTGACGGGTGTTGGAGCGGGTTCTACCCGGCTTTGCGCGATTGCTGACTGGAGTCGCACCTATGGATATTGGAGGACTGCGTTTCGCTCGAGATGGCGCCATTCGCGCCGATGCGATGCGACGTATGCTTAGGAGGCACGGATGAATCCTTCGTTTTTTGGCCTTGAAGGGCATCCATTCGAACCTGCGACGGAGGAGGGCGACGCCTTCCTTTCCGACGCGCATGGCGCGTTGACCGCGGAACTTCATGCCGGGTTGAAAGCCCCGCATGGAATCACGCTGCTCATCGGCGATGAAGGGTCCGGCAAGACGACACTTGCGCGCTGCTTTGCCGCAGAGTTAGCCGATACTGCGACGGTCGCCTACCTACCCACAACCGGGCCCGGTCTGCGGCATTTGCTCACCGAGATCATCGAGCAGCTCGGCGGGGCGGATAGCTCGGGCACTGAAGAACAAGCGCTTCTCGACGAACTCACCCGACTGGCTCGCGCGCGCGCCGAGCACGACCGTCTCACGCTACTCATTCTCGACGACGCCCACGAGTTGCCGGCGAAGACGATCGAGCGCTTGGGCAAGTTGTTTGGCGACGATCCCGCTGAGCCTTCGATGCTGCACATTATTTTGGTGGGTCGCGGCGAACTGCTCGATCGTATGAACGCGGCCAACGACCGCTCGATCCTCAAGCACCTCGTCCAGGTTTGTCGCATGGATCCCATCGGTCCTGAGGAATCGTTCCGATATATCGCCGACCGCATTTCCAAAGTCGGCGGCGTAGTCGACTCGCTGTTCACGGAAGACGCGCTTCACCTGATCGTCAGACGCGCGAACGGCTTTCCGGCTCGTCTCGACGCGATCTGCACGGCCTCACTCGACTATGCAGAAGGGCGCGGGGACGCGAGCGTCGACATGGAAGCGGTAGACAGCGCGTGCACGGGCGTCAAAGGATTCGCGATAGACCAAGGAGCGGGCGCAACGGCCGGTTATTTCCCAGCCGACGACGAGAACGAACAGAGCGAACCCGAAATCGCGCGCATAGAAGAGGAAGTTCTCAAAACCGATCCGGGCGAAGACATGGAACATCGACGAGCCAGCGTAGCCCGTACTTCCGCTGCGCAGGCCGTCGGCGCTGCGGAACCCGGCGGCCGCCGACGCCTGGTGTTTTGGGCTGTCGGCCTGATCGGTGTCGTGGGCCTATTCGCCGCCACCATGAGCGGTACCGACGGAACGGGTGCCGGTGATGATCTCAGCGGAATCGGCGGCGGCGGCGCAGCGGAACAGATCGCCGCACTCGTCCCTGAAGACAAGGTCCGCAGCAAACAGGCGATCGACGCCGAACCGGTCGCCGCACCGAAACTCAGCCTGAGCAAACCGACCGGTGACAACGCCGCAAACGCGAGGCCCGGCACAGCCGCGACAGCGGCTGCGAAGAGACAGCAAATTCTGAACGACCTTCAGCAGAACGCCACGCCTCGGCGCGCAACCGTGCCGGTGCACGCAAGCCCACGTAATAACGAAGGCACGGTCGGCGGCGATGCCCCTGCCGTGGCGCGACCGCGCGTTCAGAGCCCCCGCTACGCCCCGTCGCCCAAAGTTCAGCCGGCGGAGGTTGCACCAACGTCCGCGCCAAGCACTCGCACAGCGAGCGCAGTTCCTGCTACGGCAAAGACGACATCACCGACGCCGGCCACGCCGATTGTTGCGGCGCCGACCGCGGCCGAAAACCCCACCCCCGTACCGACCCGTGTTGCAGCCGCTCCGGCGCCCGCAAAGGTGGCGCCCACGCTCCCTCGCAAGTACTACACGGTTCAGCTCGGCGCCTTCGGCAACCGCGAGAACGCTGAGGCTTTGCTGGCAAAAGTTCGCGTAAAGTATAGTGACGGTCACATTCTAGCGAGCGCCGATTCGGGCAAGTCCGTTTTCAGGGTCGTCAGCGGGACGTTCGTCAACGTCGAAGATGCCAAGGGCAGAGCCACGGTCCTCGAGGTAAGCGGATACAAGACCTACGTACGTTCGTTCGGGGAATAGCACTCCACACGCCGACCGACCGAACGCGGCTCAGTTTTTTCGGCCGCGACGACGTCGCGTAGCCAGTCATCATCAGCACCAGGGTTAAATGGCATGTAGAGACTTACCCGGTTTAGCCGCTTTGGCGGCCTCTCGAATGCCATCGATAGAAGAGGGGCTAATCGCGGTATCGAATCGCAGCACGCTATGAACCTCCTTCTCCTCTGCGCTCTCGGTTGAAACGGTTCAGAACTGTACCGTCGAGCCGGATCTCGTTGAAAAAATAACGCTCAAAACCCAGTGTTTCCCGGTTGCGGGGCGCTTCGGTCGGGCATGTCATTTGCACAATGGTTCATGCGCCGATTTCGAATCGGCCGCAGCAGCATGGCAGACGAATTTAGTTCTCACGAGCGACTGCTCCTGATCGACGACGACGGTGACGTTCGCCGCTCCATCCGTCTTGTCATACGCCGCCTTACTTCCGACGTCGTGGAGGCTGGTACGGGTACGGGAGGTATAGAGGCCGCGCTAGACACGAAGCCCGCTGCCGTACTGCTGGATCTCGGGCTCCCTGACATGGCGGGGCTGGACGTTCTCGACGCGATCAAGGCCGCACTCCCGCAAACGCCCGTCGTCGTAATCAGTGGCAACGACAACGTGGATTCAGCGGTCTATGCTATGCGCCACGGTGCCGAAGATTTTATTACCAAACCGTTCGTCCCCGAGCGGCTCCTCGCCACCATACGCAATATTTTGCGAATCTCGCACCTCGGTGCGCGGGTCAATGAACTCGAGAACGCGCTACAACGGGAAACGCCGGCCTCCGAATTGATGGGATGTTCCGCGCGAATGCGCGGACTGTTCGACTCCATAAAGGAACTGGCGAACGACCCGGCGCCCGTTCTTGTCGTAGGTGAGACCGGTACCGGCAAGGAACTGGTTGCGCACGCGCTTCACGACATCGGCGTACGTTCGAGCAACCGCTTCGTCGAGATCAACTGCGCAATGCTCGGTGCGACGCGTTTGCTCGGCGAGATGTTCGGCGATCCGTCTACGGCGGGCCCTGTCGGTGGCCGCGTTGCAGCCGCACGCGGCGGTACTCTGTTCATAGACAGCATCTGCGACATGGACCCGGAGGTACAGCTTCGTTTGGTCGGCTATCTGCAATCGGCGTATTACGAGCAGAACCACCCGGCATCGGTTCGCTTCGTCGCAGCATCGAATCGCGATCTGGCCACCGAGGTCACCGCAGGACGATTCCGCGCAGACCTTCTTTACCGACTCGGCGGTTGCACGCTGTCGGTGCCACCGCTTCGCGAACGCAGAGAGGACATACCGGCGCTCACCCAATCGTTCCTGGCTGAGATCTCGCGGCAGTATGGCAGACCGCAGCCCGGCCTCGATGACGCCGCGCTCGACCTACTTCTCGGTTACGGTTGGCCCGGGAACGTTCGCGAACTCGAGAACGTGTTACGTAACGCGTTCATCGAAACCGACGGCCGGGAAATCGACCGCGATGCGCTGCTTCCTTTCTTTGCGGCAGAACACACATTCGAAGCACAGGGGTCATTCGGTGACGATGGACGGCTGCTTCCGCTTCGTGCGGTAGAGCGCCGCCATCTCGCTGCGGCACTGCGAACCTGCAGCGGCAATCTCTCAGAGACCGCACGGGTACTCGGCATCGGGCGTACCACTCTCTATCGAAAGATAGAGAAATACGGACTCCAGGCGCTTAGTCGTGGCTGATGTTGCACGTACTCGATCTAGGCAGTTTCCCGCATGGTCGCACGGTCAGGAGACGACGATGCACGTGCGCACGGACACGGACGTGCGAGTGTTGGATGAACGGACTTCAGACGCGTTAGGGTTTGCAGTGAACGGGTTCGCACAGTCCGCGTAGTGCAGAATCGTCGCACGCAGAAAATACAACGTATTCGAGTACGTATTCGCGCAGTCGGACGTCGCGCACAGCAAACGTCACGCCATCGCAGTTTCCTGGGTTGATTGGCACCTAACTTGCCTTGTCTAGGGGCACTAGCCACCGCCGGGAGGATACCCCTACCTTATGATAATCGATGACGAGACATTTACGCAGATTGCCCTTCACATTCGACGTGCGTCTGACGGACTACTCGGTGCCGCACGACAGATGGCTGTGCTGTGCGATCCCGACAACGAAGGCGACCTGCGAAAACAGGGCCTGACCGATGCCGTTGAGGCGTTGGTCGCGATGAACGAAGAGTTCATCGTTCTCGAACGCATCCTACGCGCTGTTTGGGAAGCAAACAGACAAGAGAAGGAATTGCCCTCCTGAGCCTATGGCTTCAGGAACCCTACTACTTTCTCTCGTGATCCTCGGCGTGTGGGTCGGAGCGAACTCCATTCTCGGGCGCTGACTTCTATATCCCTGACTATCATTTGGGTCGGCATTGTCGTCGGCAGCGTAGGCGGCGTCTCATGACGCGCAGCTAGCCTCGTCCGACGACGAACTGCGCCACCAAGTACACCACATACGAGGCCAGTAACGGCGCTCCCATCCAGCGCGAGAACGCTCCGCTACGATTTGCCATCGCGATAAACACGCGGAACATGATCAGCACGAGCAACATGGCCGGAAGGTGAAGTACGAGAAACAGGTGTGGACTCGCCGACGTCACGTCAACGATCGGTAGCGGCGCGGCAATCGCGGACGCTCCTATCACGAAGAGCACATTCAGAATATCCGCGCCGACTACGTTGCCGACGAGAAGGTCTGCGTGACCGTGGCGAACCGCGGATATCCCCACCATCAGTTCCGGCAATGACGTTCCGAAAGCCACAAACGTCGCCGCAATGACCACACGCGGAAGCCCCAAGCGCAAAGCCAGCTCCGAGACCGCCTCGATCAGTACGTGACTGGCACCGCAGACCAGCAGCAGTCCGCCACCGACCATCGCGACCATCACGAGGAGAGTATGCTGCTCTCGAGCCGCGGTCGGTTCGCCAACGTATTGACGGCTCCACCGAATCGACACGACGAGGTACACGGCCAGCAACGCGAGCAACAGGGCGCCGATCGGGCGTCCGAGGGTGGCTTCATCGCCCGAAAGGTACCATGCGCTGTAGCAAAGCAAGGCGAGAAGTACCCCCGAGCCGAACTGCAACCAGCCTTGCCGCGCGAGCACGAAGCGGTCGGCCTTGATGACCGTAAGCATCGAGCACAAACCGAAGATCAGTGCGGTGTCCGCCACCACAGAGCCCACGGCGTTGCCCAGGGCCAGTCCCGGCTTGCCGGCCCACGCCGCCATCACTGATACCGCAGCTTCGGGGCTGGTGGTGCCAAGCGAAACGATGGTAGCGCCCACAATGACCTCGGGCACACCGAATCGATACGCGACGCTGGATGCGCCATCGACAAGGACGTCGGCCCCACGCACCAGGACAAACAGCATCACCGCAATGATGAGGGCAAGTCCGTAAAGCGGCAGTGATTGAATGGTTTCCGCCATCGTTGGGTTTGGAACGAAGCCACCGTGATCGCGTGATAGCGCAATCGTCGGCCGCTCGAATACCGACAGGATTACTCTAGCAGGCGCCGGAGCACGGCGCTCGCACGAGGCTGATTCTACAGTTCGCGGTCCACCAGGTCAGAGACCAGGCCGGCCAGCGCATCTCGATAGGGACTGTCGGGTAGACTCTCGAGCAACTCGTGGGCGGTTCGTGCATGCGACACCGCCGCTTCCCGTACTTTCGCTGACATGCGGTCACGGCCGAACGCCTCGAGCGCTGTTCGGACCTGCTCGGGTGTACAGGGGTCGGCCTCAAACGCGTCGCGCACCTCCGGAAGACCCAGTCCCCAGACTACGGGCAGCGAGGGATTACCGTCGAGTAGATCCGTGCCAATGCGTTTGCCGGTTTTCTCGGGATCGCCTTCGATATCGAGCACATCATCGATCATCTGGAACGCAAGACCGATCTCGCGCCCGCAGGTAGCCATACGCCCGATGCCATCGTCGTCCAGGCCGCCGAGATAGGCTGCAATGCGCGTTCCGGCGGCGAACAGGGAAGCGGTCTTCCTGTCAATGATCTCGTAGTAGTCGGACTCGGTGACTTCAGGATTGCGCCGGTAGCGCCCCTGCATGATCTCGCCTTCTGTCAACTCGATACACGCTGACGCGGCCCAAGCGACAATCTTCGGCTCCATGCGCCCGCACACTTCAAAAGCTCGAGAGAAAAGAAAATCACCGGTAACCAGAGTATCGGCGATGCCGAACTGCAGTGGCGCTGCATCTTTGCCGCGCCGCACGTCATTCGAATCGATGATGTCGTCGTGCAGAAGGGTGGCGGTATGGATGAGTTCGAGAGAAACCGACAGGTCGACCATGTCAGCCACATCGCGCCCACCGCAAGCGCGAAAAACCAGGAGAGCGACCGCGGGGCGGATGCGCTTGCCACCGGCATTGATGAGGTAGTCGGCGATCTCGGTGAGTCGCTCTTCGCGCGCCGTGATGACCTCGGCGATACGTTTCTCGACGAGTGCGAGGTCGTCGTTCACCAGGTCGAGTCCGGAGTTGTTGCCGCCCCCGATTTTCGCTGCCAGCGTCGTGCTCACGTGCTCGTAGATCCCTCGGTCGCGTTGCGGGAACAGCCTACAATCAGCTGGTCTCGCGCCGCGCGAATCAACGTGAGGGTGCTTGGAAACTAGACGA
>Ga0315336_1003423_pt1 | contig 21138 bp, 13 predicted proteins | sample ASW5metaG_FD_204512 | JGI IMG/M metagenome (GOLD analysis project Ga0315336, IMG submission 204512) | Ammonia-oxidizing marine archaeal communities from Monterey Bay, California, United States - ASW #5 | ecosystem: Environmental > Aquatic > Marine > Intertidal zone | place: USA: California... | reverse complement strand
GGGACTCGACCAGTCCTGTACAGGAATTTTCCACCCGACTTCACGCTGGCACCCGAGCCAGGGCAATGCCATTGGCGTCAAAATTGAGCCCACAAAACAAGACCTGGAAAAGGCAGGAAAGCTGCTTGAAGAAGCAGGGTGGATTGATTCCGATGGCGATGGCTACCGCGACAAGGAAATTGATGGTAAACGACGAAAATTTGAATTTACCATCATCGTACGTAATGCCAAGGAACGGATTGATCTCTGTGAGTTGCTTGCCCAAAATCTGCGACTTGTTGGAGTCGCCTGCAATGTCAAGCCACTCGAGTCGGCGACACTGCAGGACAAGATGTTCAACAAGCAGTTCGTGGCCGCCTATGGCGGTTGGGGAACAGGAGCCGATCCTGATACATCCGACAATATCTGGGGCAGCGGACAGCAGCGAAATTATGTGAGTTACAGCAGTCCAGTAGTCGACGAGTTTTTTGAAGAGGGACGCAAGCTCGAAAAGGATCGCAAGTTGTGGAAAGAACTCAAGGCCTGGAAGGATCCCGAGGTACGCGAGTATCTGGGCATCGACGAGGAACTGGCTGAATCACAGCCTACTCGAGAAGATTGTTACGCCGCGATTCACGCGATTCTCTGGCGGGACCAGCCTTACACGTGGCTTTTTTATCGCAATGCCTATCACGGGTTCAACAAGCGGTTGCGAGGTTATAATTTCAGCCCGCGGGGTATCACCGGCTACGGGCCGGGCTTTGGTAGTTTCTGGATGCCAGCCGAGCAATAAACTGCCATATCGAGCAATGGGCTGTTCTCTCTGTTCGGACCGGCGTTGACGCCATACTTTCGGGGTACTAAGACTTCGGCATGTTGAATTATCTCATCCGCCGCGTCGTGTTTGGATTTGGCACCCTGCTGGTGATTACCTTTGCGGTTTACGCCTTGATTCGTCACATGCCAGGCACGCCACTCACGCTCGATTTAGCGGAGATGAGCCTTGATCAACAGATCAGTTCTTCAGAAATGAAACGTTTGGAACGGCAGTACCATCTCGACCGGCCCTGGTACGTTGGTTATTGGCTCTGGGCCGGAAAGCTCTTTCACGGTGATCTGGGACGGTCGATTAAGGAAAAAAAACCGGTGTCGCGGGTGATTGGAGAACGCGTCCCCCGAACCTTGTTGCTCTCGGGTACCTCGCTGATCCTGTCTTACTTGCTGTCGCTTCCGCTGGGACTCTACAGTACGGCACGAAGTGGTCGGTTGGACGAGCGGGTGGTAAGTACTTTTCTTTACATGCTCTATGCCGTACCAACATTTGTGGCAGGACTGCTACTGTTGGTCTTTTTCTACAAAGATCTTGCCGGAACACCATTTCAACTTGAGCCGGGGATGTTCAGCCGTAACTACAGCCAGTTAAGTACACTAGGACAGGTCCTTGATGTGGCAAAACATATGATTCTTCCGGTGGTTTGTTTCACTTATGGATCGCTGGCCTATTACAGCCGTTTTATCAAATCCAACATGGAAGAAGTTGTCCGGCAGGATTACATTCGCACGGCCAAGGCAAAGGGTGTTGGGCCTGTGCGCGTGTTACTGCACCACGCCTTTCGCAACACGTTGATACCGTACGTCACCATGATTGGCCTCACGCTACCTGCGCTGATCGGTGGCTCCGTGGTGCTGGAATATATTTTTAATTGGCCTGGTATGGGCACATTGTACCTGCAGGCGCTCTCCCAGCGGGACTATCCGGTGATCATGGGGCTGACACTGATGTTCTCCGCCCTGACATTACTGGGCCAGTTGCTGGCAGATGTCCTCTACGCAGTTGTTGATCCAAGGATTTCCTACCAGTGAAAGTGTGCTGTAAATTCGCGTTGCGAGCAGCCGGAAAGTTTACCGCTTGATGAAACTCCAAGACCTTCCCGGGAAGGCTTATGCCTGAATCACCTCCCCATCATGAAGCCACGTCGCCCGTTCCGGTCACCCAGTCTCCCGGTTTCTGGGCGGAGGTCTGGAGCCGTTTCCGCAAACAGAAATTGGCGATGACGGCCCTGGTGTTCGTAGGCCTGTTGGCTATTTTGGGAATTTTTTCGCCCGCGATCGTAGGCACCAAGCCAATCATTTGCCATTACAAGGGTGGGCTCTATTTCCCGGCGATGGGGTACTTCCGGGAGAGTTGGGAAAATCCGGTTTTTATCACCGACGGCGTGATTTATAACTATCCGCAAAAGCTCAAAGAAAAAGATCCTCAGAGTTGGGCGGTCTGGCCACTTATCTATCAGGATCCCTTGCGCCGTGTGCGCGCCGGTGAGATGGACGGGTCCGCAGGCAATCCGATTGGCATGGCAGGACAGCCGAGTCGGCACAATCTTTTTGGTACCAACGATCTGGGTGAGGATGTGTTTGCCAAAATGGTACACGGAACTCGGATTGCGCTATTGATTGGTTTTGTCTCAACGGGAATCGCTGCCGTGATTGGCATCGCAATCGGGGCAATCGCCGGATTTTTTGGCGGTTGGATCGACTGGCTTCTGTCGCGAATCATTGAAGTCATGATGTGCATCCCTACACTCGTGTTGATTCTGGCACTCATTTCGATTATCGAAAAACCGACGATCTGGCACCTGATGGTGGTGATCGGCGCCTTTGGCTGGACGGGAATTGCCCGGCTGACCCGCGCCGAATTTCTCAAATTGCGGCAGTTGGAGTACGTAGCCGCGGCACGCGCCCTTGGTTTTCGCTGGTCACGACTGATGTTCCGTCATATCCTTCCCAATGCGCTGGCGCCTGTCATTGTGCCGATCACGTTCGGGATTGCAGCCGCAATCCTGCTGGAAACGACACTTGGTTTTTTGGGCATTGGTGCTCCAGATAAAACGAGTTGGGGAAGACTCCTCAATGAAGGTAAAGAGAATTTGCAAATGTGGTGGCTGATCGTTTTCCCGGGGGTTGCTATTTTCCTCACCGTGCTGGCCTACAACCTGATTGGAGAAGGGATCCAGCAGGCCACCGATCCCACCTTGAAAGCATCGAAACATTAACCCCAGATCAAACCCGTTGCGAGCCTTTGATTCATTTCCACAATTCCTCCAATCGCTGATGGTGGTAGCAATCGCCACCACCGCGAGACCTCGTGCCGACTATGAACCTGCTTGATATTCAAGATTTGCGGACCTATTTCCACACCGAGGAAGGTGTGGTCAAAGCAGTGGATGATGTCTCACTCCAGTTGGAAGAGGGACATACCCTGGGGATTGTGGGTGAGTCGGGATCGGGTAAATCGGTGACGTCTCTTTCAATCATGCGGTTACTCGCAGGCAGTGCGAAGATCGAAACGGGTCGGATTGCTTTTTTGGGCAAGGACCTGGTGGGATTACCGGAACGGGAAATGCGGAAGATACGGGGTGGAAACATCAGCATGATTTTTCAGGAGCCCATGACCTCCCTCAACCCCGTTTTCACAACGGGAAGCCAGGTGGTCGAAGCCATTTTGCTCCATCAAGATGTTTCCCCCGCAGCAGCCCGCGAGCAGACGATTGCGCTTTATGACGAGGTTGGTATTCCCAATCCACAGCAACGGGTCGACGACTACCCACACCAGATGTCTGGAGGGCAGCGGCAGCGGGTGATGATTGCGATGGCCCTTTCCTGCAATCCCAAAGTGTTGATTGCCGACGAACCTACAACGGCGCTGGATGTAACCATTCAAAAACAGATTCTGGATATGATCCGCCAGTTGCGCGACAAACGAGGCATGTCGGTGATCTTCATCACGCACGACCTCGGGGTGATCGCCGAGATTGCCGACGACGTTGCCGTCATGTTCGGGGGAAAACTCGTAGAGTATGGCGATATCGTGCAAATCTTCTCTGCCCCGCAGCATGCCTATACCAAGGGTCTGCTCGCATGTCGCCCCAGGCTGGATACTACCTATCGACGTTTGCCAACGGTGGGCGATTTCATGGAGGTCGACCAGAGGGATGGGGCATCGCGCCTGATCGAGAAAAAAATCGATGATGCAAAGATAGAGCAGCTCATGACCCAGGGGCGTGGCCGCCTGCTGCATCCAAGGAGTCTGCCGACGGGAACGACCAGTTCGAAGGCCGGCGCCGCCGTGAATTCGGACGTCGTGGTCGTATCGGACGACACAGTCCCGCTGCTCGATGTCCAGGATTTAAAGGTTCATTTTCCGGTGCGCCGGGGACTCTTGCAGCGCGTGGTCGGCACAATCAAGGCGGTGGACGGCATAAGTTTCACCGTTTATCAGGGACAAACTCTGGGACTCGTCGGCGAATCGGGATGCGGTAAAACCACCACTGGCCGTGCAATTCTCCGCCTGATCGAACCAACGAGTGGAAAAGTCCACTATCAGGGTACGGACCTGGCCCGCTTGAGCAGTCGAGCACTGCGAACCATGCGCCGTCAATTGCAGATCATTTTTCAGGACCCTTACGGCTCTTTGAATCCCCGCATGACCGTCGAGACGGCACTGATTGAACCGATGCGACTGCACGCCGTCGGCACATCGCGCACAGACCGTGTGGACCGGGCAGTGGCTCTCTTGGAAGAAGTTGATCTGGAACCTGCGCATTTGCGACGTTATCCGCACGAGTTTTCGGGTGGCCAACGGCAGCGGATTTGTATTGCCCGAGCGCTTACGGTGCAACCGGAATTTCTTGTCTGCGACGAATCCGTATCGGCCCTCGATGTTTCTGTCCAAGCCCAGGTACTAAACCTGCTCAAAGACCTGCAGGAACGGCGCAACTTGACCTACATTTTTATCAGCCACGATCTTTCCGTGGTGAAATTCATGTCCGATATGATGGCGGTGATGAATGAGGGGAGAATCGTTGAATTTGGGCCCTCGGAGGTAATCTATGCAAATCCGCAGCAGGTCTATACCCAGAAACTGATTGAGGCAACGCCTAACGACGACATCGACTATATTCGCCAGCTCAAGCAACAACGCCTCGATGCCCTAAAGCAGCGAACCGGGTAGGAACGTACCGGTCATTTTTTCGAGATTATTTGCACTCGAACAATCCAAGAGCCTGGTCGGGATTTCTTCGCCCCTCGCATGGGGAAGAGGGAAACCGCCGAGTCCATTTTCCACCTCAATACAATGTCTGCAGAAAGTGCCCCCCAGGCTTCTCCGGAAAATCCAGGCCCCTCCCCGCCCGCAGGGGTCAAAAAGCCCAACGTTAAAGAGCGCCTGTTATCTTTGGACGCCTTTCGCGGGCTGATTATGCTGTCTTTGGTTTGCGGCGGCTTTGGTTTGCGAGGCGCATCAAGGCGCCATCTGGAGACCAACCCCGATTCCGGATTCTGGCAGTGGGTCAATTATCAATTCAATCACACCCAATGGAACGGATGTAGCGTGTGGGACATCATCATGCCATGCTTCCTGTTCATGGTCGGCATGAGCATGGCTTATTCCTCCTCCAGAAGAAAACACGAGGGGCAATCCTTTCGAGATCTTTTAAGACATGCCATTAAGCGCTCGGTCATCCTGATCATTCTCGGTTTTGTCCTGGATGATTTATCGAAGGGGTATCTATATGTCAGCCTGTCGAATGTGCTGATTGTAATGGGATGTGGGTACACCTTCCTTTTCCTCATCAGCCTTTACCCTTTCAAAACTCAGGTCAAAATTGCCTGTGCTATTCTGGTTGTAACGTGGATAGCTTTTGAACTTTACCCCGGGGCCGGCATTGATTTTGATTCCCCTGATCTGAGCGTAGAAAAAAGGGCCTGGGCTGAAGAACACTTGAAAGGTGTTCGCGATCCCTGGCACGCAGGAGCAAATCTCAGCACTCCGATTAATAATTTCCTGGTTGGCTGGGTCCCGGGTGGTGAATTCAAAAACGGGATTAAAATCCATGTCAAAACCGGGCCGGTCTCCTATATTCAGTTTGTGACTGCTATCGTTACGATGCTCTTTGGGCTCTGGAGTGGCCTGCTGATAAAATCGGATAGATCCCAGAAAGACAAACTGAAGATATTAGTAATTTCCGGATGCGGCTTGATGTTGCTGGGCATGATTCTTGATGTGACCGGCATATGCCCCATCATCAAAAGATTGTGGACTCCGAGTTTCACCTTGTATGTCGGAGGAGTATCAATCCTCCTCTTTGCGTCCCTTTTCTGGGTCATCGATGTCATGAGATTCAAGTGGTGGGTTTACCCTTTTGCCTGCATGGGCATGAACTCACTTTTGATGTTCTGCCTGGTAAAAGTGCACTTCGGTACTTACATCAAGCAGAGTTTGGAAATTTATTTCGGCGATGGTTTGTTTTCCTTCTACGGCGTGGTTGATAGCCCGAACAGTGCTATTTCGGGATCGATAATCATCGCTGCTGTGTACTTGCTTATTTCCGTATGGCTGTACCGCCAGAAGATCTTTATTACGATTTAGGAGAACAACTCTCTATCGTGGAGAAGCCTCTGGTCTATGGCCTTGTCCTCAAGGTTCGTACCAGTCCAGGCGAGAGCCGGCCGATCCTCGAGCATCATCTGACTTCGTGCGGGGAATGGTGATCGGATGCCCCTCGATCTGTGCGAACGTTTTAGTCCCTATTAATTCCTGGTGCCGGCCATCATGTGTTCACTCTAATGACCAAATCCGGGTATGATGGCGGGGCCGTGCTGGAATGGGAATGCTGGTTGAAGCATCCTGAGCAAGGTGCCGTGGGGAGCACCAATTTATTGCCGAACTCCTTATCGAAACGACCGGGTTGGCCCCCGACGATTTCCCGGGAGGTGAGAGCGACAGGAAAAATAATCGAGGGATGCTCGGTTTAGATTGAGAAACAACCAAACGGGAGGCTTCTGATGGAATCCTGGAAACGAAAACTGCGAATGGGCATGGTGGGTGGAGGCGAAGACGCCTTCATCGGGGGGGTCCATCGGATGGTCGCGGCGCTGGGTCAACAAATCGAATTGGTGGCGGGCTGCTTCTCGAGAGATCTGGAGAACACGCGGCGCACTGGTGAAGCCCTCTACCTTGATCCGAATCGCTGCTACGCAACCTACGAAGAGATGGCGGGCCAGGAAGCCAGTCTGCCGGAAGACAAACGCATCGACTTCGTGACGATCGTGACGCCAAATGTTCTGCACTTTCCGATCGCCAGAACTTTTCTTGGGGCCGGATTCCACGTCGTGTGTGACAAGCCCATGACATATAGCCTCGAGGAGGCGCGGCAGCTGGTCAAGCTGGTTGAACAAAGTGGGCTGGTGTTTGCCCTCACGCATAATTACACCGGCCACCCGCTGGTGCGCCATGCCCGTCATTTGTTTCGATCGGGCCAGATGGGAACGGTGCGCAAGGTGATCGTCGAATATCTGCAGGAATTTTTGATGGTGCCGCACGAGAAACTGGGGCAGAAGCAGGCAACCTGGCGGGTGGATCCGGCCCAGTCAGGCGAGGGTGGAACGCTGGGCGACGTGGGGACGCACTGTCTCAACTTGCTGGAATTCGTGACCGGCGATCCCGTCACGGAATTGTGCGCGGACAAAAGTACCTTTCTTCCCGACCGCGTGCTGGACGAGGACGTCAATGCGCTGCTCCGCTTTCAGGGGGGTGGCAAAGGAGTGATGATCATCAGTCAAGTTGCGACGGGTGAGGAGAATGGGTTGAGGCTACGAGTCTATGGTTCCGAAGGCGCCATTCTGTGGGCCCAGGAAAATCCAAACTACCTCAAGTTGTTCAAGCACGGCCAGCCGAGGCAGACCTTGACGCGCGGCCAGGAATACCTTTCCGAGGCGGCTGCTGCCTGTACGCGTATCCCCACCGGCCATCCGGAGGGCTATCTTGAAGCGTTCGCGACAGTTTATGATGGTGTCACCACCGCGGTCCGCCGACACATTGATGGCAAACCCCTGAAAATTGACGAATACGAATTTCCAACGGTCCATGATGGCCGGCGCGGCATGCAATTTATTGAACGTGCCGTCGAATCTGCCAACCAAGGCGCAGTGTGGGTGAAGATGTGAAATTACTATGAGTGCTCCTGCTGATCCATCCCGACGTTTAGATGGCCTGGTTGCCGTGGTCACCGGCGCGGCCCAGGGGCTGGGCTTTGAGATCGCCAGGCAGCTTGCGCTCGACGGCGCACGAACGGTGCTGGCGGACCTTCAATTCGACAAAGCGCGGACCTCAGCCGATAAACTACAGGCCGATGGCCTGGAGGCGGAGGCCGCCGCGCTGGACGTGACCGATAGCCGTCAGGTCGATGAATTGTTTCGTCACCTCGTCGAAGAGCATGGTCCGCTCGATATCCTGGTCAATAGCGCCGGCCTGGGGCAGGACGTGTGTCCCGTTGTCGAATTGACTGACGACCAATGGCGGCGCGTGTTCGAGGTGAACATGACCGGCACGTTTCACACCTGTCGTGCTGCCGGTCGTATCATGGAACGTCGCGAGTCTGGCGCCATCGTGAATCTGGCATCAATCAACGGACAGAATCCCGCCGCCTTGGTGGCAGCCTATAACGCCAGCAAAGCGGCCGTGATCAGCTTTACCCGGACCCTGGCGCTTGAACTGGCGGCGTACGGGGTTCGCGTCAACGCGATCAGTCCGGGACCGGTCTATACGGATTTCAACAAAAACGTCATGTCCCAGCGGGCAAAGAGTCTCGACCTTAGCGAGCAGGACATGATCGAACGCGTTCGCCAGGCGATCCCACTCGCCCGCTGGGGAGAACCGGAAGATATCGCCAGCGGTGTGGCGTTCCTGTGCAGCTCCGAGGCGTCCTGGATCACGGGACAGGTTCTCTCGGTCAATGGTGGCCTCGAAGGGGTTTCTGCGGCGCCGCCGAAACGCTCCGGTTGAGTCCCGCTTCCCTGTTTCCCAGGGCGACGGTCTGGAAATTATGGAGGGAGTCGTCATGAACCACTCCACGCTTCAAAACATCGCGATCTGCGGCATTGGACAGATGGGCGCTGCCGCGGCCGTTTCCTTTCGACGTGCGGGGTATCGGGTGTTGTTGTGGACACGTGATCCCGGCAAGCTGGCAGCAGTGGAGCCGACCCTGGATTCCCTCGAGACCTGGATGGATGAGCACGTTGGCCCGGCTCCGAGCGAAGCGGGAACGACCGAGCTAATCGATGAACTGCCGGTTGTGGACCAGCGCGCCGATCTCGTGATGGACTGCATTGCCGAGGACATGGCTCAGAAAGTCGCACTCTTCAGGCGCATGACCAACTGTCTCAGCCGCGGTTCGATCTTCATCACTACCACCAGCGGATTGAGCATCACGCAGCTGGGTCGGCAGAGCGGCACGGGGCACCTGCTGGTCGGTACGCATTTCTGGAACCCTCCGCACCTGATGCCGTTGGTCGAGGTGATTCGTGGCGACGACGCGCCGCCGGGCTTGATGGATCGTGTTTGTGATCTAGTCGAATCGATTGGCAAGATTCCGGTGCGTGTGAATCAGGACGTGCCTGGTTTTATCGGCAATCGTCTGTTACACGCGTTGTGGCGCGAGGCCATCCACCTCGTCGAACGCGGTATTGCCTCGCCCGCAGATATTGACCGCGTCGTGCGGCTCACGTTCGGTTTGCGGCTATCCGCCGTGGGGCCGCTGGAAAACATGGATCTGGTCGGCCTGGACCTGGTCAAGAACATTCACGACTATTTGCTGGCCGACCTCGCCGATAATCATCAGCCGTCAAAACTGCTGGAAGAGATGGTCGGGCGCCACGAGTCAGGCATGAAAAACGGCAAGGGCTTTTACGATTGGACGAAACGTGACGGCACGACGCTGATTGAACGTCGCGATCGGCAGATTGTTAATCAAATCAACTATCTCAAGGAATTGGACACGCCGTGAGACCGGAAATATTCATCCCCGCAACGATCGCCGAGTGTGACCTCGAACGGTTGGAAGGAGAATGTGATCTGCTTGCGCCATGGCGAGAAGAAAGAGCGTAAACAGACGCATTAGTGGACTCCAGCGAAAAGGGACTTCCTGCGGAATACCACCGGTCAGTATGACCAGTCTCCCCTGCAGCGGCATGCGAACCACCGGATCGACAACTGCTTGCTCATACCATCGGATCAAAGAATCGCTTCCAGGAACAGCTCAATCTCTTCCCGGGTTGGCGCCGAGGGTTGGGCGCCAAGTTTGGTCACCGATAGAGCGCCTGCGGCGCTGGCAAAGAGAACTGCCCGGTCAAGTGGCTTGCCTTCGGCCAGGGCGACTGCCAAAGCGCCATTGAAAACGTCTCCGGCCGCCGTACTGTCGACCGCCTCTACTTCAAAGCCGGGAACCAGTTGGTTCAGACCTTCGCCGCAAACAAACACGCCGCGTGGACCGAGGGTAATGAGCACTGTGCCGACCCCCTTTTCGGCCAGGGCTTGGGCCGCGTTCTGAGAATCAGCGTCACCTTTAACCGCAATTCCAGTCAGCAGTTCTGCCTCGCTCTCATTGGGCGTGAGGATAGAGACTTTGCTCAAAATCCCCTCGTCGAGCGGTTGGGCAGGCGCAGGATTAAGGATCACCTTGACGCCAGCCCGATCCGCAATGGCAACCGCTGCGCGGATCGTATCTAGCGGTGTCTCGAGTTGCATCACGATAACATCGGCCCCAGCAATGATACCACTGGCGGCCTGAACGTCTGCAGGGCTCAGCTTGCCATTTGCCCCGGAAGCCACCGCGATGCTGTTCTCGCCCTGTTCGTCAACGAAGATCAACGCCATCCCCGATGGTTGGTGAGGGTCTTTGATCACATACTTGACATCGATGTTGTCCTTAATGAAGCCTTCGATGGCCTGGTCACCGAACATATCTGTCCCGACGCGAGCAACGAGGGTGACTTCCCCGCCAGCACGCGCTGCGGCGACGGCCTGATTGGCGCCTTTGCCGCCGGCAGCCGTCGAAAAGGTTCCCCCGATCACGGTTTCGCCCGGTCGGGGGATATGGTCCGTCTTGATGATCATGTCGGTGTTCGAACTACCGACAACCACAATCTTCTTGCTCATGATTCAGACTCCTTCTGAAACCCGCGTCGGGGCAGGTCGCACTGGTTTTATCACAATCACCATTTCCTGTGGGATCTGGGCAACAACTGCGACCAGCCCGAGCAGGACCTGATCAAGGCACTGCCCGTTGGTTCGTCTCACGGATACCATTTTCGCAGCACACCGCCCGTAAAATAAAGGGGGCCAGTTCGTACCACGAGCACTCAAAGTTACCAACGCAAACCGAAAAACTCAATCTGAGCGCAAAGCGTGTCAGATCGCCCCAGCCACAGGATAAATGGATGGACAACGGGGCAGAATCTTGAAAAAAGAAGGGCTGTTGGCTAGGTTGAAGGGGGTGACAGGGATTGAAATCACTATCAGTCGAACCATGACAACACCGTCGCTTTCGTGGACTTTGAGCGGCTGTTCGAAGAAGCGTTTGCCGATGGATAGGAACACAATGAGAACGTCTGTTGCTCAAGTAGCCTGCTTGCTGTTGTCGATCCTCGTCTTGCAGGCACAAGCCGACGACCTCGTGCTTGTCGATGACGGGCGTGCCGCCTGCACCATCGCCGTGTCAGATAAACCGGATTCGTTCACGCGTATGGCGGCATCCTGGATTGCCGACTACGTGGAGCAGAGCACCGGCGCCACGTTGAACATTGTCGAGGAAAGCGCCGCACCCGACGGCACCATCATCAGTGTCGGGCACACCCGGATGGCCGCTGCAGCCGGCGTCACCACCGATGATCTCACCTACGATGCCTGTCGTTTGCGTGTTGTCGGCGACGTACTCTATCTGGTCGGCCGCGACTCGCCGACTCGCGAAGGCGCCGTGTCTGAGCCGGAGGAAGGTTCATGGCGTTACTTCGGCGAATGCGTGTCGCTGCGACCATCGCTGCAAGCAGGGCCCAAGGGCACCTGCCGCGCCGTCACCCGGTTCCTGCAGTCACACTGTGGCGTACAGTGGTTGGTGCCGACGCCGATGGGTACACAGGTGCCGAAAACGAAAACACTTGTCGTGTCGCGAACGCTCGACGACACCAATGCAGCTACCTTCGGTTTCTATGTCGGCACCTTCTTTTACGGCAGTCAACTGAAACGACCGGCCCCCTACGCCAACAGTATTCGCAGCGGCATCCAGGGGCGACACTACGGCGGGCATTCCTATCTGCACTGGTTCAACGCCGACTTTAAAAAACACCCTGAGTACTTCGTGAAGTTCAACGGCGAACGCACACGGGTCGGTCTCCACGTTTGCCCGTCGAATCCGGAAGTTCGAAAAATCCTGTTACGCGGGTTGCAGGCGGAGTTCGATGCCGGCCACGACTGGGTCGAGATGGGCCAGTCCGACGGGCACGTGCCGTGCGAATGCGATGACTGCGAAGCAATGGAGCCGGATCCCGGCCGGCGCATGCTGCAGTTGCACAAATGGATCTGTGACGAGGCAGCCAAATCGCATCCGGACAAAACCGTGCTGATGCTCGCTTACGGCCCGACTCGAAGTCCACATTCCGACATTCAGTTCGGCAACAACGTAGTGATCGAATTGACTGGTGGCCGTCCGTCGCAGGTGGAAAAGTGGCAGGGCTACGGCCGCGGCGTGATGATCTATCACTATTGGCTCGACGAATCTCTTGGCATTGGCTTCGCGCCGCGCCTGTCGCCGGCGAACGTGTCGGAGATCATCCGCTACTATCATGACCAGGGTGTGATCGGCATCTACGGCGCCGGCGGCGGTTTCGCCTGGGGACTGATGGGGCCGACATACTACACGCTTGGCCAACTGCTGGGGGATCCCAAGTTGGATTACAAACAGTTGACTCAGACCTACTGTCGAGGGCTCTACGGCGAGGCGGCAGAGGAGATGGAGAACTTTTTCGAACTGCTGTACCGCCGCACCTATTGGCAAATCAAATTCCAGCACAGCCTGTCGCTGACCATGGCAGAATCGCTCAAGCAACTGTACCCGCCATCGGTCATACATGGTCTCGAAGAGCGACTGCGACGGGCCGAGCACGCCGCAACTACCGAGCGCGAGAAACAATGGGTACAGTTGACCCGGGACGAGTTCGATTACCTCAAACATATGTCGGGCATGCTGTATTTGTACGATGCGTATAAGATCAACAAGAATCCGGCGATCTTCGCTGATTTGAAAACGACTGTCGATCGTTTTCAAACCTGGCGCCGCCGTGTCGTGACGCTCGAAGGCGACCGCATCACCAACTATTTCCCCGGCCACGGATACTTCGCCAAGTACCTGAGCACAGGTGCCAACTCCGGCTATTACTACCACGGCTGGATGCACCTGCGAAACGAAACCGACTTCGACCGGCTCGATCAATCTGGCGTGGGTTACCAGGGCAGCTCGGCGATAAGCCAGCCGATCACCCTCGACTTCGATGCGATTGGCGGCGGTCGCGAATTCCGATTGCGCCGGGCACCGGCGGCCCCGGTGCTCGACGGCCAACACAGTACCGGCGAATGGGACACGCCCATTACGACGTTCCAGAAAAACGCCGCGACCCATGTCCGCGGCATGTATGACGATGCGAATCTATACCTCACCTATACCTGCGAAGAACCCCACATCGACAAGCTCATAGTTCACGACTTTTATCGCGACGGGGACGTCAGCGAATTTGACTGTGTCGAGTTCATGGTGTCGTCGGAAAGCTCGGTGTACGCCACCCGCTATTACCACTTCCTGGTGGCCCCCGCCAAAGACGCGATCCTCGATTTGCGGACTGGTTTCAAGGGCGGTCGTGATCAGGACGAGGCCTGGAATGCAAACGGTTTCGCTTTCGGCTATCACATTGACAAAGTCAACAAACAGTGGACTGTAGAGCTGTGCATTCCGCTGCAGGACATCAACGCCCCGATACCGAAGCCGGGAGATGTGTGGATGGGCAACCTGGCCCGTGAACGCCGCGTCGAAGGCACCGAGTTGCAACTCTGGTCACAGGGCGGCCGCGGCGGGTTCACCGATCCCAAAGCGTTCGGCCGATTCGTATTTGAATAACCACGGAGGTTACCAGTGAACAAGTTGAAAATCGTGCTCCTCGTGACGATCCTGTGTGTTGCGGAGTTCGCAAAATCGGCGGAGTTCCTGGTCACCGATTACGGCGCTGTCGCCGACGGCACGACCGATTGCTCGCCGGCTATTGCTGCCGCTATCGAAGCTGCCAGCGCGGTCGGCGGCGGAACGGTCGTGCTGCTCGCTGCTGACAAACCGTACGTGATCACGGACGTCATTCATCTGCGGGCCGACAATCTTCACTTCACCGCTGCCGGCGCCACTGTTTATCTGAAAGACGGTTCCGCGACCGGTCGCACGACGCTCGAGAATATGCTGCACGTGGTCTGGATTCACGGGACGCCCGAACGCCCCGTGGAGAATGTCCGGCTCGACGGTTTGACTATCGATGCGAATTTCTGGGGGCAAACTGGCAATCTCGCGTCGTGGCAGGCCAGCCGAAAGGTGGCCGGCATCACGCGCGGCGTCATGATCGAGCACGCGCGGCATGCAAAGATCGACAACGTTGCCATCCGGCGTCCGTTTGGGGGTATGACATTCGGGTTGGGTGCTCATCATTGCCACGCCAGCAACATCACCGTCACACAGTTCCATCACGATGCGTTCGGTGTAACCCCGGGCTATGTCACTGGCGGTGCATCGCATATCACCTACGAGCGTTGCACGGCTGCGGACTCCATGAACGATGTCAAGGGCGGCTTGCCGGGCACGCGGATTAAAGGCTGGGAGATCGAGGAAGGCGCGCAGCACGTCAAAGTCATCGACTGCACGGTACGCAATACTAGCGCAAACGGGTTTTTCGTACGGCCGCATACAGCCCACGGGGATTTTGCAACGAAGAATATCGAGCTCATACGCTGTCGTGTCGAAAATTCCGGGGACTATGCCTTCAACATTCAAAGCGCAACCGCTGATCAGCCGGTCAGCAACGTCACGCTGATCGACTGTTCCACCGACACCGGCGGCCTGGCGATGCAGAATAATCCGGACCAGATACTTGTTCAGGGCGGGCATTTCGGACATGCTTCGATCGGCTATTACGCGGACTACGACGATCCGCATCACTTTCGCTTCGACACCAACACTAAAGATTCCTTCCCGAGGTTACCGGCGAAAACTGTGCGCTTCGAGAATGTCACCATTGCCGGCGATCTGCGGATCAACGCGACAGAAGGTCATGACGGGCACGCCTCGTTCACCCCGAACACCGACCTGATAAACGTGCGGGTCGGCGGCGACCTCTACATAGTCGGATCGGCCGCACCGCCAACGATAACCGGCTGCCGCGTCGCCGGCGTGATTAATACGATGACGACTGCGAATTATTTTCAAGCGCTCGAAGACACGCGCACACCAACCGAGCTGGCCAGCGGCATCATGCCCTTCTGTGCCGTGGCACCGACAGTCGACGGACAGCTCGAAGATGCGTGCTGGCGCACGGGCCGCCCGAATGACATTGCCAACCATTTCAAACGGCCAATCCGGAGCAAGGGTGGACATACTTTTGTCCAGATGTGCTACGATGACCGCGCCGTCTATGTCGCCTTTGATTGTCGCGAATCGAGAATGGACAAGCTGCGGACGGCCGCAAAAGGGCGCGACGCGGATCTCTGGAATGATGATTGCATCGAGTGTTTCATCCACCGCGACAGTGATGCCCCGGATCATTTTCGACAGTGGATGATCAGTGCCGCAGGTGTGATCTACGACGGCGACAAGGCCGCGGGCGAAGCCTGGACCAGTAATGTGGTTGCTGCCGCCAGGCAGTATGGCGACCGGTATGTGATCGAGCTCAGCATTCCCACGCCCGATCTGGGCGGCGCACTGCGAGCCGGTGAAGAGATCCGCGCCAACTTCGTGCGAAATCGCGCCACCGACGACAATCGCTATCTCTGGTCCTGGCAATACGACGGCGTTGTGGCCTTTGGCGATGTCTCAAAGATGGGAACCCTGGTGATCGCAGGAGAGTAGCGATGGAAGAACTTTTGCAACCAATTGAGCCGGGCACGCCGCTCGGAGATGGCGATATGGGGGCTCCTGTCGGGTAGTGCGAGCGTGCCGTAGATCCTGTTGTGATAAGTTCTCAACAGTGGCCAGATCGGCTATATTGATCACAAGGAACTTCCACACGCCCAACACTCACAAGCACACGCCCAACACTCACAAGCACACGCCCAACACTCACAAGAAAATAATATCATGCCGACACCATATGACCGCCGGACCTTTTTGCAGACCAGCGCCGCTATCGGAGCCACCGCCGTGGTTTCCAAACCCCATCAAGCGGCAGCGGGAGCCTTCACCGGAAAAATCAAGAAAGCGGTCAAGTACAGGATGATTACCGAGCCGCTTTCGGTCGTGGACAAATTGAAGATGCTCAGGGACCTGGGATTTGACGGTGTTGAACCTGGAACCTCCGATGCAGTTAAACATCGTGATGCGTTGCTCAAGGCAAGCCAGGCGACTGGTGTCGCCGTCCACGGGATTGTTTGTGCCTCCAATCCCGACATCACGACGGCCGTCGACGTGGCCAAGGACCTGGGAGCCACCTCGGTTTTGCTGGTCGTTCCGACCGACGCCAAAGGCTCGTACTTAAAAAACTATGCCGATCGACAAGACATCATTCGCCGGGCGATTCCGCATGCAGAGAAACAAGAGATCAATCTGCTGATCGAAAACGTGTGGGCGTCGTTTCTCAACGAGCCGCTCAGTATGGCCCGCTTTGTCGATGAATTAGAAAGTCCGGTGGTAGGAGTCTATTTCGACGTCGGCAACAACATTCGCTGGGGTTATGCCGGCCACTGGATTGAAGTCTTAGGCAATCGCATCGGCAAGCTGGACATCAAGGAATACAGCCGCAAGTTGCAAAACGAGAAGGGCCTGGGTGCCGGCTTTGATGTGAAAATTGGAGAGGGCAGTGTCGACTGGCCCCGCGTGCGCGACGAGCTGGCCAAAATCAATTTCACGGGATGGGCCACTGCCGAAGTCCCTGGTGGTGATCGCCAGCGATTGAAGGATGTTGCCACCCGGATGAACCACGTGCTCGATTTGTAATACGGGTATCGAAAACCGACGTTTGTTCCGATCGAAGACAAAATACGCCTGGTCGAAGTTTTTAGCCTCGAATGACCTTTCCCCGGTCTTAGTACCAGTTTAAGTGAGAGAATCGGGTTGTAGTGGGCGGCGAATGCCGTGGGAGCGCAGTGATTCAACGAATGATGAGCTTTGGCGATGAATCATGCCTTAACATCTGCTCCGCCAGGCCACGTACGTACCTCTTTGGCTGCAAATTCCGGTCCGCGGGCACCGACGCGTAGCGTTGGTCGGCTGCGAATGTGATCGGCTTGTTGCTTGAGTTCCTGCAAAGATTCTTCTTTAGGTTTATCTGGCATCGCTGCTTCCTTATCGTGAAACTTCTTGAGAGAATAGTGAACAGGCAGGCTTTCAATACCCCACCTACAGATTTTTCCAATCCAGGCAGTTTACCGCACGGCGCACCACAACAAAATAACTTCAAAATGAAAACTCATTCTGGGAACGTTTTCACATACCACTTGGCCTCTTTGTCTATCCTGGTTCTGTTGACTACTCTGATCGCTACTACGGGGTGGCCTGCAAACAATCTGCAAAAACTAGCAGACAAAGATACCGACTCGGCACTCAGTCACGGACCGCTACTGGGTCATGTCAGCGATCAACAGGCGATCATCTGGGCGCGGGTTAAACAAGCAGGCCTCTACACACTCCGTGTCACCACCGCCACAGCATCCTTCACCCGCCAGGCCCAGGCCCAGGCCAACAATGACTATTGCCTCAAATGGACTCTCAATAACCTTCAAGCGGGAACCACCTATCACTATGCGATCCTCCAGGGTTCGCGCGTCCTGGCAATCGGCAAGCAGTTTACCTTTACCACAACTCGGGTTGACCAGACCAAACCGGTTCGACTGGCCTTCGGCTCCTGTGCCAAGGAAGATTCAGAATCCTCGGCGGTCTGGAGACGCATGCAATTGCTTGATCCGGCGGCGGTTGTCCTGCTAGGCGACACCCCCTACATCGATTCGGTTGACCTCAAGAAACAACGACAGCGTCATGGTGAGTTTCTCGGCGTTGCCGATTTCCAAAAACTGTTCGCCGGCCGCTCACTCTATGCTACCTGGGACGATCACGATTTCGGTCGCAACGATACCAACGGCAATTTACCCGGAAAAGAAAACTCGCGGCGAGCCTTCATTGAGTATCACGCCAACCCAAGTTATGGAGACGGCAAAGAGGGGATTTACACGAAGTTCCGTCGTGGTGACGTGGAGGTCTTTTTGCTCGACACGCGCTTCTTTGCCGCTACGGAAATGTCACCGGTAGCCCCCAACAAGCCAAGTCTGCTGGGAAAAAAACAGTGGCATTGGTTGCTGGCTGGCCTCAAAGCATCGCCGGCCCGTTTCAAGATATTGGCCTGTGGCATGGTCTGGAACAATGCAGTGCGACCCGGTAAACAGGATCAATGGGTCACCTATGTGCATGAACGGGAGGCCCTCTTCAAGTTTATCGGCGACCAGTCGATCTCCGGCGTTGTCCTGGTCAGCGGCGATGTTCACCGCACGCGCGTACTGAGTCACCTGAGCAGCAAAACGGCTGGATACCGGATTCCCGAACTGACAACCTCACCGATCTATTCCGGTGTCAGCGAGAGGGCCAACCAGCCTCACCCTGGCCTGGTCTTCGACTCGGGCACCGCGAACTCGTTTCTATTGCTCACCTCAGACGGAGGCGGTGTCGAGGCAAAGCTGAAGGCATGCTTTATGAACAAGGCGGGCAAGACATTTTTCCAGCGCACCTATCGGCTCAGCGAGCTAAAAAAGAAATGAAATGGGGTTCCTTGTCGTTGGCTCCAACTCGCTGTTGCAGCGGTGTGGAGCCATCGTGAGCACCTTTCAATACGTTGGAGGAATGCCGATGCCCACCTCGTTGGCGGTGTCAACGATCGTTTGCCAGGTGCCGTCGGGAAACGGAATTCCCTCCCGCTCGCGCACCTCGCGGGTGCGAATTTCCATTTCACCTGGAATCAAAATCTCGTCCGTTTGTTCATCGGTCGGCACAGATTTTACAGCCGCAAAGTACGCATCCACGCTATTTCGAAACGTGTCGACGTCGACGAATCGAGCGACGTCGATCGCGATCAGGAATGTTCCATTGCCCTCAATATAGTCATCCTGGTAAGCGGCACCGTACCCGGTGAGAATGCCGGCAAGGACTTCGGCCATCAATGCCAGGGCATAGCCCTTGTGGTTACCGAAAGGCCGCATGGCCCCGATGATCTCCAAATCGAGTGTCATGAATTCAGCCGGATCGGTGGTTGCCCGTCCGTCCTTGTCATACACCCAATGATCAGGGATTGGTTCGTCATTTTGCAAGGCCATCACGACCTTGCCAGCTGCGGCGACGGCCGTGGAAATGTCGGTAACCAACGGCGGGCGCGATCTGCCCGGAACGCCAAATCCCATCGGGTTGGTTGCCATGACACGTTGGGTCCCGCCAAATGGCGCCATCAAACCCCCGCGCGGACCGGCGCTGCACCACATCAGTCCGATCAGCCCTTCGTCGACGATCCGTTTCACGTAACCCCACAGTGCACCCACGTGATTGCAGTTGGTAACACCGACGGCGCCGATACCCAGCGAGTTGGCATTCTCGATGACATGTCCCACCGCTTCGTTGGCACTCTGCATGCCGAAACTGCGATTTCCGTTCAGCAGCGCCGTCGGGCCCTCGCTCCGCACAACGTGCGGTCTTGCGTCCGGGATAATCTTGCCGGAACGAATGTCACTCACAAAGCGCGGTACTTGCAGACAGCCGTGCGAATCGTGCCCGACCAAATTGGTTTCGACCTGGTAGTCAGCCACAGCGCGTGAGATATCCGGAGGTGTGCCCAGTTTATCGTAAATGGCGCTGGCGAGTTGTCGCAACGATTGGTGGTTGATTGTAGGCATGTTTCGTGTAGGCCAATCTTGGGCTTAGTGAAGTTTCATCCGTTTTCCGATTCGCATGCGCCACAAACCGCCCTCAGCTTCGCACACTTCAGATAGGCTACGGTTAAAGCTGAGCACCTTGCCGTCCTCAAGGAGCTGCGCGAAGCGACGGCACGCATGCGCCGAAAAGACAGGATAGCGCAGCTGCCCGACGGCGCCAACCGGTTGGGCACCGAGTAGGGCGATCTTCAGGTCGGACCTGGGCATGGTAGTTGGTGAGTAAGCGAGTCGAGAGGGAAGGGCCGCTAAAAATAGAGGCGTCGCGCCGAAGTCCCGCGTCCTGATGGATAAGGTTAAGCGACTTTCGCTCTCGGGCGGTTGCACTTACGGTTGCAGCCGACAAAGCCCACCAGGCCCAGGGCCAACAGCGCCAAGCTCGACGGTTCGGGGATGTAATTCAGTTCCACCTCAGGACCAAACATCCCCCCTGCGGCAAAAGAGCCATTGGCGGTCAGGTGCTCGCGGAGAAAGGCCTCAGGCAGGTTTGCCGACGCGACCTGGCCGAAGTCGACCTCGCTGAACTGGTTGCCAAAAGTAGCCTTGAAGATCTTCTGGTCGTTGTCCACGTCGAACAGACCGCCCAAGTTCTGGGCCGGGTTGGCCGTGAAGATGGCAGATGCCGATTCAAGCTGGAAGCTGTTAATCGGATTCGTCGTTCTAACACTGAAGTTGCCGTCGTTTGGATTGTAGGTGACCGTCACCTTATCGCCCGGGCTTGCCGGTCGTGCGGTCACGTATGAACCGGTCTCAAACAAGTTCGTGGCCAAGATGGCAATCACGTCGCCGCTATTGACGCGTCTGTTGCCCGCGGGTCCCACGCCACCCTCGACCGTGAAACCGTAAGCGGGCGCGCCATTTACATCGCCGTCTGCCCAACCCGCATCCACATCCCGTTCATATTTGTTGGCCGCCAGGATTTGGGCAATGTCCCCGCTGCCAATTTTGCCGTCCTTGTTCACATCCCCAGGTTGCAGTGTAGTGCCGACTTCAGGTGGCACATATGGCGTCTCTTCCCAGAAGATGACTTTCTTTTTGTGAAGTAAATTAACTTCCTCATCGACGACGTTCTGTATTTGTGCAGAGACGGTTGCAGATACGACCAGCTGTTCGGATGCTTCGCT
>Ga0315336_1003422_pt1 | contig 21142 bp, 13 predicted proteins | sample ASW5metaG_FD_204512 | JGI IMG/M metagenome (GOLD analysis project Ga0315336, IMG submission 204512) | Ammonia-oxidizing marine archaeal communities from Monterey Bay, California, United States - ASW #5 | ecosystem: Environmental > Aquatic > Marine > Intertidal zone | place: USA: California... | reverse complement strand
TTCGGAAGGAGGTCTTCCACGTAGTAAACCGGATCGGGAACGACCAGGGTCCCAAGCTTCTCCAGGAAGGCCCGGGACGTGATGACGCACGGGGCCCCGCATTGCGCCAGCGATGACTCAAAAGCTTCCTGCGAGACGGTATAGTTCAGGTTCACGGGGACTTTTCCGGCCAGGGTGATTGCAATGTTCACGAGGGCCCCGGCGACGGTGGGAGGAAGCAGAACGGAAATTTTTTCATCGGATGGAAAAGACTTCCGAAACATCTCCGCTCCCGCAAGGGATGCGATGAGAGCCCGGCCAAATGTCAATTTCGCTCCCGTCGAATCGGACACCGCAATGGAACGCCAATTCTTTCGGGCTGACATCACGAAAATCGAACCCAGCGTGCGCCGCCGCCGTTTCCGCTCCTGAAAATGCATGCATGACAGTTCCATTACGGCGTCACGAACCTGGTGCGCTTCCGCTGTCGGCGGCATGGGCTCCCCGAAGATGACATGAACCGGGTATGGAAACTGCAATGGAAATCGGGGGCCGATTTTCCCATGGTAGTAACTGAAGATGCTTCCCCACGCGCCCCCGAGATACATCGGAATAATCGGATGATCAGAATTCTTTACGATCTGTTCCAATCCGGGTTTGAATGCGCCCGGTAATCCGGTCCTCGACAGGGCGCCTTCCGGGAAAATGCACACCAGGTATCCTTCATCCAGCTGATGCCTGGCCTCCCGGAGCGCCGCTTCTATCTTTTCCGCCGGTTCGTCGAAGGAAACGGGAATGACGCGCATCAGCCGGAATAGCGGATTCATGATCCGTTTTTCGTAGGTCTTGCGATACATCAGGAAACGGATACGGCGCTGCTGCGTCGCAAGGATGATCATGGCATCCACCCAGGACATGTGATTCGAAACAAGCAAGGCCGGTCCATCCACGGGCACATGGTCCAACCCGATCGGCTTGATCCGATAAAAGGTCCTGGTGATCGAAATCCCGATGAAACGGATGAGAAAATCGGGCAGCATCTTTACGGAAACCAGGCTGAGCGCCAGGGTCATCAAACCGACAATCAGGAACCCCATTCGCGCCTCGAGGAGGAATACCTGGCTGAAAAGATACATGAGCGCGGCGGCGATCAGCACACAGACCCAACTGAGAAAGCTGGAAGCGGCGAGAGTTTCCCCCAACTGGTCCCTGGCGCACCGCAACTGAATAAAGGCGTTGAGGGGAACGACGAACAATCCCGCGCTGACACCCAGCACGATCATCAAACCACAGACGGCGATGAGGTGACTCGAAACAAACATCAGGAGAATCGTCGAAGCGGTGAGCCCCAGGGCGCCGAGCGGCACAAGACCGAATTCAACGTTGCGTCCGGAGAGCTTGCCGGCCAGCAGGGCGCCAATTCCGATTCCCAATGCGGTCAGCAGGAACAGGTAGGCGCTCTTTTCTTCCGTCAACTCCAGCGATTGCATGCCGAACGGAATGATGTTCATCTGAACAAACGCGCCGAGGCCGAGAAAATACGCAATGGCAAGAACGGTTACGATCAGGAAGCGATCGTGACGGATCCGGACGATCGTCCGCCAAATATCCATAAAAAAGATCACGGAGGCCTTACGGGTCGTGCCCGCGGGCGGCGTCCGCTCGATGGGCAGGCTGAAGGCAAGGCCCGTCACTGCAATACATGCCGAGATAACACCTGGAACCCAATGCCTGTCGTCGGATATTTCCCATATAAACGGGGCCGCCCCTGATCCGATGATGATCGCAAGGTAGGTCAGACCTACGAGGAAACTGTTTGCACGGGAAAGTTGATTCGTTTCCACCAGTTCCGGAATGATGCCGAATTTTGAGGGACTGAAAAACGCGCTCTGCGTGGCCATCAGGAAGAGGACAACGTAGAGACCGGCCTCGCTACCCAGGAAAAACGACGCGGTGCCCAGCAGCATGACACCGACTTCCATCGTTTTCAGACCCACGACAATGCGCCGTTTGCTGTAGCGATCCGCCCACACGCCGGCCAGGGCTGGAAACAGAAGGAAGGGAACCACGAACACGGCGGCCACGGTAGCGGTCACCGCGGCTGCCGAATCGGGGCCCTGCTTGTTGATCAGGTAAAAGATAATGAAGAGCTTGAACGCGTTGTCGTTCAAGGCGCCAAAGAACTGAGCACCATTCAACCAGAGAAAAGATCGATTCAGTTGGCTTTTATCCGATGACATTTCAGGAGGATTCCCGGTCGCTCATCAGCTGAACGAGCCGCTCTTCTCCGACCGATCCGGTTCGGATGATTGCCTGATGATTGGACGCATCGGGATCCTCCTCCGCGAGGAAAATGAATTCGAACGGTTTGTTCCCGGAGAGAAGATAATACATAACGATGTCGTCGGCGCTCAAAGTCTGCTTGCCCACTCTTTCTGTCAATGAGAACTCAATGATGCCTCGCTGGTGGAGTGAGCGGTAGATCACCTCGGTGCAACAATGAAACGAAGCATCGCTGAAATCAAACTTGAAGTCGTAGGTATTCCCCAGGAGCAAAAAGACGGTTGTCAGCTGGGCAATCCGTTCGACTTCACTCAGGCGGGGCCGCAGGACCACCATGCGGTTGATGTGGGTCTTGAGAATGGAATCCAGGGAACTGAAAACAACTCCCTCCGCAATCGCTTCCACCAAATCGGCCTCGTTGCCCGAAGGCAGCCGGTCCTGGTCCAGATGTTTCGACAATTCGTCTCTCCTTCGGGAAGGCACCTTCGACAAATTCTCCATCGACAACCCGGCTTCCTGCCTCTGCCCGGGTGAACCTACATACGTGATCCCGTGCTTGAACGTACCGGGAAGAAAAATGTTGCTCATATACCCTTCCGAAAAGGTGAGAATTACATCCCCGGGCCGGAGACGGGTCCTGATCTGTTCGACTTGCTCCGGCGTGAAGCTGATTTCGGCGGCCAGCGGGGATTTCATTCGGCTCACGGCCTTGAACAACACGGACCGTGCGGCGTATAGATCATCGTTTATCTTCCCCTTCGCCTGCCCCGCGAGCTCGGAGATTTTCGCGTGCCGCAACCGATTTACAACCGCCGGCAGGAACAACGATCGTTCCCGAAGAATATATTCTGTCCGCTTCTCCGAATCGGTGTACAGGCTGTCGATCTGCTCCATCAACTCCCGGTACACCGGGTCGGTCTCTGAAATCCGGGAGAGTGTCGAATCAGGGTTCGAACGTTCATTGGAATAGAGTAGCCACGCAGTCTTCAATTCCTGCATGTTGCGCAGGGATGTGACGGAATCGAAGAGTTTGTCATACGTCCCCCTGGGAATGTCTACCCGGTAGAAGGCCTCGTTCAGCTTGTTGATTACGACGGGCTGGTTCAGGAACGATGCCACGATTTCTGAACTGTAGTAGGCGAGATGAACCCCGGCGCATAGCCCGACCAGGAACCCGCGCGTCTGTAATTCGGAATTCGAGACCCTTTCCCTGCTGGAACCATAGTAACTGATCATGTCCCAGAGTGACTCGCGGTAGACGAGATAGCGGAACAGGACACTTTCGATTTCGTCGTGCTCGTCACTGGTAAAATACTTGAGCTCCTCTTGTTCGACCTTGACCCGGATCTTTTCTATCTCCTCTTCCAGTTCAATCAGAGTTCGGGAGAAGGACGCTACCCGGGCCAGATCCGCACGCAACCGATGTTCGTCAAGCCGGACTCTCTCCGGCGTCCCTTCACCGGCATCCGCCGATCGATCCGCAGGCATGATCCTGGCCTGTTCCCGGTCGGGAACATCCGGTGTTACGCTGCAGGACGAAAGGAGAAAGGCGAGAGGGATCATCCCGGCAAAAACCACTGCAGCAAGGAGTGATTTCTCGATTGTCATGCGCCTAATTGCGATAAAAACTCGGCCCGCGCACCTGGTAATTACGCAGACAAACCTCCAACCCGAAACATGTACTCGCGGTCATGGCCTGGCAAGATTATTCGGGTACCGGAATGAGATGTGCCTCCGCCCGATGCGCCTCGATGTGGTTGCTTCTTGCAATGGAGGTGTTCCGGAATCCAAAGTCTTGAAAAATGACTCGGAGCGGCCGGAAAGGCTGAAAAACATGTATTCCAGGTATCTATTCCTTGTTTCCGCGGCGATCGAAATGATCTTCGGCCTGGCACTGCTCCTGGCGCCTGCGCCGACCCTGTACCTGCTGATCGGCGATGCGTTGAGTGACGAAGGTCTCTGGACTACCCGAGTGCTGGGCGTCGCTCTCCTCTCATTGGGGATCAGTGCCTGGGAAACCGTGCGACAACAGACAAAGACAGTGGCGTGCATCGGTCTGTTCCTCTACAACGCGGTCACCGCAGGGTTGATGATTCTGTTTGCCTTCCTTGGAGATCAGGTCGGAATTCTCCTCTGGCCGGCAATCACTTTCCATGTATTCATCGCGGTCGCGATGCTGATGGCCATCCAGTTCCGATTCAGAATCCTGCTGGCCGATGAAGATCATTACTAGTACATCATCATCGGCTCAGATGAGATTATATCGGCCCGGCGAAATGATGTTATTGGGATCCAGGACCTTCTTGAGATCGCGAACCGTTCGCCAGAACACATCCCCTTCGTCCACGATCTGACCCATGGACTGGATTCCAACCCGGTAGGGAATAAACCCCATCTCGAGGTACTGGCGCTGGAGCTTTTCGATACAGGCGTGGGCGCGGGCGACCTCCTCCTCATTCGTTTTGCGAAAAGCGAGGGAGATTACACATTCGGAGGATTTCTCGTCGACAATGTTAACGGTGACGTTCAGATCGAATCCGTGTTCGGCGAATTCCTTCCCGGCGAGATCGACCGCCTGACGAGCGCAGGCCCCGGTCGAGGGAATGAAAGGGAGGCAGTACAGGATTCCGCATGGGCTGTCATCCGGTTCCGGCGAGTCGCTTCCCGGCAGCTCACCCAGGGGCCAATAGATACTTTTTAACGCCTCGTCGGTTGGAATTCCCCTGGAAAGCCCATGCAGCGGAAGCATCGCGTGAAGGATTGCCTTCTTGTTCGAAGCTCCGGGAAGAAAGGACAGCACGTCGATCAGTTTCTGCAGGCGCCGGATTTTGCCGTCGGTGAGAAACTGAACCTTGGCGATGCCACGAAAAGTTCGACGAATTTCTGATCGCGCCTGCCGCAGGGTGCCGGCCGTGCCCGACACGCCCGCCATCGCGCTCCAGGGCCCGAATCCCTCCGCTTGGATTATGCTCTGCACCCGTTTCCTGCGGTCCGACTCGCTATCGGAGGTTTCCCGGGACAGGTAATCATACAGGATTGGCCCGAGGGTGATCTCCGCTCGGCCGCGGTTCCCGGCGTGAACGACGGTGCGAACAATTCCACGTTTACTCAGCTCGACCCATCCGTCGACCAGTCGGGTGAACTGTGATTCATGATCGATTTTCGCGATCACCGCCATGTGATCGTCCGTATTGGGAAGCAACTCCACCCCAGCACGGGTTACGATCCCGTAGGAAGATTGAAAAAACAGCCCGTCCAAGGAAGGACCGATCCCATGGCGGTACAGGTGGGATGTTTTCGAACCCTCAAAGTGGCTCATTCCGGTGTGCAAGATCTCCCCGTTTCCCAGGACGACCTCCAGGCCGCTCATGGAATCCGCCCGAGAGCTGAAGTAACCGATGCCGCGCTCGAGTGAGTTGCCGATGAGGCTGGTCCGGGTCCCGGATCCGGTGACGTTCAGCTTCAGTGGGATTTCATTGGCAAGGAGATGCTCATGGAGTTGCCCCTGGGTCACGCCGGGCTCGACCACTGCGTAACCTCGATCGGCGTTCACCTCGATGATCCGGTTCATGCGGCGGAGATCGACAACGACGGAGCCATCCTGAACCGGCAAGGCTGAACCAAGCCCCCAATTCTTTCCGCAGCTCACCGGGTAGAGAGGAACACGACAGGAATTCGCGGTCTCGACAAGCCGGCGAACCTCGTCCGTCGTGGCCGGCCTCAAGACCGCCGCCAACTCCCGGTCCAATCCACTGGCGTTCCGCCGGAATGGCGCCAGGGCTTCGTCACCGAACAGCACGTTCTCCTCGCCCAGAACCTTCTTCCACTCCTCGATCGCGCGAGGGATCAATTCACTTCCCATGGGACATAGGATGTCAGGAAGCTGAATCGTGTGTCGAGCGGAAGATCGTTCCGTGGCTGGAAAGGAGCAGGGCGGGGCGAGTAAACCCGCCCCGCCCTTCGCATCACAGCCGTCTCGGGCTCGCACTTCTGATGCGCTTCCTGCCCCCTTCCCCCCACACACCGCGGGTCACCGCTGGAAATGGCAATGACCCGGGCACGGCGTCAGGCGACGTCGTGGCGTTTTGGAAGTTTAACTGAAAACGTAGTACCCTCTCCTTGCGCGCTTTCCACTCCGATACTACCGCCATGAAGCTCAATAACCTTCTTGGTAATTGCCAGGCCCAGGCCCGTTCCTTTATCCAGTTCCTTGGTGGTGTAGTAGGGCTCGAAAATCTTATCGAGTTGATCGCTTCTCATTCCGCACCCGTTGTCTTCGATTCGGATCACTACATCATCCCCATCCAGGCTGGTACTCACCGCCACCCGACCTCCGGTTTCCGGCAACGCCTGGACCGCATTCGTCATCAGGTTCTGCAGGGCACGAAACACCTGGAGGGAGTCCAGACGGGCCTCTCCGGGATCCACGGTGAAATCGGTAACGATTTCAGCCCGGGCGCTGGTTGCGATGGGCCCAACCCCCCGAACCACGTCGCCAAGCAACTCCTTCAGTTCGACCACCTCCCGGTTGGCACCGTCCTCCCGTCCGAGATTACGCCACATTTCGGTGATTTCGTAGCAGCGCTGAATGTTCCTTGCGATGACGTTCAGATAGCTGAACGCTTCATCGGATTCATCACCCAGCTTGGCCTTCATTCCGCCTAACTGCTCTTCCAGAAGCTCAACGTACCCGTTCACGACGGTCAGGGGATTTCGAAGATCGTGCACAAACTCCGCGGACGCATGCCCCAGGCAGGCCATGTGCTCTTTCACGGTGAGTTCGCTGACCAGTTCCGTATTCAGGTTCCGCAGATCCTCCGCAACGTGGGCCTCTTTTCGCGCCAGGTGGGTGCGATCGATATTGTCCTGGATTACCTTCATGATTTCCTTCGTGTCGAAGGGCTTTTTCAGGTAATCGTTCGCTCCAAGCTGAATGGCCTGGCGCGCGGTATCGAGCGCCCCGAACCCCGTCAGCATCACGACGCTGACCACGGGATCGATTTTTCTCAACTCCTGGAGCCCTTCGATGCCTGATTTTCCGGGCATCCGGATGTCGAGGATGACGATATCCGGCTTGAATTCCTTGAGCAATTCCAGGCCGGCATCCACGTGGTCCGCGAGCAACACCTCGTACGTGTTCTTCAGCAGAATCCGAAGACTCTCTCGCGGCCCGATCTCGTCATCAATGACGAGCACGGTGCTTTCCTTGACCACTTCGGGCTTCGGATCTTTCTTAATTTCAGTTGTAACTTGCTCCATGATTAAAACCTGTAGTTGTAGGTGAGCTGAATGAGTTGGCTATCGACATCGTAGCTGCCGTTATAGGCAGGATTCAGATTCGTGGTAACCTCGAGATCATCATAGAAACTGAGGGCGTACGCGAAGTCGAAGGTGTGCTTCTTGTACTTGTATCCGAAACCGATCGAAAGAAGATGCCGGTCGACATCAGGCAGGGTCGGCGCGAGCGTTTCTTCCGGAATCGGTGACTCGAGCCACACGTAACCGCCGCGGAGAATGAATGTCTCGGATGCGTCATATTCCACCCCGAAACCCACCGTGATGGTATCGTCCCAGTTTTCGGGAACGGCCTTGAATGGCAGAAGAACGCTGTTGTTGCCCAAATCCAGCGGCAACTGGTCGAACGAGGAAAACTCGATCCATTCGAAATCAGCCCCCACCCGGAAGTCTTCGTTCACCTCGATTCCGTACCCCAGCGCCAGGATCGCGGGAAAGTCGATTTCGGTTTCAAAGTTGCTTTGAGGAGTGAGAATCCCTCCCAGCGGTCCGGGCAGCTCATCCGGCGGCGGGATCCCCAGGACCTTGGTATCGCCATCGTAATCGATCTTCGTCCGGGTACGCGCCGTGAATGCGAGTCTCTGGGAATCCGTCATCAACCAGGTAATCCCGAATCGGCCGCCGATGCCGAATCCATCTCCCTCCAGGCTCAGATTGCCGGGTGGAGTGGAAGGATCGCCGGTCACCATGCCCCAGGCATAGCGTTGGTTGAAGGTGACGTCCGAATAGGTGAAATCCAGGCCGAACCCGATCAGCACCTTTTCTGAAGCCTTGAAAGACACCGTAGGCGTCAGGGTGATGGTCCGAAGTTCCGCGAAATGAGGCGCCACGAATTCGAAGGGACCGTTTTCATCCCATTCGGTGGATTGACCCCAGGGCGAAGTCAGTCCCAGCCCAAGGTAGATTTCCTTCCCTTTCACGGTGGCCGGGCTGGTAAAAAACACGGTAGGAAGCCAGGCCGCATCGCCCGAGGTCTCTCCCTGCCGTCCATCCGGAGACGAATACTTCGTTTTCGGAACGACGATCGTCAGGGACCCCACGTAGTCCTTCGTCGGAATCAATGCGACATTCGCCGGATTATGGGCAATTGCCGAAGCGTCCTCAGTCAGGGCAATCTTGCCGCCCGTCCGTCCCAACGCGGCAGCACCCTCGGGCGGATTCCGAAATCCATTCGCCCATGCGCTCTCCGCGAACAATACCAATGTGGTGAATATCAGAACCCGGCCAGACCAGGCCCCCATCACCGTCCACAACTGTCCTTCCCTCATTCTTCTTCTCTCCTCCTCCCGTCCGGGAGAATTTGTCGCGCCTGTAAGGTTTACCCCGCCATTACAAAACGACCGGAGAGAAGGGAGCATGAGTCGTGCCATCATGAACAATTCAAACATGTTGTATGGACGCGTCTGACCACCACAATATTTGGTGCTTTTACCTGTCCACTTATGAACAGTCAACCCCAAATACGTCCATAATTGTACACATCATATAAACAGGCCAATGCACATTGCTGTTCTATCAACAAGCACGCCGGGGCACAGGAACCGCTTTTATATTAAGTATCGAAAACTTGTGCACATATTTTTAACATTTTGTTCTGTACAAAATTGAACGTCAAACTAAGGTATGGGCAAATTTGTACGAGGCGATAGATGAGTCATCTTGGACGGGTTGTAGTTAGTGGAGTGGGAATTCTTGCCGCGAACGGCAAGGGTAGGGACGAGTTTTGGCATACCCTTCTTTCGGGTACCAGCGGAATTGGTCCGATCACTTTATTCGATGCGGATGATCTTCCGTGCCGGGTCGCGGGGGAAGTTCCCGACTTTGATCCCACCGATCATCTTGATTCAAAAATGCGTCCGAAGCGAATGGCGCGATCCGCGCAGCTCGCGGTGGTCTCGGCCCAGGAGGCATTGGTTGACGCGGGAATCTCTCCGGCCGAACTTCGATCCCAGGAAACGCTTCCCGTCGTACTCGGCGTCTGCACCAGTTCGATGGATGTTCTGGGGAAGAGTCCGAGTCCATTTACATCCAGCGCATCGCTACCGAACGCAGCCGCTTCCGCGATCGGCTATCTCTATGACATCCAGGCAAAACTCATTACGGTGTCCAATGCGTGCGTGTCGGGCCTGGACGCGATCGCGCTGGCGTCATCGATGATCCGGGCGGGAGATGCGGATATCGTGCTCGCGGGCGGCGCGGACGCTTCCATTACCCGCTACGTCATCGAAACCATGCTGCGTTGCAAAAAGTGCAGCACGATGAACGACGAACCCGACCGCTCGAGCTGCCCCTTTGACAAGCGCCGCGACCGGGGTGTAATGGCCGAAGGTTCCGGCATCGTCGTCCTCGAGAACCTCGACCACGCGCGGGCAAGGGGAGCCAGCCCCTATGCGGAAATTCTCGGCCATTATGGCTGCGCCGATCCATTGGAAGGCGATGAAGGATCCGGCATGCTACGGGCCATGCAGGGCGCGATGGTCAACAGCGCCACCCAGGCGGAATCGATCGATTTCATCAGTGCCCACGGCCCCAGCGACTGCGAAATGGATATCGTGGAAACGCGCATGATCAAGGAAGTGTTCAAGGATCGGGCCTACGAGGTCCCGATCAGTTCCATCAAGGGCGTCACCGGCTGCCCGATGGGCGCCGGAGGCGCGCACCAGGTCATCGCGGGCGCTTTGACCTTGAAAAACCAGATGCTGCCGCCCACCGCGAACCTCGAACTACCGGACGAACACTGCGATCTGGACTATATCCCGCTGACACCGCGCTTCGCCGACGTATCCCGGATGCTGATCAACGCACACGGAATCGGCCGGGGCAATGCAAGCATGATACTCAAGAAAGCGAGTTGACTCCTTGGGGACCACCACCCTGTTACTCATTGCGTTTTTCGCGAACGTCCTGATCGCGGCCGGCGGGTTGTTGTCCAACCCGCACCGGTTGCAGAACCAGATGTTCTCGCTCTTCGCGTTCGCCATGGCTTGCTGGCCGATGAGCGTCTACATGATCGTAACCTCTACGTCCCCGGAAGACGCGGAGATGTTCATCCGTATCGCTTCCTACGTGGGAACCAATTTCCTGGTGGCGTTTCAGCTTCTGTGCATCTCCATTTCCTCCGGCGCCACCCGGTTCAAGGATGTTTTCAAGCGGGCGATCTACCTGATCATCCTCAGCCAGATTTTCGGCCTGCTATCGTTCACCCCGTTTTTCATTTCCGGTGTCATCATGCCGGATGCGGGGAATCCGGATGCCCCGATCAACCCGGCCCCGGTCGGCACGGCGGGTTTCCACATCGTGAACGGGTACATTATCCTGAGCTTCTTCATCACGCTCGGGTATTTCCTGAAGCGGCTTCGCGGGCTGACCGGCGTTCAAAAGGCGGAACTCCAGTACACGATGCTGGGACTGGCGTCCTGCCTGATCGTCGCGACGATTCTCTCACTTGCGGTGCCGCTGCTGGTCAAGGATGTCAATACCCTGCCCTTCGGCCCGCTGGGCACGATGCCGATGAACATCATCATTCTCTACGGCATCGCCACGCAGCGAATTCTTTCGGTTTCCAATCTGCTGCAACGGTTTACCGCGTACGGGCTGCTGACCGCCTACCTGGGGGCGCTGTACGCAGTCATCTTCTTCGTCACGCGGTTCTTTGCGGGGACGTTCACCGAAGGCGATCCCGACGCCCTGATCCCCCACTTGCTCGCCGCGGTTACGCTCGCATTCTCCATGTCCCCGATGAATGGAATCCTGCAGGAATTCTCCCGTCGGCTGTTCATCAATCCCGGTTCCACCGACATCAGGAAAGTAGCGGACCAGGCGAAGGAAATCTTTGCCGCGATCTCCACGACGGATGCAATTCTCCAGCGATTCATCAAGATTCTCGACCAGTCGGGGATCGACGCGGAGCGAAGCAAGATCCTCCTCGTGGACCGGGAAATCCTGAAGGAGTGGATTCCGCAGGGAAGCACCAACCGGCAGAACCTGATCGAGCTCGAGTCATCGAACGCGTTAATCCAACACCTGATACACCACCAGGAACCGCTGACCAGCGACTCCCTGCGCAGGATGCGACCCACGGCAACCCTCCGCCGCGTGTCCCGCACCATGGAAGATTACGGGGTACAGCTCGCGATCGGCGTATTCTTCAAAGGGCGGCTCCTGGGCTGCATCTTCCTCGGCCCCCGCTTGTCGGGACGCATCTACAGTTCCTCCGAACAGGACGCCCTTCAGATTCTCTCCAATCAACTCGCGGTAGCCCTTGAAAATGCGAACCTGTACACCGAGGTGGAAAACAACAGGATCTATAATGACATCCTGGTGGACAACCTGGTGAGCGGCGTGATCGCGGTCAACCGCGAAGGCGAGGTCACGGTCTTCAATCGTGAAGCGCATCGAATCACGGGCACGGATGGAAGCAATATTCTTGGAAAGCCACTCTCCTGCATGCCCCGGGTTCTTGCGGATACGCTACGCCTGACGCTGCAGTCCGGAGTACAGGTGACGGACCAGGAAGCGATCCTCCCCAACAACGGCGAGGAACCGACTCCGATCCGCATGGGCAGCTCCCTGTTTCACAGTACCCACGGCGACCCGCTCGGTGCCCTACTCGTCGTGTCGGACCTCACCGCGCGAAAAAAGCTGGAACTTCTGGTACGCAGATCGGACCGCCTGGCAAGTATCGGCACCTTGTCGGCAGGCATGGCCCATGAAATCAAGAATCCACTCGTAACCATCAAGACATTTACGGAACTCCTGCCCGAGCGCTACCAGGATACGGATTTCCGTGAAACCTTTGCCTCGCTGGTCAGCCAGGAAGTTCACCGAATCGATCGCATCGTCAATCAACTCCTGCATTTCGCGCGGCCCGCCAAGGCGAATCTCGAGTCCGGTTCTCTGGACGCCATTATCGAGAATTCGATCGGCCTGATGCAGGAGCAGATGAAGCAGAAGGGCATCCGATTCGAGTCCTCCCTCGGCACCGGAAACACGGTCATAGACGCCGATGCGAACCTGCTCGATCAGGCGGTCATCAATCTCATGTTTAACGCCGTGGATTCCATGCAATCCGGCGGAACCCTGACGGTTTCGACCGATCACCAGGAGCCGCCGTGGCATGTCCGGGAGCAGGCGAACGACGACCCCGACACCAGCTACATCCATCTCATGGTCCGGGATACGGGATGCGGCATCTCCAAGGAGTCGATCAGCCAGGTCTTCGATCCCTTCTTCACCACGAAATCTCACGGCACCGGACTCGGATTGTCGATCGCCCACGGAATTATCCTGGAGCATAACGGGCTGATCGACGTGGAGAGTCAGCCGGATGTAGGCACCGCGTTCCACCTTTATTTCCCGCTGACTTCCAAGGAGGTTCACGCGTGAAACAAAGCTCATCGGTTTGCGTTCTATATTCACGGGACGATGAATTGCGGCAGCAGATCGAAGCCTATGCGGTGGAGTCGATGCGGGTCCGGCAGGTGGACTCGGTTGAAAGGCTCGACGCCCAGCTGCGCCAACTGACCCACTTTGCCCTGGTGGTGGATCTCCGGGTCGAGGATGCGCTCGCGGCCTGTGGCGAAGTTGTCTCCAACCGTCATGACGTTGCAGTGATTGCGGTCGGGGTTCCGCGCTCGGAACCGATGCTGGAAGCGGAGCGCCAGGGAGTCTATGCGACCGAAGAGTTCCCGGTGGTTCGAACAAGATTCCAGGCCCTGATGAAGCGAGCCTACCGGTTTCTCCAGTTACAGATCGAAAACGCCAGCTTGAAAGACCAGGTGAGTCGAGCCGCGCCCGCCCTGACCTCCCCCACCGCCATTTCACCAGCGGCAAAATCCCCGCGCTCGCAATCCGTCGCGCCTTTCTCCAGGAGTTTTCGGCATATCAACAATCTCCAGGCCCTGATGGAGAACATCGTGGAAAGTGTCGCCAGCTCGGCCCTCGTGTCGCGGGCAGGCATATTCTGTAAGGCACGCGGAGATTCCACCTACCTCATGTATGCGGGAATCCGGTGCATGGAAGATACCCACCAGGTTACGTACGATGACGATGAAGCCCTGGTGGATTGGCTGCGCACACAGGGCTGCCAGGTCACGCGAAGCAACCTGGACCATATTCCCGAATATGGCACACGGATGATGCTGAAGCAGGAACTGGACGGCCTGGGGGCCGAAGTCATCCTCCCCTTGCAAGGCCGGACCAAGCTGCTGGGCTGGATGTTTCTGGGCAATCGCGGCACCGGGCTTCCCTTCGATTATCACGATCTTGAACAGCTTGTGGTTATGGCGGAGCAGATCACCACCACCATCGAAAATGCCCTGCTCTACGAAGAAGTCGCCGTTCAAAAGACGATGGCGGAAACGTTGCTGCAGTCCATCCCCACCGGCATCGTGAGCATCGACAACAATGGATTCATACGCACCGTCAACGAAGCCGCGCAGCAATGCCTCAACGTAAATTCGTCCACCGTCCTGAATCAGCAGGTGGCGAGACTGGGCAGCCGCATAGCCGATGTCCTGCTGCGAGCGGTTAGATTCTCCCCCACCGTAGCCCCGAGAGAGTGGATGGACTACCGGTCCAACCACGTTCTGGTTGTCGAGGCCCACCGGCTCATGGATGGGGACACCTGCCTTGGAGCGGTGGCGATGATTCACGACGTCACGGAAAAGCGGCAACTGGAAGAGAAGCAGGAACAGGTGGAACGGGCCAGCTTCTGGAACGACCTGGCCGCCAGCATGTCCCACGAAGTGCGCAATCCACTCGTCGCGATCAAGACGTTCGCTCAATTGCTGCCGGAACGATACGAAGACGAGGAATTCCGCAGTGAATTCGGCACCATTGTCAGCCAGGAGGTCGACAAATTGAACCGGATCATCGAGCAGATCAACGACTTCGCGAATCCGCCGAAACTCCGGTTTTCCAACCTCCAGCTCGACGAGGTGCTGGAAAAGGGAATCAGTAAGGCCCTGGAACACGAACACACCGATGGAATCTCCATCAACACCTCTTTCGATCCGGGCCTGGCTTCGCTCGAAGGAGACACCAAGGCTCTTACGGAATGTTTTGCAAGCCTGATCACCAACGCTCTGGAAGCGACCTATGATCAGGGAGATTCCAAAATCGATATCAGCGCCAAACATAGAAAAGGAAAGGGCGTTGATGCTGTCGTCGTCACGATCACAGACAACGGACCGGGTATCCCCGTGGAATTTCGCGACAAAGTGTTTTCGCCGTTTTGTACGTCGAAACCCCGCGGCATGGGACTCGGTCTTCCGATCGCAAAACGCATCGTGATCGATCACAACGGCAGCATTGAAATTGAAACCGCGCCACGGGGTACCCAGGTAGTGGTAACACTTCCCGTCAGTGTCCAGCGGGTCGCACAAGGAGCAGAACGATGAAACATTTAATGATCGTCGATGATGACATCGGCAGCCGGGAATCGCTGCGTGCGATCTTCGAGGGAATCTATCGTGTCACTACCGCGGATAGCGCCGCCAATGCCTCGGTGGTTCTGAACGCCGAACGCGTGGATCTACTGCTGCTCGACGTTGTTATGCCGGAGAAAGACGGGATTGAATTCCTCCTCGAAGCGCGCACGATGTATCCCGATCTGCCCGTAATCATGGTCAGCGCCTCGACTTCGGTCCGCCCGGTCGTGGAGGCAATGCAGAAGGGCGCCTTCGACTTCATCACGAAACCTTTCGACATCGAGGAGATTCGCCGCGTCGCCCAGCGGGCGCTCGACAGCAATTCGCTTCATCGACACGTCGAGAATCTTCAGGATCAGATCGAGGAGGAGTTTCCGGTCCATGGAATTATCGGCCGGTCCGGAACCTTCCGCGATGCCCTGGAAGACGCCCGAAAAGCCGCGGAATCGGATGCCAATACCCTCATCACCGGCGAAAGCGGAACCGGCAAGGAACTGGTGGCCCGCCTGGTGCATGCCCTCAGCAACCGCGCCCACGAACCTTTCGTCCCGGTCCATTGCGGCGCCCTGCCGGAATCACTGATGGAGAGTGAACTCTTCGGTCACGAGAAGGGCGCCTTCACCCACGCCGACCGCCAGAAACTGGGGCGATTCGATCTCGCAGGGGCAGGCACGCTCTTTTTCGATGAAGTCAGCGAAATGTCCGCCAGCACGCAGGTGAAGCTGCTGCGGGTGATTCAGGAACGTGAGTTCATGCGGGTTGGAGGAACGCGGGTAATCCACACCAACGCGAGGATCGTTGCCGCGTCCAATGTCGACCTCAAGGAAGCGGTCAGAAACAAGACGTTCCGCGAAGATCTCTATTACCGGTTGAGCGTCGTTCCGATTACCCTCCCTCCCCTGCGGGACCGGCAAGAGGATATCCCCGTTCTGGCGCAGTATTTTCTCAACCAGTTCCGGTCCGAGATCAACTGCGACGTGGAAGATTTCGACGCGGATGCGATGGAACAGTTCTGCCGCTACAGCTGGCCCGGCAACGTTCGGGAACTTCGAAATGTAGTGGAACGCATGATGGTTTTGAATCGCCGCGTTACCACCATCCGCCTGGAGCATCTTCCGGATGACGTCCGTATGCGGCAGTCCGAAGATGCCGTCTTGCGCCTCAACGGTGCCGTAAACCTGTCCGACGCAGTGAACGCCTTCGAAAAGCAGCTCGTGGAAAAGGCATTACGGGACGCCAAGGGTGTTCAGACGAGGGCCGCGGAACTCCTCGGCACGACACGACGAATTCTGCGGTATCGGATGGAAAAACTGAACATTCCCGGGTAGATTCGCGCGCAATGCGCATACCCGACGACACCGCCTCCCGAAACGCTGAAATTGTAGTACGCACCCTGCAGGAAAACGGCTTTACAGCCTATTTTGCCGGTGGTTGTGTGCGGGACTGGACGTTGGAGCGCATTTCAACGGACATCGATATTGCCACTGATGCGACACCGAATTCCGTCGAGAAGCTCTTTTCCGTAACCCGTAGAATCGGCAAATCCTTCGGAGTCGTGCAGGTTGAGCAGGGGGAGTCGCATTTCGACATCGCAACATTCCGTTACGAGACGGGGACCACCGATGGACGCCACCCGGAGCAAGTCTCTTTCGGCGGGCCCGATGAAGATGCAAAACGCCGTGACTTCACCGTCAACGGGTTGTTTTACGATCCCGTGGAGGATCGCGTGATTGACTATGTCGGAGGACGGGCCGATCTGAAAGAGAAGCTGATCCGAACCATCGGCGATCCGAATCAGCGCTTTTCCGAAGACTACCTGCGGCTCCTGCGGGCGGTTCGCTTCTCCTCCGTTCTCGGGTTTTCCCTCCATCCCGATACGCGCGCGGCAATCAGCAGGAATGCGGAAGGGATCCTGAAGATCAGCCTGGAGCGAGTTGAACAGGAACTTTCGCGGATCCTGATCGAATCTCCCCGCGCCGGCGAGGCACTTCATCTCCTGTACGACGTCGGCCTGCTCCAGCATATTCTCCCTGAAGTCGCGGCAATGCACGGGCAGGAACAACCTCCCCAGTTTCATCCGGAGGGCGATGTATTCACGCACACCATGATGATGCTGGACCGGATGGAGAGTCCAAACCTTACCCTGGCCTATTCCATCCTGTTCCACGATATCGCAAAGCCGGTCACCGCGACCACCACCATTGAGCCGGACGGATCGGAACGGATCCGATTCAATAAGCACGCAAACATCGGCGCAAACATGACCACGACAATCCTCGAGAGGCTTCGGCTCTCGCACGAGCAGGTCGAAAATGTATCCCACTGCGTGGGGAATCACATGCGGTTCATGGAGGTTCCCAATATGAAGCAATCGACCCTTCGCCGACTGGTGGGCGAAGAAACATTTGTGGATGAGTTGGAATTACACCGCCTCGATTGTCTCTGCAGTCACGGTGACCTCTCGAACTACACATTTCTCAAACACTTCAGTGAGGGAATGCCACCCAAAGAAGTGTTGCCCGATCCGTGGGTAAACGGTCGGGACATCCTGGCACTCGGTGTTCCGAAGGGACCCGAAATCGGACGATGGCTGCAGATCGTGTACGACATGCAGCTGGAAGGTTCCGCCGGTTCGAGGGAAGAGCTCCTCGATTGGCTCCGGGAAAAAGTGCCGCAGGGATAACCCGCGGCTCAAAGGTTCCGCGGTGATTTCGACGGAGGCTAAAGCCCGCTGGCGGTCCAGCTGTTGCCGATGTCCCCGAGATGGAGCCCGCATTCCCTGGCCTGACTCAAACCCTTGGTCGGATCGAAGTAGGTTCTGTTGACGGGCATGCCGTTGTTGTAGCAGTAATCCGCCGACCTTTCCGCAGTCCAATCGAGGATCGGATAGACAACGGTGAGACCATCCCGGAACTCTGCGAAATCGAACGTCCCGCGTTCCTCCGTTTCATCCCGCATCACTCCCGTCAACCACGCGCGAGGTTGTTCCCGGGCAAGCGCGTTCTGAAACGGCTCAATCTTGATCTTCCGCCTGAACTCGTCGAATTCCGGCGTCTCCTCGTCTGGAATCAACATCTTGGGCGCGGAGAAAATTTTGAGATTCAATTTGAGTTCGCGGGTCAGTCGGTCCGCAATCTGCAGCGTGAGAGGAGACTCATAGCCGTGCCGAACCGTAATGATCCGAATCCCGGGGTACACATCCGTCGCCAATTTCAGCATCGTCCCGGCCGTGGGACCGAAACTGGTACTGAGAATCAGATCCTCACCGAACTGCTCATACGCGTGCTGAACCCTCTCCTGTGCGGTCAGAGTCTCCAGCCGGCTGTTCAGCTCGGACACATCAGTTTCAAGTGCTTTAACCATCACAATACTACACTACCTCGATAGGGTACGTGCAGTTTAGCTGGATTGCAATATTTTTGAATGAAACGTGAAAATATACAAGAGAATTGATGGATTTTGCCCAACCCGAGATGCCCTGCAAGCGCGATCAGCCGCTACAATCTGACCAATCCTCGCGCTAAAACTCCCGGGCCAGGAGACTGCGCCGCCCCAGAAACATCGGCACGCAGGTGGCGATCGCCGTCACCGCAATGAGGTATAGGTATGCAAGGGTCATTCCATTGCGGAACCAGAGGCCGGAGACATGCTGTCCGATGTGAAAATGGTACATGGCGGCAAAGGGTACGATAATCAGAAACATGAACCCCAGGCTCATGACAAGGTTCAGGGTGCCGCCGAAGCTGGAAATGATCGCGGCCGGGTTCCTCTGCTTCAAGTCGAGAAACAGGGCCCCGAATCCCGTCGACATGCCTGACACAGAACATGCCATGGCCAGGGCGATGGCAAGCGCGGCGAACTTGATGCCCGAATCCACCCGCAGCATCTCAACGGAGAGATACATCAGCGTGAAACTTACCGCGGCGAGAACCAGCCACGCGGACACGAACTTCGAAAAGAGAACCCGTCCCATCGTCACCGGAGACATCCCCACGATCCAGAAACCATGCCCTTCCAGGCTGAGCTGGGGATAAACGAAACGGGCACCGACCGAGCACATCACCGCCGATACACTGAACACGTTGAGGAACGCAATGACGCTGCGCCACGTATCGGAAAGGGTATGATACTGGAGGTTTCTCAAATTGATAAAATAGAGCCCGAGAATTCCGTAAAAAATCAAACCCTGCGACCACTGCGCCGGGTCGCGCAAGAACACACGCAGATCTTTCATCAGCAATGCCTTGAAATCGCAGGGCGTGAACAAGCCCAGGACATTCTCGAACCTCCTGAACATGATCGATTTTCGGCTCACCCTTGATTCGGCGGACAGGACCTTCTGCCATCCGTCATAAAAAAACCACCCGCCGAACTGGCGAACCAGGATGTTCAGCACACCGACCCAGGAAACCAGCAGGGCGAGGAAGGCGAATCCCCTGCCCCATTGCATGCGGGACATCGACATCATTCCTTCCGCAACCCAGTAGCTCGGCCACAAGGGGTGGGAAGTGATTCGAAACCCAGGAATGAGCTTGTTCAAAAACATCATCTGGTCCGCGCCGGAGTCCTGGATAACGCCATGAAATGCCCGCAGGACGGCAAACCCCATGACAAACAGAAAAATGGTTACCGAAATAAAGAGCGGTTTTCCGCGGGGTAGAAATCTCACAAGAAGAATGAGGCACAGGCTCCCAATCCCGCAACAGATCAAGACAAAGGGAAGTGAGAAAAGAAGAACCCAGAACAGGAATAGCAGGGATAGCTCCTGGAAAACCGAATAGGCAATCACGAAAGGAATAATGATGAAAAAGAACGCCCAGGAAGACATCGTGACCGATTCGATAAACTTGTAGGAGATCACATCCTTCAGCGGGATCGGTTTCAACAGAAGAAATGGAACTTCCGGCGACTGGTAGAATGAGGCGTAGGAAGTGACCAGGCTCGACATCATCAGCAGCAGGCCGAGTCCGAAAAAGAACAAGGCAAAGAGGCGGTTGATGATGAGCAAGCCTACGCCGCCGACGTTATTCAGAAACTCAAAACCGAGGTAGAAAATTCCGAACAGCCCGATCATGGTCAACACCAGGAAGGTGGCGCTGAAGATGACCTTGAAGCTCGACTGGGTACGGACCACCATCCGGTAGTTGTACAGACAGCGAATACCCTTCTGGAGCAATAGCTGGAGGGAATTCATTGAAGCAGCTTATTCGGTCAGGTGTATGAACAGATCTTCCAGGTCGCCCGCGACTTTATTTTTCGCGGAAATATCGGCCACGGAACCGACCGCGATCAACTCTCCCTGCGAGATGATTCCGATTCGGTCGGCCAGCGCTTCCGCAAGGGGCAGAATGTGGGTGGTGAGAAATATGGTCATTCCGTTTTCCACCTTTTTCCGCAGCAACTCTTTAATGGCCCGAATGCTGTGAGGATCCAACCCCACGAACGGCTCGTCCACAAACATGATCTGCGGTTTCTGCAGCAGGGTGGCCGCATAGACAAGACGTTGCCGTAAACCATGCGATAAATCCTTGATCAGGCTGCCCTGGTGATTCACGAGTCCGAAGAACTCGACCAGCTCGCCGGTTTCCCGCGCGTACCCGTTGCGACCGAGGCCGTACAGGTCGCCGGTGAAGCGGAGGAACTCGGTAACCGTCAGCAAGTCGTACAGAAACGGAGTGTCCGGAATGTAGCCGGTAATCTTGCGAACTTCGGTGGACTCTTCCATCACGTCAAAGCCACCGATTTGAATGGTTCCCGAATTCGGCCGCAGAAGCCCGCACATCATTTTGATGGTGGTCGTCTTGCCGGCGCCGTTCGGCCCGAGGAAGCAGAATAGTTCTCCCCGCCCGATGTCCATGGACACGTTTCGAACCGCCTCCACATCCCCGAACCGCTTACTCAGGTTTTCAACTCTGATCATGGACACCTCTCATCCATCTGTTCTCAATATTCCTTGTCGACAATGTGTATGCTCAAGCGGCCAATGACTTTCATGAGCTCCATCTGCCGGTCGATCTCGCCTTCCAGAAGTGCGATATGCGTGACATCGACTTCCTGCTGACCGAGGGTGGGATCCATTTCCACCCACTCTCCCACGTAGACGGAGGGCCAAGCGTGAAAATACATGGCATCCTGGTGATAGACCAGACCGATCC
>Ga0315336_1003421_pt1 | contig 21147 bp, 22 predicted proteins | sample ASW5metaG_FD_204512 | JGI IMG/M metagenome (GOLD analysis project Ga0315336, IMG submission 204512) | Ammonia-oxidizing marine archaeal communities from Monterey Bay, California, United States - ASW #5 | ecosystem: Environmental > Aquatic > Marine > Intertidal zone | place: USA: California... | reverse complement strand
CGGACGGTGACCCCAGCCTCCCGGACGACGTGGGTGCGAACCACATCGCGCAGGCGCCGCATCCTGTTCCGCATTCAAGACGCCTCATGAAGCGCCCCTCACGAACAAGACGAAGCGGACTATATTCCTAGAATGGGAAATGTCAAGACGGCGACGCGGATTCGCTCAGCCGTCATTCCGGGGCACGCGTCTTCGCGTGAGCCCGGAATCCATCGCAATCGCCATCGCCATGTGACGCAGGATCATGGATTCCGGGCCTGCGCCAAGAGGCGCATCCCGGAATGACGGGTTGAGAGGTCAGCAATCACGGATTGAGAGGTCCGCGTTGAATCGCACAATCTTTCTACGTCGTCCCGGCGAATGCCGGGACCCATACTCCCTGAGTTTTCAATTCAAGAGAGATGCTGGAGCAGCTTTCTCGCAATCACCATGACATCCAATGGTTATGGATCCCGGCCTACGCCGGACGACGATTGTAAATGCTGGTGCCGTCATTCCGGGGCGCGCGTCTTCGCGCGAGCCCGGAATCCAGAACGATTGGAAGAATGGATTCCGGGCCTGCGCCAAGAGGCGCATCCCGGAATGACGGAGCGTGGATCGGTGAGTCATCCGCAGACGCAAAAACGCCGCCCGGAATTGGGCGGCGTTTGCAGTCCGGTCAGTGTAGAGGCTGACGGTTCAAGTCTTGTAGCTTGGATCGAGCCTGTCAAGCTTGCGCAGCAACGGCGGCCAGACAAGTTTGGTGGAGCGCAGATCCGAGCGCACCGGGTCGGTCACCAGTTGTTCGTTCTTCTCGATGACAAGCTTGTCGACCGGGTAGGCCGTCGGTCCAAGCATGCGGGTGCGGACCTGCATCGTGCAGGCGCGCTCAAGGTGGAACATCCGCTCGAATGCCGAGGCGACCGAGCGTCCGACTGTCAGCGTGCCATGATTGCGCAGCAGGAGATGGTTCTTGGTGCCGAGATCCTTCTGGATGCGCGGACGCTCATCGTGATCGAGCGCGATACCTTCATAGTCGTGATAAGCGAGGTCGCCGGTGACGAGTTGCGCGGTCTGGTTCAGCGGCAGCAGGCCTTCCATGCAGCTTGCGACGGCGGTGCCGTCGGGCGTGTGAAGATGCAGAACGCAGCCGGCGTCCTCGCGAACTTCGTGGATAGCGGAGTGGATGGTGAAGCCCGCCGGATTGATGCTGTATTCGCTCTCGCTCAACTGGTTGCCATCGAGATCGACCTTGACCAGGCTCGATGCCGTGATTTCGTCGAACATCAAGCCATAGGGATTGATCAGGAAGTGATGCTCGGGACCAGGCACCCGCGCCGAGATGTGGGTGTCGACCAGATCATCCCAGCCATAAAACGCAACCAGACGGTAGGCGGCGGCGAGGTTGACACGCTGCTCCCATTCGCCCGGGACCATGGTGGATTGAACTTCCTTGAGACGTGCTTCGGCTGGCGACATGGTGTTTTCTCCCGCGATTTATTGATCTTTCCTGAGCGAGCCTAACCCCGCGATCCAGCCATCGCAACATGCGGTGCCCGCAGGGGCGCTATGTGGCGGGTCAGGGAGCCGGAATAGCGAGCAGGCTGGCGATACTTTTGCCACGGATGTCGTATACCCGCGCGAATACCCGGTCATCACGTTTGATTTCGACGACGACCGGCGCATTCAGTCCTTTGCAATAGAACTCGCCAAGTGTCATCGCAAAATCAGCGCCGCGACTGTCCCAGCCGATCGTGAAGTCGGGACCAAGCGCCACCTGCGCGGGGCGCTGCGGACCGCACACCGCGACACGCCATTTGCGATTTCTCGGTGCCGGTTCCTGACGCTCCTCGATCTCCTGCCGCAGCCCTTCGGAGGCCTGCTTGAGCGCCAGTCCCCAATAGTCGAGCATGTAGCGGTTGTCGGCGGCGCGCACGGTCCCGGCGATATGATTGAAGTGCGTGTACTGATACGGGTGCAGCCGGATCATTTCATTGAGCGGCAACATCAGGCCGAGCACAAAAGCCGTGGCGAACACCGCTTGGGCTGCGCGGCTGTGTAGTTTCAGCCAGCCAACGATGGCAGCAAAAGCGACACCGGCAAGCACGGCCATCGGCGGGATGACGAAGATGAAGTGGCGAATGCCGTTGTAGAGAGCAGGGCGCTTCACCATTGCGATGATGAGCGGGAGCATGGCGGCCAATGTCAGCATCAGCAGGATGCTCTTGCGTTTTCTGTCGACATTCGGTCGCATCAACGCAACGAGCGTGCCGATGATCCCGGCGCCGAGCAGGCCAAGCATGACTTCCGGAAGCTGCAATGCGAACAGCGTGGGCAGGTAAGACCACGGCATGTCGGGCACTGAGACAATCGCGCCGTCGAACATCTCCTTCCACGGCTTTTCAAAAAAATGGGAAAAGTAAGTCAGCGCGTGAAATGGATTGCCCGGATTGATGATCGCCCAAGGCCAGATCAAACCCATCACAAGGTAGCCAAGCAGCACGCCGGGCAGCAGAACATAAAGAACATGGCCTAATCGATGTGCCGCTTCACGCACACCATGCGCGCGAATATCGGAAATCCAGATCGGCATAAATCCGATCACGGCGTAGACAAGCGCCAGTCCGCCCAGAATGCGCGAGCCCACAGACAGGCCGGCACCGAGGCCGATGATCAGGATCGTGTGTGGCGTGGGCGCCGGATATTCCTGCGCAAGCCGCACCAGCCCCAGCATCAGGATGACCATCGCCACGGCGAAGGGGGCGTCCTTCGGGTTCATGAACATGTGCCCGTAGAATGTCGGGCAGAGAGCAAGAATCGCGATCGCTGCGAGACCGGCCACGGGTCCGCCGATGCGCCGCGCGAGCCGCCATGTCACGCCGAGGCCGATCACGCCCACGACAGCGCCCAGTAGCCGCCGCGTCTCGAACAGTTCAAGCGGAATGATCTTGTGCAGCAGCGCGGCGGCCATGTCGAAGCCGCCGCCATACATGTAGAGGTTGGCGAACGACAGCGCGCTGGTATCGGTGAAACCGCTGCCGAACATCTTCAGCAGGAGATCGGCATATTCCGCGTGGGTGTAGTCGTCCCAGCCGAGGCCGTAGTCCTTGAACGTCAGGCCTGCGACGACCGCGACGACGGCCAGCACAGCGAGCGCAAGGTCGTCGCACGTCTGCTCGATCGAACGCCCAGCGGGCGTGTCGAGGGCCGATGTTGTAATGGATGACATCTCAGCTACTGGATCCAGCGTTCCCGCGCCCGCGTTCATCCCGGCAGGCGTTTCCGGGAACTTTGTAACGCAGTTCGGTGTTTAGGTAATTGCCAATTGTGGCGCATTTTCTCTAATTGCAATGCAACATTGCGGTCAGGGTAAAGCCAAAGCCACGTTCTGAACGCCCTTTCTGCATGCTGGCAGAATAGGCTCCCAAACCTGAACGTGGGCTGACCAAGGGGCATTTCGTTGAGGCTCGCTCAATTACCGATTGGTAATACGCCTGCGATGAAACTATTATGGAACTCTACTCGTTGAGTCCGCTGGCGCGGGTTTGGAGCTTGTAATGATTGCGCTATTGATCGGCGGAACGGTCGTTCTGTGCATCGGCCTGCTGACGGTCGTTTTCGGGATTCCCATCAAGGAATTCAGCTTCGGCAACACGATGATCCTGTCCGGGGCGGTCGTGTCCTGCACCGGGCTGGTTCTGATCGGGCTGTATTTCGTCGGCCGGGAATTCAGGAATCTGGCGGCTCGGCTCGAGACTGGAGTTCCGTCGCCTGCCGTGTTGCCGCGCGAGGCTTTAGCCGAGGCTGCGGTTATTCGCCCCGCCAGAAGCTTGCCCGAGCCGCCGGCAGCCCCCCGTCCTGCTCCGATGAGACCTGCCCGTGAAGACACGCTGTTTACCCGTGACCAGCCGTCCGACCTGCACCGGGACCATGACGATTTCGCCACCGATGATGCCCAGGATCACAGTCGCGTACCGTCGGAGCCTGCTGCCTGGGAGGATCATCCGGTCAGCCGTGGTCGCAATCCAGCGCCGTCCACGGAGTCTTTCGAGCCTCCCGCTGAACCCGCTCCGCGTCAGCGGCGCAACATCATGTTTTCATCGCACCGGCGCGACAAGGACCGCGAATTGACGCCACGCGATGCATCATCGCCGCCGGACGAAGCTCTGCATCGGGCCGCCCCGGACGACGTCGAGCGTGGTGACACTGAAACGAATTCACCGGATCGGTTCGACAGCGCATGGCCGCAGTCCGGCAGAGCCCGGCCGGATGCATCCTCGTTTCGAAATGGCCGGATGACACCGCCAGCCGCCGATGCTGATGAGGATACGCCTGAACCGGTTCGCGAACGATTCCAGCCGCCAAGGCGCGCCGATGCATCGTCGGTGACGATCGTCAAATCGGGCGTGGTCGATTCGATGGCCTATTCTCTGTATTCCGACGGCTCGATCGAGGCGCAGATGCCCGAAGGCATGGTGCGGTTTGCGTCCATCGACGAACTGCGCGCGCATCTGGATCAGCGCAGCTAGCCGTGGATCCATAGGCCTTCAGACTGGGCGCGGCCGCTTCAAATAAAGCGCGGCTGTATTTCAGTTTTCCTTGTCAGATTGTCGGCATTTCTTCCATACTCTCCAAGTCTTCCATACTCTCAAAGTATAGATGACGTAGAAGCTATAATCCGGCGTCCATTTGCCTGGATCGGCTGGTCTTCATCTGCACATCCGATTGCGTCTTGGAAGACTTCATCATGAACGAGACCGCCCCCAAGGGATTTGTCGATCTGACCGCGTCGATCGTGTCAGCCTATGTCAGCAACAACGCGACAACTGCTGCGGAAATTCCGGCGCTGATCAGTCAGATTCATGCAGCACTTGTGCGGGTCTCGACCGGCGGTACCGAGGCGGCGGCTGAGCCGGCCAAGCCAGCGGTCTCGGTCAAGAAATCGATGACCTCGGATTACCTTGTGTGTCTGGAGGACGGGAAGCGCTTCAAGTCGCTGAAACGGCACCTGCGGACCCAATACAATATGAGTCCGGAGCAATATCGCGAGAAATGGGGTTTGCCCGCGGACTATCCGATGGTGGCTCCGAACTATGCCGTGGCCCGCTCGCAGCTCGCCAAAAAGATGGGTTTGGGCCAGCAGCGCCGGCGCCGAAAATAGTCGGCTTGGAAAATTGCAGGCCTGAAAAACAAGTAGGCTTGCGATAGAATAGGAATAATTCCACATTATGGGAGTGTCCGGCGGGCGAGCCCGCCGACGCCCTGATTTTTCTTCTGGGATTTGCTGTCCACCGTTGCGCTGTCGCTCAAATCTAGGTATAAATTCCTAGTAGCGACGGTGGAGAGGTTCGATGAAGCGACAGCAGGGCCGTTTATCCGGCTCCGGCAAGATCCGCCAGCAGACCGGGCAAGCTTCCGGTGACGAGGTCGGTGCGTTTCGTGCGCAGCACTTGGATCTGTCGACGCGCGATCTCATGACGGAAACCGGCGTGGTGCAGGTCCTCGTCAACGACAGCGAAAGCCCGCTGGCATGGCTGGCGCGCCGCAAAGGCCGCGACGGCCGCGCCATGATCGGACCCGATCAGTTCATCGCGGGTGAGCGGTTGCGCGCGGATTTCACGCGCGGACACCTGTCGCCGCGTGTCACGTCGAGCTGGACAGGCATCGGGCGAACGCAAGGATCCGGCGGTAGCGGCGACATGACCGATCTCATTGTCGCGTCGCGTCAGCGTGTTCGCATGGCGCTCGAAGCCTGCGGTCCGGAATTTTCAGGCCTGCTGCTCGACGTGTGCTGTTTCCTGCATGGCCTCGAAGACGTAGAGCGCGAGCGCGGCTGGCCATCACGGTCGGCGAAAGTTGTCCTGCAACTGGCGCTCGACCGGCTGGCGCGTCATTACGGGCTGCGCAGCAATGCCTGTGGCGCAGGTGCTTCCATCAGAACCTGGCTTGCGGAGGATGCAGCCTTCACACCGTGAAGGTTTAAGACGCCGATGCCAGCGTTTCGCGCGCGTCGTTTTTAATCCGCTCCACCATGGCGCGCAGACCGTTGGAGCGTTGCGGGGTCAGATGCTCGCGGAATCCGAACTCGTTGAAGATGGCGATCGGATCGGCGTCCAGAATCTCCTGCGGTGTTTTTCCGGACTGGATGGTCAGCAGGATCGCAATCAGGCCGCGCACAATGTGTGCGTCGCTGTCGCCCTTGAAATTCAACACCGGCTGGCTGCCACTGCGGTCGATGGCGCGCGATAGCCAGACCTGACTGGCGCAGCCCTGAACCTTGTTCTCGGCGGAATGCTCGGCATCGGACATCGGGGCCAGCGTGCGGCCAAGCTCGATGACATACCGGTAGCGGTCGTCCCACTCGTCGAGCAGTTCGAAATTATCCCTGATCTCGTCGATGGTGGTCATGGCGGCCTGCAAACTCACGTCAATGGGCTTGTACCAAAGGTACTGGCACGAGCCTTATATGAGATCGCGGAGCGTCGATAGCCATAAGTTCCGGGCCTTTCCGGCCCGAAAAATCGCCTTGTTTGGACGCCCCTTACGGCGGTGAGATCGTGTCCGGCGCCGGCTGCTGCCAGTCGATGGCAAGATCGTCCTGCGTCAATGTCTGATGCGCGATCACCACGGCATCGGGGTCGCTCGGATCGCGGTCATCCGCCGTGCCGATCGAGCCGGTATGGTCCGGTGCCTTCTTGTTGGCCTTCTCGGTGGCATCCGGCGTTTTCTTTTCGCCCTTCTCGGCCTTGTCGGTGATGAACTGATAAACCTTTTTGGCGCCCGACTGCGCGCGTTCGCCGATCACGGTCGCGGCCTGTCCGCCCACGGTACACGCCGCCGGCTGCCGGTTGCAGAACTGGCTCATGTCGGACATCGCCGCGGTCGCTGCCGAAATAGCTTCCGACGCGCCGATCTGCGGACCCTTGTCCGGATCGGATGATTTGTCGGTCGGCAGCAGCACGAGCACCAGCCCCAGCCAGAACGCCATGCGAAGAAGGAAGAACATCTCACACCCCGTCGGTCGCTTTCACCGGAGCTGCCTCATCGACATGAAGCGCTCCGCCCCGTTGCGATTGATCTTGCAATCGGTGTCTGTCGTATCAGGCGCGGATAAATCTCCGGTTTTTCTGCTGTGTAAAATTTGAATGGTTTGATTTGGCGTAAATTTTCAATTGATACGGTGAAACTTCGCTTTGAATGCCACGGATGTGCCACTGAAGCGATCATCGATCGTGCACGATTTCGAAACCATAACGCGGCCGTATAGAAACTTCGCGTTCACCATTCCGGTCGAATGAAATCGCCGATTTCGCGCGAAACAACGCATCCAGCGGCTGTAACGCTCAATCGGATGCGCGCCTTAGCGTTCGCTTAAGTTCACTCTGACACCATCGGCCAAACGAAAAACGGGGGCGTTCCGGCAGTCGATACGACGACCGGCCGAGCGGTGAGAACAACGTGAGATTGTCTGGTATCATACGCGATCATCTGGACTCGCTGCTGCATCCATCGGCGCGGCTGGATTTGATGACGAAAGCCCGGCATCGTGCCTTCATCGGCCCCCGGTTGCTGGGCGGTCTTGCCGCGCTTGCTTCGCTTCCGCTTTATCTTGCGGTTCGCGGAGCGCCGCAAGAAGTGGAGGTCATGGTGTTCGCGTGGCTGATCGCGCCGATACTCGTTTCCTACTATCTGTCGCGCACCGGCCAGTACGAGCGCGCGCATATTCTGTCGTCGACCGCGCTCGCAGCGGTGGTCATGGCCGTGTGTATCAACACCGGCGGAATCTCGTCATTTGCGGCGATCTGGCTGGTCGCTGTCCCGCTCGACGCGGCACTTTCAGCTTCACGTCGCGCCGTCGCTATCGCGGTGGTGCTGGCGCTTGGTTGCGCGCTCGGTCTCGTTATGATCGAGGCGTTCGGAGCTTTGCCGGTCTCGCGGATTCCTGCGTCGTACAGTTCGCTGTTCGAGGCGCTGGGCATTGCGACGGCAACGATTTACGCATCGGCTCTCGCGTTCAGCGCCGAATCGCTCGCGCAAATGAGCAGAAAGCTTCTGATGGTCGAGGAGGAGCGTTATCGCCTGCTCGCGCACAATATCAGCGATGTGATTTCCCGGCACAGCCGCAACGGCGCCATCCGGTTTATTTCGCCTGCGGCTGAGGGATTGCTTGGCACGCCGGCGGCATTGCTGCTGGAGCACGGTCTGTTCGACCGCGTTCATGTCGCTGACCGGCCCGCTTATCTGACTGCGCTCTCGGAGGCCGCGCGTAACGGCGACGAGCGCAGCGTCGAATTCCGCGTGAGGCGGGACACCGCGCGCGGATCCGATCATGATCGCACACCCGCAGCCGAATTTATCTGGATTGAAATGCGGTGCCGGCCGATCGATACGACATCGCAGTCGCTCGCCGGTCCGGGCGTTGACGTCGTTACTGTGATGCGCGACGTGACCGGGCGCAAACTCCAGGAGCAGGCGCTTGAGACCGCGCATATGGAAGCGGAGCGCGCAGGTGCATCCAAGTCGCAATTCCTTGCCACGATGAGCCATGAACTGCGGACGCCGCTGAACGCCATCATCGGGTTTTCGGAGATGATTGTCCGCGAAAAAGAGATGATGCTTGATGCTGCGCGCCGGCAGGAATATGCGCAGTTGATCAACGAATCCGGATTGCATCTGCTGTCTGTGGTCAACGGCATTCTCGACATGTCGAAGATGGAGAGCGGCAATTTCGAGATTCTCCCCGAATTGTTCTCGCCACGAGAATCCCTGGTCAGCTGTTGCAACCTGATGGTTCTGAAAGCCCGCGAAAACGGGATCGATCTCGTCACGCGTGCGCCGGTTGATTTGCCGCAGATCACCGGAGATGCGCGCGCTTTCAAGCAAATGATTCTGAACTTGCTGTCCAATGCGATCAAATTCTCGGAGCGCGGCGGCACTGTCACGGTTACCGCGGGCATCGAGGGATCGCGTCTGCTGGTTCGTGTGATCGACAGCGGGGTAGGCATCAGCGCCGAAGATTTGAAGCGGATCGGCGACCCATTTTTTCAGGCTGGAAAGACCTATCAGCGCCGCCACGAAGGCACCGGGCTTGGGCTCTCAATCGTCAAAAGCCTGGTCGCGATGCACGGCGGCGAGATGACTGTTCAAAGCCAGATCGATGTCGGCACGACTGTCACCGTCGCATTGCCGATGGCATTTACACCGCCGGTCGAGAAACCCAGCAATATCGCCACGCTCGCGCCACCGCGCGCCGAAACCCAAGACTATCAGGTGAAGAAACGTGCCTAGACAGATCGCAGAAGACGACGAGAAACCCCGCCGCCGCCGACGTGCGGCCGCTGTCGCGGTTGAGGCCGAGCCCGAACGCGGCTTGATCCTGCGCGTCCTGCTTCACAGCCCGAAGGACACGCTGGCGGCAACCGCAGCACTCGCGGCTGTCATCGCGATTGTCACCAACGCAATGTTTCTGCAGGCTGGCCGCCATCCGTCGCCGATGTTCAGCACTGCTGCGGTGTCTTCGCTGCCGGCGGTTACACCGCTGCACGCGCCGTTGCCGCGCGTTCGTCCGCCAGAGGCGGAAGCGCGCGAGCCGGTAGCGGCTCCGGCACCGGCAAAATCGGTAGTTGCACCTGCGGCACCGCGGCCTCCAGCGGCTGTTCACGCAGCGAAGAGCGATCCGGTCGGTGACCTTATCGTTTCGACGCGGCGCATCGCCGCCGTCCAGCGCGCGTTGACCGAGTATGGCTATGGTCAGCTCAAGGCGACCGGCGTTGTCGGGACGGATACACAGGCTGCGATTCAGAAATTCGAACGGGACCGCAAGTTGCCTGTCACGGGCCAGTTGTCAGATCGCCTGATCCGGGATCTGACGGTGCTTACCGGCCGGCCGATCGAGTAAGCGGCCTCAATCACGCAGCCAAAACCACCAATGGATGCTTTGACGTGCACGATGCCCCTCGTTGTGCGGAGGGAGCGTCAATCCGCGCCAGAATCCGAGGAGCAAGAACAGGCATAGCGCCGCGCCGAGAATGTAAGGTAAGACGTCAAGAATGGCTGCAAGCATCGGGGTTCCCGAATCTGGTAGCACTCCTCCTTGGTCTACCTATGTCCCCGATCGGTTCAACCTGATGTCTCGCCTCAAGTCTTCGATCTGGGTTGCTGGCTATCTGCGGCGGTGCCAGGGCGAAGGCATATTTGGCGCGGTCCGGCGTCGTGGCGCGGAAGAGGCGGGCGCGGTGTTCGTGAAGGTCGCTCTGATGGACGGCACGGCGATGCTGTTCGTTCCGGCTCCGCAAACGGCCTACGACGACAGCCACTCTTTAGAGCGCGCGTTCATCCAGTCACCGCCGAAAGCCGTGGACGAACCGACAGTCGAAGCACGGCTTGCCAAGGAAATCAGCTTTGACCCGGATGTCTGGATTGTCGAGATCGAAGACCGGGCAGGGCGGCACTTCCTCGATCTTGCGAAGATCTGAGCGCTAGCCGCGCGAGGTATTGCGCGTGGTGATGTGCGTTCCCGGCTGAATGGCCGGACGCGATTGTGCAGGTGCCGCGCGGGCGCGCTGGCGTTCGTCGTCGTAAAGTGCCGGGCGATATTTGGCCCGTGTAGCGGCCAATGCCGAGCCGCGCCAGGCGGCAAGCATGATCAACGCGGTTCGCAGTTCGATGACCTCGTAGAGACGTGCCAGCCGGTAGACGTCCATCACCGATGCACCGAGCGACGGATTCAAAAACAGCAATACGCGCTGATAGGATTCACCGGGCATGCCGAGTGCCTTGAGCGCGCAAGCGAGCGGTTCGCCACCCGGTTCATTGACGATCTGGACCGCAACCCGCGAGGTCAGGATCAGCGCGTCGGCCAATTCGGCGGCGAAGCCTGCGGAATCGGCCGCCAAGGCTGCTTGCTCAAGGGCAGCAACCGCGCGCGTAGCGCGGCGCGAGTCGACCGGCGTTGAAGGCTTCAGCGGCGTGTTCGTCAGGCCATGCAGCATCTGGGCGCGATGCGTTTTGTCAGCGCCAAGAAACATCTCGATCAGCTTCGCCGCATCGTCGGGCTGCATCGACATGGTCGGCGCGGACATTGCGGGAGCGACAGGCACGTCAGGCTCCGACACGATCTCCAGATCTGCCGCGGGATCGATCTCCATCGTATCGTCGAGCACATGCTCATCTCCGCTTGAAGGGAGAGGGAGCGGGTTCGGCGTATGTTTCAGCTGCAGCTTCCAGGCGATTTCACGCGGGGTGTTCGGATAGATCGCAAGCCGCGCGCGCACGGCGGCGCGGGTGGCATCGTCAACCTCATCGATCAGGCGTGAAGCCAGCTCGGCAAACTGCCGTTCTTCGTCGCGGGTATGGTCGCTGGTCTGAACATAAAGATCCGTCAGGACGCGGAGCAGCGTCGGGCGGATATCGACGCCCTCGCGCCGGGACAGGGTCATCAGGCCATCGAAGCCGTGAAACATCGGGGTTGTCGTCATGCCGGATACGCGAGGTTAAGTCTCGGCCTGACGTTATCGGGCGGCTGTTAACAAGCCATTAACCATGCTCACTCTTAATGACCGGGTGCCGCCGATCCTTGGGAAAAAGCAGGGCGGCCAGGAGAGATCGATATGGGCACCATTGTTGAGTTTCCGGTTGATGCAGCGGCGCGTCGCGCCGGGCCGGATGTGAACATGGCCCCGCGCGAGGGAACGGCAACCATCCTGATCCTCCCCGCTATCCGGATCGAGCGCTACGCTGACGATGCCAGCGATGGAATCGGACCGGGGGAGGGAACGGATCCGGGCCGCCGCCGCAAGCGCAGGGCGCGGTCCTGACGACCAGTCAGATTTTTCTCCGGCGAAACGTCCGCCGGGTCGGCAACGCTTTCACACCGGGCCGCGATGTGTAATCCGCTCTATCTTTTGCCATTCGTTGCCAGTCTCGCATGCCCGAGCGACGACTTCGGTCGCACGCGCTCGACATTTTATCACGAAGACATGCACAAGTGGGTCGGTGCCGAAGCTACCGCGAGTCTCGGCGGTCAGCCGTCGCAATTCCAGCTGACCGATCTGGAACGATCGCTGCGCGATCTCGCCTACTACTTCATCGAACCGCCGCACTCGCATCCGGCCTGGAAAGCAGTCTTCGGCGATTACCTGACGATACCGGCGCCATGGGGGCAGAAGGTCGTGTTCGACCGGACGCTTTACGGACGGCGGATGATCGATGAGCCGCACCGGTCGCAGGCCTCGGCTTACGGCGGATTGATAGAGGACGTCCGCAACGACGGCGTCATGCTCGATCAGTTCATCCCTGTTGCCATGAAGGTCAACGATCTCGACATCAAGCGCAACAAGGCGCTCGGAATCGTCGGAGAACTGTCGCCGCGTGAATACGCCGATGCGCAGGCGCGGATGCGCGAGAACGTGCTGGTGGTGCAGTGGGTGCAGCAGTGCCTGCAGCAGCGTGTTGCATCCTACCGATGGGCACTGGACAGGCTTGTGATACATGCACCGGACGCCATGGCCGCGGATGCCGATCGTCTGATCGTCCAATTGTCGCAGCGGGCATCCGATGTGTGGATCAAGGCGACGCCGGTGATCGGCCGCGCTCTGCGCGTCGGCGGATAAATCTTCCTCATTATTCTGCGACCTTCGGACACGCGGCGTTCAGACACGCGACGGAAGGTCGCGTTGTCTCAGCCCGTATTCGGTTGTTTCCTTTTCAAGGATCGAGCTGATTTGCTGAGAGATGAAAATGGGGGATGGAATGACAGGTTCCCCAATGACCAGGATGTTTCTGTTCGGCAGAAACTTTGGAACTCTGATTGCCCTGAGTTTCGCCGTTGCAGTGCCTGCGGTCTTTATCGTCTATGCGCTTGAGGGTCATCTGGTGTTGCCTGCGTTGAGCGTGCTGTTTTTCGGGACAGCCGTATTGGCCGCAATCATCGCACTGTCAATCAGGACCGGAAAAAACACGGAGAGCCTGAATCTCTGGGACATCGCCGGTGGACTCGTCATCACCGGTTGCGCAGCGTCGGTGATGGGTGAGCCGGAACAGGTCGCGCAATTGTTCGAGCATCTGTTCGAACGCCAAAATCAGAAGCAATAGGGAGAAACATCGCACGTAGACGACCAGATAAGTAGACGACCAGGCCGGGCCCCTCTGGCAGCTTTGAAGCTGCGATGTCGGACTGGAATTCAATTGGAGTGGCCCCTTAGATTCGCGGCAACGTCCGGCCGTATCATGCACTGACTCGCGCGAGTTGGTGGATGTCACGTATCGTGACGTGTCCGTTCGCTTGTGACAGGAGGCCGCTCTTCCACAAAAGGGAAGCCCGGCTCATGTTTGAATTTCTTACCCCAGAAGCGTTGACTGCACTCGTTCAGGTGATCCTGATCGACCTCGTTCTTGCCGGTGATAATGCCATCGTCATCGGCCTCGCCGCTGCGGGACTGCCAAAAGAACAGCGCAACAAGGCAATCGTGATCGGTGTCATCGCCGCCACGGTGCTGCGTATCGTATTCGCGGGTCTTACGACCCAGCTACTGGCCATTGTAGGTTTGTTGCTTGCGGGCGGCATCTTGCTGTTGTGGGTCTGCTGGAAGATGTGGCGAGAGCTGCGCGCAGGGCACGAAGAACATGGTGTGACGTCTGATGGCGATGCCGAAGGTGCCCCGACCAAGACGCTGGCTCAGGCAACCTGGCAAATCATCGTCGCCGACGTCTCGATGTCGCTCGACAACGTGCTGGCTGTTGCGGGTGCTGCGCGCGAACATCCCGGTGTTCTGGTTTTCGGGCTGGCGCTATCGATTGCGCTGATGGGCGTCGCCGCGTCGTTCATTGCGAAACTGCTGCAGAAGCACCGCTGGATCGCTTATGTCGGCCTTGCGGTCATTCTCTATGTTGCTGGCGAGATGATTTATCGCGGCGCATTGGAGATCTGGCCGCATCTGAAGTGAATGAGGTCGATATGCCGCCGGCAGTCGTCTGACTGCGGGCGGCGTTATCGTAAGTGCAATCGGCATCGACCGGATTGCAGGATGGCCATGGACTGCCGGGAAGCTGCTTAAGCTTTTCGGGTAGCTGACTTACCGCTTCGCCTGCGGCGCATCGGTTTGCACGCGGCAGTTTGCTGCGGCCAGAGACGCCTGGGCTTGCGGCATCAGTCCGGGTTCTGCAGCCAGTGCTTTAAGAACGATCAGGCCGGTCGAGGTCGGCGAGTCGATGATCAGCCGGTCGGCGGCGGTGACTTCCTCATCTTCGGGCAGTTCGGCGTGTTGTGCCGCCGTCATCAGGTCGAGTTCGATCACGCGCCGTCCGGCCGAGCGGTCGTTGATCGCGTAGTATGCGACGTCGTTGCGTGTATAGAACGACACCGATGTATAGGACTGGCTCACCGGCACGGTGAGCTTGATCGGGCCGTTGGACAGATCGTAACGGCAGGCAGCGCTTGCAAAGGCTGGATCCATGAACGGCATCGGCGCGGTGCCGGGTTCTGCTGCGGGTAACGCGGTGACGGCGTTGAGCTTGGTGATCGGCGCGAGGCGCGAATAGGCATCGAGCGTGGCGACGCGGGGCAGCACCAGCACGCTGACGAGATGCACCACTCCGCCGAGCAGCGCGCCGCCAATGATCGCGAACACCCAGCGGATCATGGGCACCCCACCGTCACGATGGAGGGCATCGGTGCATCCTTTTGCGTGCGGGTTCCGACGCCAACCGGCGTATCGTAGAGCCGCAGCGCCAGCATGTAGCGATCGAGACCGCCGGTCGGCAGCCAGTTTCCTGCGCGCGACCGCGAGGTCACCCGAACCTCGAAGCCACCGTCAGATCCGCGGACGATTTCCTGACTGGTGAAACCATAGCGCTGCAGCGTGTTGGCGACGAGCCGTCCTTTGGGATCGTAAAATGTCAGCGTCCAGAATCGCGCGGCGGGTGTGACGCCCTTCACGACAATATCGCATCGTCCGTCGAGCAGGCGTCCGGTGTCATCCGTCGTCGCCGTGAACATCACGCCGTCACCGGTGCCCACCGGCAGTTCGCCGCTGCGCGCCACCGAGGCGCGTGAGTAGGGATCGATGTCGCTGGTGCCGGTCTTCGGCCGCGCGGTCCATGCGCCGATCTTGATGGTGCCGACATTGACGCCGCGCGTCGCCGTCATCCATGTGGCACCAAGGCCGACGATGGTTGCGACAATCAGCGTGACGAGAGTGATGAGGATTAGCCGCACGATCGAAGCGCACTCATGACGCGGTTAGTTCTTGCGCGGCGGCACGGGCACCGCCGGAGGATTGGAGGTTGCCGATGCAAAGCTATCCGGGAAGGCCACGCTGGATGGTGGAGCTGGCTTGCCGGCGTCGTTGGCCGAGGTTTTACCCGGCACAGCGACCGTCTTGGCGGCATCGTCGAACAATTTTTCGACGCGCACGAGGATGTTAGCCCCGCGCCGTGTCAGGATTGGAGGCGGTCCCGGATTGACCTCAGCGGATTTGGCGTTCGCATTGGCTGCGGCGACCGAGTCCGGCAGCTTCTTGCCCGGTCCCACGCCGGGAAGATCCTTGATCTCGACGCCCTGATGCGCGACGACCATGATGTCGTGCCATGTCTGGGCCGGAAGCGAGCCGCCTGTCATGCGGTTGGTCGATGAATAGTCGTCGTTGCCATACCAGACCGCCATCGTGAAATTGCCCGTGTAGCCGACGAACCATGCGTCTCTGTACGCGTTGGTCGTTCCGGTCTTACCGGCAGCCGGAATACCATCGAGCCGTGCGCGCCGCGCCGTGCCTTCATCCACAACGTGGCTCATCATTTCCGCCATGTCGGCAGCAACCGACGCAGGGATGGCCTGTGTCGGCTTCTTGCCGTCGCGATCCCAACGCCAGACAAGATCGCCTGCGCCGGTCCGGACTTCCAGCACGGAATGCGGCTTCACGGCGCGCCCTTTATTCGGGAAGGTAGCATAGGCAACCGCGTGCTCGACCACGCTCACTTCCCCCGAGCCGATCGGCAACGACGGTGTGTCGATCAGGGGTGCGGTGATGCCCATCTTGCGCGCTGTCTCGACGATCTTGGCGCGGCCGGCCTTGGCCGGGTTGGGATTTCCCTTGCCCAGCGCGATCGACAACTTCACCGGCACGACGTTGATGGAGCGCGTGATCGCCTGCGTCAGCGTCACCGAACCGGAGTAGGAGCGGCCGTAGTTCTGCGGGCACCAGTTGCCGATACACACGGGTCCATCGACGACGATGGACTTCGGCGTGAAGCCGTTCATCAGTGCGGTCGCATAGACATAGGGTTTGAACGACGAACCGGGCTGGCGCATCGCATCGACGGCGCGGTTGAACTGGCTGGCTCCGTAATCGCGACCGCCGACCATTGCGCGTACGCCACCATCGAGATCGGCCAGCACGACCGCCGCCTGCGTCGCGTGATAGTCCCGGCCGAACTGGCGCAACTGGTTTTCGACGGTCGCTTCAGCCGCGTGCTGCACATTCATGTCGATTGCGGTGCGAACGACGAACACGCGCTCGGTATACGATTTCGGGAACGTCAGGACGAGCTTGCGCATCTCGTCGAAGGCGTAGTCGAGATAATAGTTCGGGGAATTCTCGTCGCGCCGGTCGACCGCGTTGGCGGGATTGCGGCGGGCACCGAACACCTGACCTTCGGTCATGAAGCCGGCATCCACCAGATTGTCGAGCACGACGTTGGCGCGGGCGCGGGCCGCGGGCAGGTTGATGTGCGGCGCGTATTTGGTTGGTGCTTTGAACAATCCCGCGAGCATCGCCGCTTCCGCGAGATTCACGTCGCGCGCGGATTTGTTGAAATAGAAATGCGCCGCGCCGTCGACGCCGAAGGTGCCGCCGCCCATATAGGCGCGGTCGAGATAGAGCTTCAAAATCTCGTTCTTGGTCAGCCGCGTTTCCAGCCAGATGGCGAGGAATGCTTCCTTGACCTTACGCTCGATGGTACGCTCGTTGTTGAGGAACAGGTTCTTGGCGAGCTGCTGGGTGATCGACGAGCCGCCTTGCCGCACGCCGCCTGCCTGCGCGTTGGTGACCAGCGCGCGCGCGGTACCCGCAATGTCGATGCCGAAGTGATCGTAAAAGCGGCGGTCCTCGGTCGCGAGCGTCGCCTTGATCAGGTTGTCGGGAAACTCTTCCAGCGGAATCGAGTCGTTGTGTTTGATGCCGCGGCTTCCGATCGGATTGCCGTAGCGGTCAAGGAAGGTGACGGCGAGATCGGATTTCTTCAGCCAGTCGTCATCCGAGGTTTCGCGGAATGCGGGAACGGCCAGCGCCAGCATCAACACAAGGCCGGCGAGGCCGATGGTGGCGCCTTCTGAAAGCGGTTCGATGAAAACCCAGCGCTTCCAGCGGCCGACATAGAACCGGTCCATGAAAGTCGAATAGCGTTCCCAGAGTTCGCGCAAGCCCACGGCCGACGAGAACAGCGTGGAGTCGATGCGCGCGTCGAGGTCCAGCAGGAAATGCCGGAACCGCTTTTTCCACTCGCTGGGTACGATCTGGCGCACCGGAACCTTTGAAATAACGTGGCGACCGAGTCGCCAACTGAAAAGCGCTGGCTAGACGATGCTGATCAATTTGCGGCATCCCCAAGGCGATCGGAGAGGCGATTTCGCCAGCGGGAATCCGCAACTTCTAGCCGACCATGCACCATAAACCAATGGCCGCGCTGGTTTTTTAATGATGAGGGTGAACGCTGCCCACGCTTTTCCGCGCCGGGAGCGCCAATCCCAACCTTGCCGCTTGCGCCGCTGCCGCCAAGGCCCATAAAGCTTGCATGCAGTGTATTTCCGCCCTGTGACCCCTGTAGGTTCCGAACCATGACGACCCGGCCTCGGCCACCCTCGGCCCAGAGCGAATCTTTCTGGAAAACCAAGACGTTGGAGGAGATGTCCGACGGCGAATGGGAAAGCCTGTGCGATGGCTGCGCGCGCTGCTGCCTGGAAAAGCTGGAAGACGAGGATACGGGCAAGATCTACTTCACCCACATCTCCTGCACTCTGCTCGATGCAGGGCTGTGTGCCTGTAAAGACTATCCCAACCGGTCGGCCAAAGTCTCCGATTGCGTGCGGCTGACGCCGGAGAACGTCCGCACGTTGAACTGGCTGCCGCCGAGCTGCGGCTACAAGCTCGTTGCCGAAGGGCGGGATCTGTACTGGTGGCACCCGCTGATTTCCGGCGATCCCAACACCGTGCATGAGGCCGGCGTCTCGGTGCAGGGCAGGGTGTGGGGCAGTGAGGATGAGGTCGAGGAAGCCGATCTTGAAGATCACATCGTGCAGTGGCCCGGCGTCATTCCAAGACGCGCGCGGCTGAAGAAACGTCCGGCGTCCAAGTAGCTCGCGCGTTGAGCGACAGCTGGATAACGTCCGCGTGATGGTCCTTTCGCGCGGTACACCCATGCGCCCGCGCTGCTTATGAAGCCGTGAGAAACAGGATAAACCCTAGTGGAGTGGATTTGACATTCGCTATCTGGCACTCCGCGAGTGATTGAAGCGAATGTCAAATCCAAAACTCCACTAGAACTTATACTTGCTAGTGGTCCTTCGATTCTAACATTCGCAAGATGCCCGCGGAAATGCGAGGCAAATGTTAGAATCGGACCACTGGCGTCATCCCGCGTATTTCAAGGTCGGGCCGGTTGAGGCTTGAACCATTCTCCGGACCGTTTTTTTCACGCCCATGACCGAGACACATCGACAACGCGGCAATGCTGCGGACGAAGCGCAGGCGCTGGATCTTCCGGACGACGTGTCCAACATCGCCACCGAAGTCATCGATCTTTCCGAAGCGCCGCCGATCGTGCCGGCGCCGCCGCTGTCGAAAAGCGAAGTGCGGACCATCCTGCTGAGCCTGATGCTCACGATGTTTCTCACAGCCCTCGACCAGACCATCGTTGCGACCGCGCTGCCGACCATTGGCCGGCAGTTCGGCGATGTCGGCAATCTGTCGTGGGTAATCACCGCCTACCTGTTGTCGTCGACGGCGGTTGCGCCGGTCTACGGCACGCTGAGCGACATCTACGGCCGCCGTGCGATGATCGTGGTCTCGCTGGCGCTGTTTCTGATCGGCTCGGTCCTGTGCGCCATCGCGCCGAATATCCTCACACTCATTCTAGCGCGCGCGCTTCAGGGCATCGGCGGCGGCGGCATCCTGCCGCTGGTGCAGATCGTGATCTCGGACGTGGTGACGCCGCGCGAACGCGGCCAGTATCAGGCCTATTTCTCATCGGTGTGGGTCGCGGCCGGCATTGGCGGACCCGTGCTCGGCGGATTGTTCGCCGAACATCTGCATTGGTCGGTGATCTTCTGGATCAATCTTCCGCTCGGCGCATTGTCGCTGGCGCTGCTGCTGCCGCGCATGAAAAAAATTCCCGTGTTTCATCGCCGGCGCAAGGTCGACTGGCTCGGCGGCGTGCTGCTGATGGCATCCGCCGTGATCGTGATGCTGGTGCTGACATGGGGCGGCAATCGTTTGGCCTGGGCGTCGCCTGCGATTATTGCGATGATCGGATCGGCTGTGTTTCTGGGCGCTGCGTTCGTCTGGCATGCGCGCCGCGCACCGGAACCGTTTCTGCCGATTCCGTTGCTGTCGGGATCGGTGGTCCCGTTCGCCATGGCCGCCGGTGGCTGCGCCATCGGCACCATGATCGGTCTCACCGTGCATATGCCGCTGTACTACGAAGTGGTCTACGGCTTGAGCGCGAGTGAAGCCGGACTCGCATTGATTCCGCTGGTTGCCGTGTCCGTGCTTGGCGCATGGGCTGCGGGCCGCGCGATGATGTACACCAAACACTATAAGCGCGCGGCCATCGGCGGCGTTACGCTGTCCGCATGTGCAGCGGCCACGCTTGCATTCGCGACGCCGCTGCCGCTGTGGCAATTGCTTGCGGCACTCTCGCTGATGGCCGTGGGCCTCGGCACGGTGTTTCCCGTCAGCGTCGTGTCGATTCAAAATGCCGTACCGCGTTTGCAGGTCGGCACCGCGACGGGCGCGATGAATTTCTTCCGCTCGCTGATGGCGTCCTTCACCGTCGCGATTTTCACCGCGATCCTTTTGATGGTGCTGGGCGGCAATCTCTCCATCGGCGCCGAACACAAGATCGGCGGGACGCATGCGATTGCGCCTGCCGATATGATCGTTGCATTCCGCTACGTGTTCGCCGCTGCGGCCACGTTGCTCGCCGCCGCAGCGACTCTTGTGATGCTGATGGAAGAACGCCCGCTCGCCGGACCGCAACAGGTGGCCGCCGAGCTGGCCGAGTAGGGCACGATCCGGCTGTTCACTGCATGAGGCGAAACGGTGACAAACTCCGGCGCATAAGGCGAAGTGGCGGCTGGTGGTTCCGGTTGCAACAAACGCCGCATGATGATGCAATCTCCCAAACGGAGAAGTGCTGTGTTGCAATCCGCCTGGCTGATCCTTCACCTACTGGTAAGCGCCATGTCGTCGATGCCGGCGACGGCTGCCGCGCAGCCCGGCGTGACCTGCACCTATCAGGCCTGCGTGGCGAAATGCACCCGGTTGAACGGGCCGGTCTGCAACAGCTATTGCGATGCGCAGATCCGTCAGCGCTCGGCCGTGGGCATCTGCGTCGCGCAGGGCGATCCGATCGGCGTCGAGGGCGACTCGACATGGGAAAATATTCCTTGACAGCGTGACGCTGCCGGACTATGGTTCCGGCATGCTCCAGACTTGCGTTTCCAGCCGCCGTATCAGCGGTGGGATCGACCATTGACCTCGGCAGGCCGGGTTCCTATCTTATGCAGAACTGCATAGGATAGGTTAATGACTGCAAAACCGCAGATCGCCCCGGACATCGTTCCTGCCGACCGCCATGGCCTGGCGCTGGAAGGGTTCTTCCGCATCATGGCGCGGTGGGGCGTGGGCAATGGCGACGCGCGGCGCATCCTCGGCAACCCGGCCGAGCGCACGTTCTTTCAATGGAAAACCGGAAAGGCCGCGCGCCTGCCGGACGATACGTTGCGCCGGATCGGTTATGTCGCGGGCATCTGGAAGGCGCTGCAGATCGTTTACTCCGACGCAGCACTTGCCGATGGCTGGGTGCTGCGCCCGAACCGCGCCTTCGCCGGCCAGACGCCGCTGGGCCGCATGACCGCGGGCGATGTCACGGATCTCGCCGCCGTGCGCGCCTATG
>Ga0315336_1003420_pt1 | contig 21149 bp, 17 predicted proteins | sample ASW5metaG_FD_204512 | JGI IMG/M metagenome (GOLD analysis project Ga0315336, IMG submission 204512) | Ammonia-oxidizing marine archaeal communities from Monterey Bay, California, United States - ASW #5 | ecosystem: Environmental > Aquatic > Marine > Intertidal zone | place: USA: California... | reverse complement strand
TTCTGGATCACCGACTCCACGACGGCCTTACTCAGCTCGCCCATGTGCTCGGTGAACCAGTTCGGCATGCGCCCGAAATGTAGCGGCATGCCGATCGTTCCACTGTTGATCATGATGATCTCCTGTAGTGTGTTGATGTCATCACTGCGCTCGCGCTCTGCGAGTTTTGGATGACAGGGTGTTGGCCAGGTACGGCCATGCGTAGCGCAGGCCCAGCTTCACGACGCCATAGCGACGTCGTATGTGCTTGAACTGCTCCATGGCAGAGATAACCACTGCTGCCCCGACCAGAAACAGCAGCGTGTACAACAGTTGTGAGGCCACCATCGGCCCGAATGCATATGTGAGTTCAGTCATGTTGTGATCTCCTGTGTGTGTTCAAGACAGACGATAATCACTATCAACAGTGCATATATAAAAAAATAAAATTTAGATGTAAAATATATTTATCGTTATACAACAGGTATTTAGATCGACTTACGACGGTAGTGATAAGTCAAAACATACGAAAACGTATACGTATATGTATATTCAGATATGAACCGTTATACTGTTTGACATGAAAACGATCATGGTCAGCTGGTTGGGCGGGACGGATCACGATGCAGCGGCCGGTATAAAGACGGCACATCCCGGTCCCATCGCACGTGCCGTGTCGGAACGTGGCGATCTGAACGTCGTTCACGTCATTAATAATTACCAGGATCGATCGGCGGTCGCCTACCGCAAGTGGCTGCGGACAACCACTAAAACATCCGCACGGGTGACGAGCAGTAACGCTGAACTTGCCTACCCAACTGACTTCGGTGCCATCTATACGACGGTGAAGGCGGAGGTCGATGCACTGCTCGATAAACACGGGCGTGATGCAAGTTTGGTCTTCAACATCACTCCCGGCACGCACGCAATGGCAGCGATTGCTGTGATCCTTCAACAAACGCGCTACCCCGATGCGCAGCTGATTGAAGCGACACCGGAAGGCGGTGTGCGCCGGGTTCATTTTCCCTTTGATATTGCTGCGGACTACGTGCCTGAACTGGTGGATCGGTTCAATAAAAGTCAGGCTGCTGCTGATGAAGCGTTTGCCGAAGGCGCACGCGGTGAGGCTGCCGTTAGTGCGGGGTTTGAGGACATTAAATATCGATCGGCATCGATGAAGCGCGCAATCGGCCGTGCAAAACGGGTAGCCACACGGAGCATACCGCTGCTGATTGAAGGAGAACCCGGGACCGGTAAGCGGCTGCTGGCGAACGCCATTCAGAATGCCGGCCTATCGGGCCGTGAATTCAGGCGCGTGTCCTGCGGCGCGATGCCGGAAGATGAACTTGAACGGGAATTGTTCGGCTTTGAAGAAAGTTCACGCAAGATTCGAAAAGGGGCGCTGGAAGATGCCCGTCACGGCACATTATTTCTGGAAGAAGTGGATTGTCTGTCACCGATGCTGCAGGTCAGATTACTGCGTGCCCTAGAGGATAAAAAAGTCGCGCATGTCGGGGGGACGAAGCCGGTCGATGTCAGTGACATCCGCTGCATTTCCTCTACCACCAAACAACTCCATACGTGTGTGGCAGAGGGTACGTTCCGGACTGACCTTTATTATCGATTGGCAGGTGATGTGATTGGCTTGCCACCTTTACGCGAACGGCTCGAAGACATGGAGTTGCTGATCAATCATGCATTCGATCAAAAAAAGGAACTACTGAGAAAAGAACGCGGGCTTGAAAACATCCGCCTGACAGCCGCCGCGAAGAATGTTCTGAAGCGGTATCACTGGCCGGGCAACATCCGTGAACTGGAGAACGTGTTGTTTCGTGTTGCAACGCATTCGGATCGTGTCGAGGTGCGACCGGAGGATATACAGAGCATACTGCAGCTGGCACCCATCGATGCTGATACCGAAATTCTCAACCGTCCATTCCGTGAAGGGTTCTCACTTGAAAGTGTGCTGGATGAAGTTGCGCGGCACTACATTTCGCGGGCACAGAACCAGACAGGCGGCCGGGTGACACGCGCTGCCCGCATACTGGGCTACGAGCACTACCAGGTGCTGAACCGCAAGATCAAGAATCTGGGTCTGAAAAACGATGCCTAAGTTTCTGAGTCGCCTGTCTGCCGCGCTGTACAAAACCCTTAAACGGCGCGGTGTGCCTGTGCCGCGCGAACAGTACCAGCGCGCACGACTCAAGTCGGCGGCTAAAGGCGAGTGGGGTGACGTGAAAGTGGCGCTGGTGGAAGAAATTCAGAGCGCAAAAGGACCTGCACAGAACACCTTGTTCACCCGGAAGCTGTTGGAGCGTCTCGAAGAACTTGAAGGGCGGGATGCAGAGCAACCGCTGATAACCGCACTCTTTGGTGATGGATCCACCCTACGTGACGCAGTGCCCTCTGCAAGCAGTGAGACACTCAGGGACGATCTGCCGATCCCCGACTGGACTGCCGGCAACACGGACAGTCAGCAACAGGCGTTTAAGTTGGGGTTGACCCAACGCGTTCTCTTTCTTTTGGGTGCACCGGGCAGCGGCAAGACCCGCGTCACTGCACAACTCATCAAAGGTTGTCTTGAAAAAAAGGAGCGCACATTGCTCTGCTGCCACACCCGGGACGCTGTAGACCACACGGTCGGTCAACTCGACGACGATGCAAGGTCTGATACCTTGCTACAGGCGCGGACCATTGCGGCGACGGTCATGGATGACGACGTCGAACCTTATGACAATGTGATTATCGATGATGCGGGTATGGTGAGTCTGGCGAACGTTCTTTATCTCGCAAGTTTGACCACGAAAAGAATCCTGCTGATTGGGGATCCCATGCAGCTGCCGCCGGTCTCATCCAGCGAAACCGGCAATTCGTGGATTGAACACAATATCTTTCAATATCATTCAGGCACCGATAACCTGTCTGAGCTTTTTACATGGCAGGAACAGAACACTGACATCAGTGTGTTGCTGCGCGAACAATTTGAAATCCCGGAACGGATTTTCAATATCCTCAATCAGCTGTGTTATGGCAGCCGACTGACCTCCCGGACGACGACACGCGGGATCATTTCCCTGATAGACACCAGCAGTTTGGATCCAGCGTTAACCGGGACCCCTCGATCGCCGATTAACGCGGATCACGGCGATATTGTTGTCCGCACACTTAAGGAGTTATTGCAGAAGCAGTCACTGACGGCCGGTGACATTGGTGTCTTGTCGCCGTTCCGGGCACAGAGTCAGTACCTGGAGCGTGTCAGTAAGTTAAGCGGACTGCCGGAAGGAATCGAGTTTGGAACTGTTCATACGTTTCAGGGTCGTATGAAGGTTTGTATTGTGTTGGATCTGACGGTATCGAATGTGGATCACTCTTTTCAGATTCTGTCTGGAGGCAATTTGGTGGCGAACCTGATGAATACCGCCATGTCACGGTGTCGTACCCGAGATGGCCAGGAAGGCCGGCTTGTTGTGGTTGCGAATTACCAGCACGTTCAACAGCACTACGCGAATAAACCCCTGGCAAATTTTCTGGATCGGATCCGATCAACTACCGACACACTGGTCGAAGTACCAACATTAGGCGGAGAAGAGCCTGCCGATGCGTGGGACACGATGCGCTACGGGCAGACCACCGACATTCTCGTGTCGGAATTTCAAACGGAATATGACCAGCTGAGCAACCAGCTCGCTGGTGATGATTTGCCCGACGAAGAACAGGTCCGAGGACTGATCTGGAAAGCATGCGATCTCATGCCGCGCCTGATTTCATTGTGTAACCGCCTTAGGGCACCAGGAGAACCCGAGCACTTTCGGACAACCTCAGGTACCCGGCGACGAATCGAACGTTTGTCCTTGGCGGCACTGGAGCTCGCTGACTTCGCGCCGGAGAAGCGCAATCTTGAGACAAACGAAACACCATTTATGAGCGTAATTTTAGACTTGTACGTTTTGATCTACGAGTCCAGCATGCTTGAGGGCGAGGAGACCAGTCGCAGGCATCCGGATGAACCGGTCTATGACCCTAAAGCCCATACCGAAGAGTCGTACGGACGGATACGTCTTTGGCTGAACTACTTAAGGAACGTCTATGCGCACGATACGACTGAATGGCCGAGATTTGATCAGGAACGAATCGATCGATTTTTTGAAAAGACGATCGGGAAACCCAAACCCGAAAATATTCTGGATTACCTACGCGCGGAGCTGTTTCTGTTTAAGGAGGTTCTGAGTTACTTGGATACCGTCCGCAATAAACTCAGACAAGGCTGACAACCTACTCACGCAGCCTGCGTTCTCTTGTTGAGCCATACCCCAACTGTTTGCGATATTTCATGACGGTTCTTCGGGCACACTTAATACCCTGACTTGCCAGAGATGTAGTGATTGCTTTGTCACTGAGTGGTTTTTCTTTGGCCTCATTATCAATCAGCGTCTTGATCAAGGCTTGGACAGCATTTGTTGATGTCGCTTCACCGGAGTCGGTTTGGACAGGATTTGGGAACAAGCGGCGCATGGGAAAGGGCCCGTGCGGTGTTTGTATCCACTTGCCGCTTACCGCTCTCGATACAGTTGACTCCGAGCGACCAATAACATTTGCGATTTCACTCATCATCAGGGGTTGAAGTGCTTGCAGTCCGTTCTCTAAGAATTTCACCTGTCGTTCGATAATGGCTCGTGCGACCTGGAGAATGGTGCGCGTCCTTTGTTCGACGCTACTGATGAATCGCTCCGCCTCATTTATGTGACCCTTAACCCAACTTTCAGTCTCAGGATTGTCCAAGTAGCCTAGAAAATTGGGGTCTATCGTGAGCAAAAGTTTGCGCTCTAGCTGTTCTGGAAGGCTGCATTTCCAACCTGACTCATCCTGCGTAACGATGACATCGGGTTCCATGTAAGGCGTGTCCAGGTTTGAAATGCTGCTTCCCGGGAAAGGATCAAAGCTTGCTATTAATCGTTTAACGGCTAATAGCTTCGTGTCAGTAAAGCGTGTCGCTTGTTTAAGCTTAACGTCTTTTTTGTCTCTTAATAGAGTGCAGTGATCCTCATTGCTGATAATCGAGATAGCATCAATAGCGTCAGGCGACTCATTTCTATTCAGCTGTAATAGCCAACATTCTTCCAAACTTCGAGCAGCGATTCCGGGCGGGTCCAGATTCTGGACGAGTGTGAGGACAACTTCATATTCATCTTCACTGACCGGTGCGAAATCTTCTGGCAAATGATTAAGAATTTCATTCCATGTGGCATCCAGGCGACCCTTGTCATTTATGTTATAGATAATGCATTCGGCGATTTTTTTTTCACGTTGATTCAGCTGTAAATCAATAATTTGAAGCATTAGAAAAGACATTAAATTGGTTTCGTAGGTTTGCATTTCCTGCCTGCGAGTGACCTCATCTTCCTCTTGCGAGATTGATTGAGTCGCAATTGGGCGGTCTACCCTGAAATCATCGCTGTCATAGTCGTCGCTGGTTTCTTCAATCCCTTCCAATAGCACTTCTGTCTCATCTTTTCCGTTTCCATTGTCGTCTCCATTTTGCGCGCCTGGATCGTCTGCTTCGATTTCTGGTTCGAAATCGATGTCGTCCACTAAGTCGATGACTGGATTGGTTACACAGATCTGATTAATCTGATGTCGCAATTCCAATGTTGGAAGCTTCAGGATTGCGAGCGACTGTTGTTGCTGTTGCGACAGTCGAATTGTCTGTGTTTGAACAGGGGCTTGGCTGAGTTTCATCGTTAAACGGTTGTAGTTAACCTTTAGATGCCTATGCTGATGACATCCTGTCTATACGTGCAGAGTTTGCAGTCATCTGCGCCAACAGGCGGTGTATCACTCTTCAAGGTTTCTGCAGCTGTAATGATTGCATCTTCGACCCAATCATCGTTGGCTATGTAAGGCAGCATGTGAATTGTGAAGTCGATCTTTCCATTGAAGCCTTCATTATCCAGCTGCCCATTGCAATACACAAACCAAGACTCATTGCTGACATCTAAGCCATTTTTTCTTAATAGCCATTGGTAGACTTCCATCTGGCGCTTGTACGAAATCTGCCAATCTGCGTCTAAGTTGATCTCACTTTTCTTTGCAGTGGCCTTATAGTCGGCCACAATGTATTTCCCGTCTGGTCTGATCCAGAGATCGTCTATTGCTCCTTGTATTTCTAGATTGGTTGGTGCGTGCATATAACGAATACCAACAAAGTTTTGGCGCCAGGCATCTAGCATGGGATGGATGGCTGGTACCGCATCAATGCCCGCATCAATCATGTACGGATGAGGCGTCCCATTTGCGCGATGTACATCGAACTCTTTTTTGAGGAGCGTATCGACTGCGATATTGAGCGTGAACGGAGGACCGGATGGTACGTCGATTCCGAGTTTCCGATCGATGTAGAAACAGCGAGGGCAGCGCATAAAGTTCTCAATACGAGAACGGCTCAAGCGATACGGTTTCTCGCAGTTCGGGTTGTAAAGATTACGAGTTCTAGGCATGGACTTGACCTCCAGACATGTTGTTCCTTACGCCGACCTCTGCAGATATTGTTTGGGTTCTACTTTATCAATCACGATCTAGGATTAACCAAGAAAACCGAGAATAAGTTTAATAAAGACAAGAAATATGATCCAAGCCATAGACGTAAAGCTGCTGTTTAGGGAGCTGTCACGCATTCAAAATCGTCTTGAGGCGCCCAAAACTCTCATCGGGCAGTATCCTAATCAGTTTGAGCAACTGTTCGTCGCCACTCTGCAGTATTCTCGCTCTGACTTCACTTGAGATTTTCTCGCTCTCCCTGACTTCGTCTTCGTTGATGTCCATGCCTCTCGCGATAGCACCGGTACGAAGAGCTTCATCGAGGGTCAATACGAACGAGGGTGTAAATGAACTGCCGCAGGCCCGACATGTCACAGCCGTCATCGGATTGATGGTCTGGCAGCCATCACACACCTTGGTCGGGATAGCACGTTCTGGAAATTCGTGGCCACACCCGTGACAGGTTTTGGCCCTGAGACTACATTCGGCGCTACAGACCGGGCAGCGACGAGTCCTAGGTGCACTAGGCTGTGCTCTGGCAGTCGCCGACATTTCGTTCTCGATGCGACGTGCATATTCTTCGAACGTGCTGAACGCCGGGATGATCGCGTAGGCACGCGTGTCATCATCATAACCGCGTGTGCGCACGACACGCCCGACTGCCTGTCTGAATGCGAGTTCGGTCTGTGCACTCGGCAGGTACAGTAGGACTCTTAACCTCTGGATGTCGATACCCTCTGACACCATGGCGACTGAGACCAGCCATTTTTTATTGGTATTGCGGAATGCATCGATCTTGCCGTCTGCATTGGAGACATTACTGTGGACCAAAATCGGCTTCTCACCATCGATTCTCTCGATCAGGTCGGACATGTACTCGGCCATCTCTATAGACGGCGCGATGACTAATCCGCCTGCATCGGGCATGCGATCGCGAAGTTCGACGAGTTTCTGATTTCCCCACTCGACCATGCTCGCCTGATAGCCCGTTAATAACGGTGTCTGACCATCCGCCTCAAATTGTGGCGTTGTCGCGAGTCGATAGAATCCCAATGCCCTCTGAAGTGCCGGAATTCTAGCGAGACGGCCGGTGATTACCGCAGCTTGATCACCGGAGATCTGGACTTTCACGCCATCTGCGAGATCGACTGAAAATTCGCCTTGGTGCCGGTGGAATGTCACCGGTCTGCAGTAACCCAGATCGACAGCCTGGCCGTAGGTCAGTGTGTAAGTGCCATCATCAGGATGATCGATGGCACCTGCATCGTTATAGGCCAGCCAGACAGAATGTTCACCGTCCGAACGTATGGGTGTGCCGGTCAGAATTAATACGAATTTCGCCTCTGTAAATGCGTCATCGGCACCTGATCCCCATGCCGCCTGGACGGCCGCGTGGTGATGTTCGTCACAGATGACCAGGGTGCGATTTTGTTCGCAGACGGTCTGCATAGACGCACTCAAATTCTGTACGGCAGCCCACGTGGCACAGACATCGACGTTGAGTGTAGTCAGGTCGCCATCTTGGCCAGTCACTTTCGCCATGTGCCTGCCGGTTACCAGACGATAGTCTCTCGCCCACTGATTGACGACCTCTGTGCGAGGCGCGATGACCACGACACGATCAATCTCCCCTTTCTGAATCAATGTCTCTGCAATCACGCAGGATGCGATCGTTTTTCCGGCACCCGGTGCCGCATTAATCAGGAAATGTCGATCTTTGCGATCATCGATCAGCCATTTCATCGACTTTTTCAAGGCTTCGGTCTGCCAGGGTCTGAGCTTGATCGTCATTTGCTCACCCAGTATTCAGTCAGCTGAATGTCTCGAATTGGGAGGTTTGGTGGCGGTGTCAGCGTGGCATGTTCGTTTACTCGACGAACCGCTGCCGCGTAGGACACATGTTTGGACTCGATTAACCATCCCTCTCTGCGCATGTTCTTCACGAGATCGGATAGATTCTGTATGCCGTACAGCACCAGTGCTTCGAGGCGTGTGATGGGCAATCCTTCAGCCAGATGTTCTCTGGCTGCGAGGCCGTTGCCATGTCTAAATTTATTCATATTCTCATCTCAGGAAATTGATCGACGAGACCGCTTTGATGCCATGCGGTCTGCCATTCGAACTGCTCCATTGGCTCACATTCGTACTCATCTTTTGATGCGCGACATAGAACATGCCAGCCCCCGTCAGACATGACGGAATCCAGACATCGTTCGTCGAAGTTGGTCCAACCAGTGCGAAATTCAGCACGAGTAGCGGACTCTTCTTCTTCGAACAGCTCGACCATTGAATGAGCATGGTCGAGCAGATCCGTAGGCAACATGGAGTCGCCGAGAGCTCTTTTGAGCTCCATGTAGACGAGGGTGACTTTTGTGGGTCTGTTCATGTCAGTCTACGTGAAGCAACTGACATGCCAAACTTTATTATGGTGGATAAAAAAAACAAATAAACCGCTAAACTAAGCCATTTTCTGACCTAGAGAATTTATGAATGGGGTACTATTTCAGTTATTTATTGCACTTCTCACCGACTGTGGTATGCTGATTAATGGCTCGATTTGGGCAGCATAAGATAAAAAATATTATCGACAATAAACAAATTTATTAGGATCGTGTAATGCACATATTGTTAAGTTGGCTTGGGGGCACAGACCTGGATTGTGCAGCAGGTACTAAAGACGGCCTGGGTCCGCTCGCCAGGGGTGTCATGCACTACGACTTCGACAAAGTTGTCATTCTTAATAACTACCCTGCAAAAAAAGCAAAGCACTACGTGCCTTGGCTCAAGAAAAAGACGGACGCCAAGATTGAGTTAAAAACGGTTTCGGACCTACCGAGTCCCGTCGATTACCGTGGAATCTACATGAATGCCATTCAGGCTATTGACGAGATAAAAGACAAACATGGTGATGACTACGAATTAACATTTCACCTCTCTCCAGGGACACCCGCAATGCAGGCCGTTTGGATCATGGTTGCGAATACTTCCTATGCCAACGCGAGGCTAATTACATCCTCGACTGAACAAGGTGTAAACACAGTCGAGTTCCCATTTGATGTCACTGCGGATTTTGTAGGTGAGTTTTACAAGAAACCTGATGACCGTCTGACTCAGCTCGCCCAGGGCCTCAGTTCAGCAGCACCGGAATTTTCCGGAATAATTCATCAGAGCGCTATTATGAAACGGCGCATCGCTGAAGCTCGACGATTGGCTAAGCGAAGTGTCTCCATTCTTATTGAAGGAAGAACTGGAACAGGTAAAGAAGGTTTCGCCGAAGCTATTCATAAGTCCAGCCCACGAAGTGAAGGACCATTTATCCCTGTGAACTGTGGTGCGATACCCAAAGAACTCGTGCAGTCTGAGCTCTTTGGGTATGGAAAGAACACGTGGTCTGGTCAAGACCCAAAGGGTAAAGCGGGTCGTTTTGAAGCCGCGAACAATGGCACCTTATTCCTGGATGAGATTGGCGAGATGCCTTTGGGTCAACAGGTTTTATTACTACGCGTTCTACAAGAAGGAGAGATCACTCGACTGGGTGAATCGATTCCGAGACGTGTCGATGTTCGTGTAATTGCGGCAACCAATAGGACTATCGTAGAAGAGGTGGAAGACGGTAAGTTTCGTGAGGACCTTCTTTATCGTTTGGCAGTTGGCGTGATCAAGCTGCCAGCACTTCGCGATCGGAAAGAGGATATCCCATTAATCGTTGATAATCAGATTGATCGAATAAATAAAGAACAACAAAAGGTAGAGCAGGGATACATTCCTAAAATTCTTTCACGCGGTGCCATGAATCTGCTTAAGCGACATGACTGGCCAGGAAACGTGAGAGAGCTGCAGAACGTACTGACTCGAGCCTCTGTTTGGGCCAACGGTGACACAATTAGCGAAGATGATGTTCGGGAATCTCTTTTTGGAGCACCAGCGAGCAGCGCGAATGGAGATGGAATACTGCATCGATCGATAGATGATGGTATCGATTTAGATGAAATTCAGAACGAAGTGGAGAGGCATTATCTTAAACGGGCAATGGAACTCGCAGCTAACAATAAAACACAAGCCGCAAGACTTTTGGGATTCAAAAATTACCAGACCTTGGATAATCGATTAAAAACCCATGGGTTGAAGAGCTAAGTTGGCATGGTATTTGCTAGGGTTATTAAGATAGAAAATACCAATGACTAAGAAAACATTCGAATTCTCAGAATTTGTGAGACAAGCCAAATCCCAATGGGGCTCGAAGTTTGAGTACCCAGAACCTAAGCATTTTCAAATGTCTGGGATGATCACTATTGTGTGCCGGGAGCATGGACCTTTCCAACAACGCCCGGTGTCCCATCTACGAGGAATCGGTTGTAAGCGATGTGGACGATCTAAGCGAGCTCAGCCCAGTAAAGTTCGCCAAATTAGGAAACACTCTGAAGGAGATGTTTTCCTAGGCACTTCTTTTCAAGATGTTTTGAAAGAAGCTCCAAAATTCCACCCAAATGTTTTTTACAGTGAAATTATTGCCCCCTGGGCGGCGCTGCTCTACATAAAGGCCTTCAGTGATATTGTAAATGTGGCTGAGAAATATCCAGACCGTACTAAAGCAAAAGAGGCTAAGTCCAGATTTAGATCGTTGCTCCCGATGAAATACCGTTGGCCTGCATGGGGCCATTTGCGGGGTGTGAAGCTAAGCAAATTTCTACAGGAAGTTCTTGGACCTTTCGTCGAGACAAATACTGACCTCAATCCCCAGATCAGACTAATTCTTAGTACGCTCCTACGACTTAACCAAGTTCCCTATTACTGTAATAGCCTGATTGAATCGGTGGCCAGTGGATCCGACTCAAATCAAAGTAACGTAGAACTGCTCTTAGAAGGGTGGGCACCGGATCTGTTTGGAAAAAGAACTTCCTATGCAAAAAAAATATCTGCCCTGAACTCATTGCTAACCAAACTTGCTGATCCTAAATATGATGAGCGGGTTTTAGTATCTGGGGAGGTGCAAGGTCGACTATTTCTTTCTGTCGCACAACACATACAAACAAACGTCTTGAGTGATCCTGGTGAGGAGTTGTGGGAAATGGCTCTCGTCGATCCAAGTAACTTTTACAAGAATATGTTCATCACTCATCAAAATGATGATGCACACGTCCTAGTGTCTACATATTTAATGCTCGGGGGCCGACCAATTTTTGATGACTATCGAACAGATAGCTATACGGACAGAGTTCTTGAGATAGCTGCTGGACAGCATACCGATTCAGAACAGCAATATGATTGTATCGTAGCGGTCTGCCCGTCTGGTTATCTAGACGGGAGAGATGGGACTTCGAAAGGCCGGCTCGAAGATAGATTTGTAGAGTACGTTATGGACTCTGTTGCAGAAGGAGGACGAGCAACAATCGTAGTGCCAGATTCGTTTCTGTACCGAGAGCGGGGCGCTGCGAAGTTGAGAGAAAGATTAGTTGAGAAGTTTCATTTGGAGAGTGTTGCTTCGTTAAGGGGTGACATAATAAATGCAGGCCCGAGCAGCATAATGGTATTTCGGCGTACTGAGCCAAATAATAAGATTCTGTTTCACAGCATTCCTAACGTAAACGATTGGGACTACACAAGCCTGGCCGGTTGGACGCTTACGCGAGAGGAAATCGCAGAGCAAGATTGGGATTTAACGGCAAAACCAAATAACGATGTCGAATATAACAAGCTATTAAATGAAATCGTAGCAGCAAAGCAGGATATTGCTACGGCTACCCTAGGAGACGTCGCAGAAATTTTCGCTGGTGTGCGAAAGGACAAAAAGGGATCTTCAAAACCAACACAGATGCGACCGACTGTTCGTATTGAAAATATCCACCTCCATAAAATACATGACAGGTCTGTTCGTCGTGAGCCGGTACCGACTGATTTTCCAACGAAGAGGCTTCTTAGAGAAGGAGACATACTGCTAAGTACTCGCGGAACAATTGGGAAGGTCGGACTTGTCCATCAGCATGCGAAATGCATCGGAGGAGTCGCGCGTACTAATTTAACCGTCATACGTGCGAAGGAGCCCATGGTAGCCGAATACCTTTATGGCCTTCTTAAGTCAGGGCAAGTGCAGATCTGGCTAAAAGATCATGCTCGTGGGGAACTTCAGAATCTTAAACTTAAGCAGCTTGAAAAATTGCCGCTGCCAAGAATAGATGATGTGTCTGAGCAACAAGTTGTTGCCGAAGTTGCCCGAACTACTGACGGCGATTTAATACGAACCATCCTGGCACGTGCGACTAATCAAGGAGATCCATTTGTTAACTGGTTAATTACAAATAACGAGGTTCGTAATCTTTCAGATAAGTTTTATGGAATGAGCCTATCAGAGCCAGAATTTAGTTTAGAACAACTACGAAAAGATATTGCGGCTTTTATCGAATCATTTCGCCAACATGAAACAGAACAATTTGTCGAATGGCTCGACGAGCACATTGAGCGAGCACTGCAAGACGGTGATGCTAAAACGGTGGACGACACGAACCGTTTTTCCAACCGATCGTTTGGTTGGTATGTTGACGTATCAAAAGCGATAGAGCCGCTAGCGGCAATCTCAAATGCGCCAGAGAAACTAGAGCGTTACGCGATTCTTGTATCGGTTGGAGATACGTTAAATAAATGGTCAGTTCAAAATAACAGCTCTAATTCACTGGAAAAATTGTTCTTTCTTCTGCAAGGCACATTACAACTCTATCTAGGAAAAGAAATAGAAGCGATATTCTCCGATACAAAAATCGCGATTACGACGGATACACATATTCTTTTTCCAAGCATGGAAGCCCCAAAATCTACTGAAGTGCCTATAGAAATTCATAATGAATCCTCAATGCCGATTCGTAGTTTGGAATTGGAGTTGACCGGACCATTTACGGAAGATTTATTGAATATTTTTTCAGGCAAATTAAAAGATAAGGAACTATTACCAGCGAAAATAAAAAGCGATAAGGGCATGTCCTTTTTGAATGCTGGCACGAGTACCGGCGTCATTGTTTCCTTGCCCAAACCACTTGCTGAAGTACCCGTTACCTCAAGACAAGGTTTAGTAGCAATTATCTGCAAGTGGTCTGGTGTGCGATTAGATGGGAAATTGATAGAAGGGACGAGCACGGTACCGTTGGTAGTGACGTTTGAATTTGATCGCGATGAGATAAATGGGAAATCAGGTGGGGACCCGAGAGTTGAATTGCGCAGGATGATAAAAGATTTTAGAGAGCACCTGCCGGAAGCCCTGTCTGCATTCGATCTAGCGACGCAGTCAATGACTCAGTTAGAAGCAGATCTTGAGTCTGAAGTTGATGAGGCCCACCATTTGGAATTAGCTTTCACTGAAGCAGAGGCAGAACTTGCATTTGAGGCTGCTGAGACTCGTCATTTGGCGGAAGCTTTCACCGAAGCAGAAGCAGAACTTGCATTTGAAGATTCTGAGGCTCGTCATTTACGGGAAGCATTTACTGAAGCAGAAGCAGAACTTGCATTCGAAGATTCTGAAGCTCGTCATTTACGGGAAGCATTTACTGAAACAGAAGCAGAACTTGCATTTGAAGATTCTGAAGCTCGAGCCTTGGAATCGGATGGGAAAGACAGACCTTTTGAGCTTGGCCAGAGTCCGTTTAACACGGGAACGCATCCAGAAGAAAGACCGCACATGTTTCTCGGTCGAGAAGGAGTTGTTCGAAGGATTGATGGACTTCTCGGTGGAGGAAATGTAGTCATAGTTCAAGGCAATCGTCGTATTGGTAAAAGTTCAATACTGAAACATGTCCAGATAAGGAAAGAACAAGAAGGATGGGTTACTCCTTATATTGATTTTCAAGAGGGGGATTCCGTTCAACTAAGTGAGCAAAGACAAGCAATCGAACTACCGGAAGTCTTCCGATTGGTGGCTTTGGAGCTTGGTGTCAGTATTTATGAAAAGTACGGAAAAGAAGTACCCTTTCCTGGCCAGGAGTTAGTCCTGGGCAAAGAGCGGTTCAGAGAGGAATTTACTACGAAGTCTCGTGAAACGTTTCGCCAAGACAAACCTGATGCGCAATCACCGTACGACATTCTCAAAGCTTATATAAGAAGAGTTCTGGAGGTGACTCGCGATACAACCATACTGCTGGTGTTAGATGAATTCGACATGTTGCAAGAGGGCATTGATGCTGGAGTAACTAATGCGCAAGTACCGTCAAATCTTAGGGCGTTGATTCAAAACAACTCCACGTTGTGCGCAATAGTTGCGAAATATCCAGATCTTCAAGGTAAGCGAAAAGAATATTTCCATCCCTTCTTTGCTTTAGGTCAGAGTCTAGAAGTCGGACCGATTGGACGTGACGATGCAATTGAACTTGTGACTGGATCAGTCGCTGATAGGTTAATGTATGAACCAGGTACTGCCGGAAAAGTTGCTGATGTCTGTGGATGCCGGCCGTACATGATTCAGTGTTTCTGTCAGGACCTATTTAGTGCGGCCCTATACAAGAAAACACATGTAATTACAGAAGACATGGTAAATGAAGTCATTGATGATAAGCAGTTTATGAACACTTACTTCGAAGACCTATTCCTTTTGGATTCAGAGTCGGCCCGTCGCCGCCTGATTTTGTCAATCATGGCACGACACCGAAGAACAAATACACCATTAGCGGCTAGTACAAATGGTCAAACAGCCTCAAATCCAATTACATATGAGGAGCTAGAAGGCAAGCTTCGAGAATCAACTGTTTTCTATGTGGAGGGATCATCAGATACCCTGGATGAAGATCTGCGAATTCTCGACAAACTAGAATTCTTAACTGAGGACTTGACTGGCAAGGCTAGTTATCGACTTACACCACCGCTATGGGAATTTTGGATTCGTCGTAGAAACCATGAAGCAATTGTCCGATCCGCTATTAATGAATCTGAAATGATAATGTCGAACCTAGAATCAGAGTCTTTGAATGATTGAAGATAGTCCATACACTGTCTTTGGACAGTTCGAAGAAAAATTGTTAGGAAGAGACAGGCTGCTTCAGCAATTTCTGGCTGATATTAACAAACCCATACCCAGCCACGCTTCAATATACGGTCCAAAATATTCTGGTAAGACTCTTTTTAAAGATCACCTGCTAAAGCACGTAGTTGAACTACGTATAGATAACAAAAAGTTGTTCTCAAATGTTATCGACTGGGATCTTCAAGAGGAAAGGCCGAACTCTGATCACGAATTCTATGAGAAATTGTTTAACAAGGTCTACGAACAAGCAAACAAAACGGGTGATGCAGGCGTATTCGATTCAGATGCAATTGGCACAACTAACAGTGATCACGCGCTTGTTGATAAATTGGAAAGTGGTCTCCGCCAAATGCGGGATATGGAGGTTCGGACTCTAGTCGTAATTGACAACTTTCACGAAATACTCGAAGTGGAACGCCTGAGTGAGAATTTCTGGAATAAGCTACGGACGTGGGGTGGGAAAAACAAGCTAGTCACATTTATTTTCACAAGCACCGAACCACTGTCCAAACTAAGTAGTGCACCAGGTTCACAGGTGTCAAAGTTTTGGCAATTATTCTCTCAGGCTACTCGTCCGCTTCTTCCATTTGGGATTAAAGAGCAGGAGGAGTGGTTCAAACCATGGAATAAATACGACATCGCTATCGGTGAGAAAGCAAAGTCTAGATTGTTGTATTGGTGTGGTGGTGTTCCAATCCTTACTGCAAGAGTTCTTAAAGAGGTGTGGGAATCACATAATAAAGATGACAATGAATTGAAGGACACGAATATCGATAATGCAGTTGAAGTATTGAAAAATGATACGACCCTAAAAACAATTCTTGAAAAGATACATAATAATTGTGCATTAGAAACACTCAATGTTATTTATGATTTAAATAAGCGTAATCGAATTACAAACATTGAAGAGGACCAAAAGGAAATCTTGATTGCGAATGGATTCGCAGTAGAGGAGTCCAATAAACTGGTAAAGACTTGCCAGTTGTTTTTCGATTACGCAGAAGCACACAATGTTTCAAATACATTGTCCGTTCCATTTGGCACACCCGAGGCGTTTACCGAAAACATAATTCGTGTGCTGGAACATCAATTGAGTAACACTAGATTTGATCATCTACAAATACAACTTAACAAGGTAACTAAACTTGATATATTGATAAAGGATTTGTATATGCGAGCCATTAAGAATGCAGTTAAGGCTCCTGGCGATGCGCTGTTTCAAATGCGACAAATTGCAGATCAGATGATCTCACTAATATTTCACTTTGAACTGCGTTATGATGATGCCTCAAAGATGTTTTTTGTTCCAGAAGAAATTTCTGAAAAAGTCTATGGAGGTTACCGTCAGCGTCAGAAGGTCTGGGGTCAGACTCATGATGGCAGAGAACCTCAAAAAGCTCCTTGGTGGAGATTCTTAGAGAAAGAAACAGGGTTTCAGCAAGAAATTGATAGGGGGTTCAAGATACGAAACCTTGATTTATTGACCGGCACGCAAGATACGAGCAATGTATGCGCTACGAAGCGAGTGACGAGGGCGACTTATGTCGCGTTAAAAGGTGTGCACGACATGAGCGTATATGGTGAACACGTCCCGCCAGAAATCGAACGACCGCCGATGCTTGCCGTGACGGCTAGTATGACGGCCTTAACGCTACTCGGGCTGTTGGCGGATCAGCTAGTTACAACAGATACATAATAATATTTATAATAAATAATAAATATTACCCACATAATTCTCCTTTTCGTAGTTAGAAAAATGTCTTGTTGTAGGTAGTTTAAGCAGTTTTCTCTGTGTTGGCGTAATTGGCACGCCATTTGCTTTATGTTTAGCATGGCTGCCTCTTCACAAAAAAACCGTAAAAGAGCCGAGATTGTCCTCCCGGCTTACACGCACATTCCCGGGCAACGCTGTGTCTATTGTGGTCAGTCGGCCGAGACCAAAGATCACGTACCCGCAGTTTCAACGGCTTGGGCGTTCGGCACTGATTACTTCAGATCCCAAGGCATACCCTTGCTGGTCTATCCGTCGTGTCAGGAGTGCAACAAGACTCTCGGGGCTTATTCCAGACGATTTGATCTAAAGGCCCGTGCAGCTCATGTGTACGAAAAGTACGGAAAAAAGTATGCCCGTTTCATGAAGCAACCGGAATGGGAACACGATGAGCTAGAAGAGCTGGACTATTCACTTCGAAGCTACATCGAACGTTCTGAAATCATTCGTTCCTGGATGGAACGACGATTCACATTTATCGAGGAGGTACACGAACTATGAATAACCAACAAATACTCAGCAATGCAACCCAAAATGAACCAACACTATCCTCTGGGAAGGTTTTACCTGGTGAGGACCCAACAAAGTTGCAGCAATCACTAATTCAGCTGTGTGAGCTCGACCATGAAGTAGAGAAATTTATCGCCGAGGAAATATGGTCGGTTGAGCCGGTTCATTTCAAAAATGCGAACGACGTCAAGAAGTACATGACCAAGACTGGCCAAATTCCTGTCGTGCAGAAAATAAAGGCCAAGCCTCGATCTGACCGAAAACATCACCCGGCTGATGACTATTTTGAACTGGTGGAGTCGTTTCCCACCTACGAGGAGGCCCAGCAGTTCATCGAAGGCAAATTGAGCCTACTGATATGGAGTGTGCCGATGACAACAACACTGAAGACACAACCACGGAAGAAGGGTGCCACGTAAATTGCTTGCGGGGAAAGATATTATACGGTGGTTGTTTTCTCTTAACCTAGCGCTGAGCCTTTTCATTCTTCGGATACTCATTCGGTGCATCAAGCTGAAAACGAAGATGAACTTATACCAGCTCATATCAGTTCGACTAATCCTGCGGACGATGTATTTCGTCTAGCCCAAAACTAACTTAGAGGGTCAAGATGGCTAAATCTGAAAAAGAAATCGAGGAGTTGGAAGAAAAGAATGGGCAGGACGGTCGTTGGCTGTTTAACAAGCTTCAGGAAGTCGCAGATCTGGCTGAGACCAAAAAGATCAACACCTATGTAACCAGTATCACATTCCTGAGTTTTGCCAACCATTTAAACAAAAATTTGGCACCCGACAGTCAAATGGCCGTGGCTGTGTCGCTCAGAGTCATTTCGGAGCAGCTCATGGAAGAGCACGAGGCTAATCAAGGCGATGATTCAGAAGTTCAATCAGAAGAGAAAACCAACGTCGCGGGCGTTCCTGCAGGCGCAACGCTCCACTGAGCGTTACCTGGATCGTTACTTATGACTACGCCAGGATTACATTTCTCCTACGACTCGATTGTAGAAAAAGCGCGATCCATGGGCTTGTCAGCCCATGAGGCACGTCGCATTGCGAACAAATGGCATGGTCAACCACTACCGCCTTCTATGTTCGGCACTATGTCATGGCATAGCTTGTTCATCGAAACGAACGATCCAGGTGCACAAGAATTTCGGACACGGCGTCAGTTGTTGGCGATCGCCAGACGACGACAACCGTTAGACCCTGGTAATCGGGTCACAGACTTTAGTAGCTGGGTGTTTCGTTGTTGTTTTCCGAATTGGCGGTCGAACCGAGCTTCTCTTCAGATGGGCAAAGAAGCAGAAGAACGGTTGCTATCGACCAGCAGGGCACGACATCTTCTCAGGCTACCCGAGCCATCGCCACAGGATAAACACTGGGAATTACTCTTTCGCGACCCTTTAAGCAGGGAAACCACGTTCGAGATTTCCTTGTTGACCGTGCAGGGTAGACCCATGTTTGGAGTGCCGGACATTGTCTATCGCAATCGCAAGACTGGTGAGATACGAATTGTAGAAATTAAGGCCAGCCACAAGGATATACCGGCAAACGGGTGGCCAAATCTTAGGGCTCAACTGTGGTGCTATGCACATATCGACCAATGGGTCGATGCCCCGGAGGTCACGTTGGTTGGTCAAGTCTGGTCACCGTCGGCGACAGAACTCCGGCGGACGCTGATCTGGAAAAAGAGCGACCCCATATTTGACGGGGAGTGTCGAGATCTCTTCGAGTGTTATCGCTCAGAACACTGACTTCGAGATAATTTTACGATTACAACAATATGTCGCTCAATGTTTAATTTACTCAGTTTGCAAGACATGTTCTCGATTCAATTCGATCAACTAATTGACACAGAAAGACATCACAGTCGATGTTTTCTGCTTCCAGATAGCATGTTATCTCTGTATCGCTTAACGACATCAACTCGAACTCAGACAAATTTTCAAGGTTTCGTCCCAAAATTGCATGGCTCTCTTTGAGTTTTTGTCGACTGCGACTCCGTAATCCTACACGAGACAAAATTATGGAAAGATCGATCTCTGCTTCTGCCAGAAGTACTGCTGCATCAATAACATCAAAATTCTTATTAAATACTTTGTCTAATACGTCCAGTTTTTCCTCAAAGCTAGGAGGTTCCTCACTGATCATTTCTGACTCAAATTCAGTCGACTGATTTTGCTGATCTTCATTACTCATGGTTGTCTGCTCCTGTCGGGTAAGAGACGGAATCAAACTTCTGAACTACGGTGCACCGCCGTTCGGGTCTGTAGAGCGGCAGCTCTCGACCACGCGTTCCAGCTTATTTCGCATCCGATTGTATCGCTGGTAGTCCGGCCCACCCGTGGTCGGGTCCAGATTCAACCGGTTACAGATCTCTTGTCTATCGTGTTTGAGGTTCAGGTTTTCATCGCGTACCAGCGTCCACAAGGGAATCATGTCCGGGTAGTGCGATTCAACGGCAACCGTGACTTCCGCAAGAAGTTCCCGAAACTCGCAGAGCAGGTCGGGCTGATTCTGTTCTTCAAAGGTACTTTGTATGGTCTCGATAGTCATTCGGTCCCACGGAGTGTCGGTATCAGTTGTGAACATGGAAGGATCTTCAAAATATTCTGGGTCGTAGGTATATACGTGGGAGGCGAGCGATTCGAAAAAGTGGGAGATATAACTTCGAATACAGCCTCGGGTGAATTGTTGCCGAGTTTGGCGCCCAGGATCCCAGTTCCGTCGACCGGCCAAGGTATCGTCAATCACCCGGTGTACAAGATCTTGCGGATCAAGATCGGGGTGGTGCCTCGCATTCCCGTAATGTTTCAACAACCAGACTGCATAGATGAGTGTTCTCTTGAGTAAAGACTCCAGCTCAGTTCGACTGAGACCAGCAAAAGGATCGTTCATACAACTGTCTCCCGGACATCTTACCTACGCTCACACGGCCATCCTCAAGCCCGCTGACGTGGGGGACACCACTTAGTAAAGATTGAATGACTAAATACCTCATTGGTGTATCTTTTTTATTTGATGTTTCCGAAATCCGGTCTGCGTCGATGAATCGATTTTGGGCCTGACTCCATATTAATTATTGCCGGGTACTGGCAATTTTTTTCACCGGACAAGTGACTGAAAACTTGTGCGATTTTCCGGCTGTATATGTTTACCGGGCACAAACTGAACAAGCGTCCTTGCCGTGACTGAGAAATTCAACTGAACACCGCGGGGAAGCCTCGAACATCTGGCAAAACAGCGAGCACCGACAGCCAAATACCTCATGACCATTATGAATCAACCTACCCTGCACATTCAACATCCTGCCAAACAGAAGCGCCGATGCCCCAATAAACGAGATGGCAGAAGTTTC
>Ga0315336_1003419_pt1 | contig 21153 bp, 21 predicted proteins | sample ASW5metaG_FD_204512 | JGI IMG/M metagenome (GOLD analysis project Ga0315336, IMG submission 204512) | Ammonia-oxidizing marine archaeal communities from Monterey Bay, California, United States - ASW #5 | ecosystem: Environmental > Aquatic > Marine > Intertidal zone | place: USA: California... | reverse complement strand
CGGGTTCGCGTTTCTCGATGAAGGCATCGATGCCTTCGCCCGCATCTTCAAACATCATGTTGCAGGCCATGATCTCACCCGCATCGCGATAGGCCTGCTCGAGGGAATGTTCTAGCTGCCGGTAGAACAAAGACTTTCCCAGCCGAAGCGTTTCTGCCGGTTTTCGTGCGATGTTTTGCGCAAGCGCTATCACGGTTTTGTCCAGGATCTCGGGAGCTACAACGCGATTGACCAGCCCATATTCAAGCGCGGTCGGCGCATCGATGAATTCTCCGGTCATCAGCATTTCATAGGCCCGTTTTCTGGACAAGTTACGGCTCAGCGCAACACCAGGTGTTGAACAGAACAGCCCAAGATTAACCCCTGAGACGGCGAATTGTGCAGCGCTCGAGGCAACGGCGAGGTCACTGTTTGCAACCAACTGGCAGCCGGCGGCGGTCGCAGTACCATGGACCCGGGTGATGACCGTTTGCGGCATTCGGACCATAGTCATCATCATGTGGTTGCAGCGTCTGAAAAGGTCCTGGTAGTAGTCCTTGTTCGGAGTCGCGCGCATTTCTTTAAGGTCATGACCACTACAGAAGGCGTCCCCTGTGCTTGCAATAATAACCACCTTGATGTCATGCCTTTCGCTTAGCTGATCGAGTAACAACTGCGTGTCGGCCAACACCTGTTCTGATAGGGCGTTATACTGGTTTGGACGATTGAGCGTAACTGTGGTGATGCCATCACCATTCTCTGTCAACAATACGACATCGGTTTGTTCAGAAATATCAGGTGATTGTTTCATCTGGCTTGTCCGCTATTGTTGCGGCAACGTACGTTACTCTCAAAAAGGTTTGAAGTAAACCGAAATGACTGATGTCACCGTTCAAGAAATAGAATTGCTGACGCTGGAATCGCTGCCATTCGCTGTTGATTATGGCTTCAGAGTCGATTCATTGGGATCGGGTACTTCGACCGTACGCGCTCCCTATCAAGAATCATTCCTTAGACCTGGCGGCACGATTTCTGGACCGGTGATTATGGGTCTGGCTGATTATGCATTGTTCGTCGCTATTCTGACTAAGATTGGTCTTGTCGAACTCGTTGTCACTACTAACTTTAATATTAATTTTCTACAACGCCCTGAACCAGGTGATCTCCTCGCAGTAGCCAGTGTGATCAAAATCGGAAAACGGCTTGCGGTCGGGGAAATTGAGATCTACTTGGATGGGGAGGATAGTATGATTGCTCATGCTACTTCAACTTATTCGATACCTCCGAAAATATAAACTGATAAATTCTGCAAGACAACAATTCAATTGGAACACTATCATTTTTTGACTGTATACCTTAAGTGTCAATGAGGTAGGGGCAACTCTGTCGTGTCTTTTATCTGTTCCATTACAAATCCTGCCGTAACATTCGATAACGGCAGACGATCGATAAGTCGTATATAGAAGTCGTTATAGGATTTAATGTCGGGAACCATAACTTTCATCATATAGTCCACGTCCCCTGCCAGCCGGTAGAACCCGAGAACTTCCGGCATCGCATCCACGGTAGCCACAAACTGGTTGAACCACTCTTGGGTGTGTTCATTGGTTTTAATTGAAACAAAAACCATGATTCCGCCGCCAATCTTTTCGTAATCCAGTAGCGCAACCCTTTTTTTGATAACCCCTTCATCCTCTAAGCGGCGTATTCGTTTCCAGCAGGGTGTGGATGACAGATTCACCTGACTGGCAATCTCATTAATCGAGAGACTGGCGTCGTGCTGAAGTAGGGAGAGAATTTTTCGATCGATATTATCCATAGGAATTTATTCTATTATGACCCGAATTACTAGATTATTTAGAATTAAGTTATTCATTCTAGCATATATTTAGCATTATTTATCTGTTTGATCTTGTGCTCACGCAGTCAAAAAGTTAGTCTTCCTGCCTCTAAGTATGTCCTGTTTTCCACTATTTACAGATCGAATTGATGGGAAAAAGCAACTCCCAAGTATGCGTAGCACCCCGGGCAACCTCAGAGCCGATTTCTATCGGTGCGAGACAGGCCTGGTCCCTGATGCATGCTGAGACATCAGCCAAACTGATCGATACTCGGTCAACCATGGAATTTGTCATGATTGGCCATCCGCAAGGGGCTGTTCACATACCTTGGCAGGATGACCCTGATTGGGTGTGCAATCCCAGGTTTACGGAAGACATCAAATCTTTGATTGCAGATGACGAAGACAAGACAGATGGCGGGCACTCGCCACCGATCCTCTTGATCTGTCGCTGTGGGGAACGATCTCTCGAGGCAGGCAAGCGTTTGTTGGCAGATGGGCTTGAGAACGTTTACAACGTTGAGTTCGGGTTTGAAGGGCCACTTGATGAGAAGCGGCGAAGAAGCTCTGTTTCCGGCTGGCGGTTCGATGGTCTTCCCTGGCATCAGTTTTGATGGGCACTACGTTCGGTTTAACCTGCTGGTGGGGGCGCTTTTGTTTCTATGCGCTATCCCAGATACTCGACACAAAATTCAAGTTTTAGCGCTTCCCCGTAGTCTCCTTCAAACAGATGTATTGGTCGGGTACCCAGTGAAAGATGTTGTAGCCATTGTCCGGGCTCCGGTCAGCGGATGGCCACCATTTCAGTATCGATGGCGTGTTTGTGGATGCGCCGTTAGGGTGTGGCTGCTTCATCGAGTTTTCGTTTTATTTCGCGTGTGCGGATCATACTCTGGTGTCTGGCTGAGCACACACTGCAGGTGGTATCCTCTTCTAGCCGGGCAGGGCGCCACAAGTTAGGAGGAATAAAGCCACCCCGCCATAGGCCGAGGTTGTTCTGTTGGGCTAGACGCTCGTTCGCGTGATAGATACTCTCGGTATCGTCGACGGTTAAGGCCCAACCGGTTTCAACCAGCCAGCGGTTCAGATTTTGTTCACCGATCCAGCATTCCGCAGTCAGTGTAGTTCCCCCTGAGGAACCCAGCAGCGGCAGATAGACACAGTCGAGCTCGCTGTTTAAGAGGCGTTGGTCTAGGGTCTGCCAGGCGATAGTTCCACAGTGCCACGGGACGTCACCGTCTTCACACATCTGACTCCGTCTGGGGAGGCTAACGCCATATAACGAGATAAGCTGATCACCAATGCGGAGCAGGCCGTTGTCGGGAAGTGTATGGGCGGGTTCAGCCGCCTGGCCTGTTCCAGTCATCAGTACAGCGAGAACAATTGCTGCCAAGCCTGTCCATTTGAACGCAGGCAATTGAGACATCAGCGTTTTTGCCATTTAACAAATTGAACTGTGATATCTTGGGGCGACGCTGTCGAGACCACGTTCCCCCAGGTGGATATCACTAGGTAGTTCAATTTCGGGGTAGCACCACTACAGCATTGGGAGACCAGGTCAGCCAGACCGGTTGATTTGGACGAGAAATACCGCCAAGTGAACGTTCCAGATTTTGCAGTGCTACCAGGACCGGCTCGTCTCGATGATCGATATGGACATAAAAATGACTGCGGTCACCGAGGTAAGCCGACGGTCCCATTCGACCCTCAAGATAGCCGGCCTGAATTTGAGGCCTTTCAAATTGGGGTTGAAGTTTCTCCGGTCGGATTGCAATCCAAACTGGTGTACCGCTAGAAAATTCTTGTTCGATCTCTGAGGCCACAATCGTACCGAGAAGCTCACTTGTGACGGTGGTATTTCTAGCTTTAGAGTCAACCACTTCTCCCTCAAAGAAATTCATACTGCCGATAAAGTCAGCGACGAACCGGGAACTCGGTGATTCGTACAACTCTGCAGGTGTCGCAATTTCAATGACCTCGCCATCAGACATAACAGCGATACGGTCCGACAGCGTCAGAGCCTCTTCCTGATCATGAGTGACAAAAAGAAAGGTAATGCCGAGTTGCTGTTGCAGCTGCCGCAATTCGATCTGCATTTGCTCTCGTAGTTTCTTATCGAGGGCACCGAGCGGCTCATCAAGTAGCAGAACTTTGGGTTGCTTAATCAGCGCGCGAGCCAGAGCAACGCGTTGTCTTTGACCGCCCGAGAGCTCATCAGAACTGCGTGATCCATATCCCGGCAACTTTATCAATTCCAGAACTTCGTCAATCCGTTTGTTCAGGTCTGTTTTGGATAGTCCTGACTTGCGCATGCCGAACGCAATGTTCCCGCGGACATCAAGATGAGGGAAGATTGCATAATTCTGGAACACCATATTAACCGGGCGTTTGTTAGGTGGTGTTGCCGACATTGGTTGGTCATCTATCAGGATTTCGCCTCCAGTAGGTGTTTCAAAACCGGCAACTATTCTGAGTAGTGTGGTCTTGCCGCAACCCGAAGGACCCAACAAAGAAAAAAACTCGCCCCGGGAGATATCGAAACTGGCTTGGTCTACAGCAATGACGGTACCAAAACGTTTGCTGACCTTTCTGAACGAAATAATGGATTTGTCCATATCAGATTCCTGATGTGCTTTCCAGTTTTACTCCACGACGTCGTAACCATTCAGCAAAGGAGACGACGAAAAATGATATGACAAATATACTTGACCCTAGCGCTAACACCGCCGGTATCTTGGTGGGGAAGCGTAGTGAACTCCATATATAGATTGGAAGAGTGGCGTCGGTGCTCGATAGAAAAAATGCGAGGACAAATTCGTCAAAGGAAATCGTGAAGGTCAGTAAAAGGCTAGCTACGATACCTGGCAGAACGATCGGGAAGGTTACGCGCCAGAATGTCATCCAACCGTTTTCTCCAAGATCCAAAGCCGCTTCTTCAAGACTATTGTCAAACCCCTCCATTCGCGAAATCAGGACGAGCATCGCGAATGGTGTGCATAGCAGCGAGTGTGAGAAACCAACTGTCCACAGTGACAAGGGAATGTCGAGTTGACTGATGAGAATCAGCAGTGAAATTGCCAGAATAATCTCGGGGATTACGAGAGGTATCATGATAAAACTGATGACGGGTCCACGCCCCGGCAATCGGTAGCGGGTAAGCGCTTTAGCTGCCAGTAAGCCGAGAATAGTGCTGACGATAGCAACAATCAGGCCCACCTTTACACTGTTGAGTAGAGCTTCCAGCATACTGGGACTGTTCACCATCTGGTGATACCATTTCAGGGTAAATCCTTTCAGTGGAAAAGCGATGTACTTTGAACTGTTGAAGGAGAATAACGGCAGGAACAATACTGGCAAGTAGATAAATGTCAGGTAGATAATGGCGTAAAGCCCAAAGCCGTCTGGACGCCACCAGGGTCGTTGGTCACTCATGCGACTCGCCTTCGGAAACTTTTTGTTCCCCAGAGAAATAGACTAATCATTAGGGCGACTGTCAGCATCGATATGACTGATATTGCCGCCCCTAAAGGCCAGTTTAGTGCTTTACCAAACATCGACTGGATAATGTTGCCGATCATGATTCCGCTCGGCCCACCGACAAGAGAAGGTGTTACATAGTCACCGACTGTTGGTATGAATACGAGTAAACTTGCTGCAATTACACCAGGTAGAGATAGGGGCAACGTAACACGAATAAAAGTTATGAACGCGTTCTCGCCCAAATCCCGGGCAGCCTCAAGAAGAGAGCGATCTATTTTCTCCAGTGAAACATAGATTGGCAGGATGGCGAAAGCGGCCCAGGCATGGGCCAATGTAATCATAACAGCCGCGGGGTTATACAGTAGAAACTCAAGAGGCTCAGAAATAAATCCTAGGGTCTTCAGTCCCGAGTTGATCACGCCGTTGTAGCCCAGCATCAGTTTCCATGCGAATACCCGGAGAAGATAACTGGTCCAAAACGGTACTGTGATCAGAATTAGCCAGATCAGTTTGTTGTGCTGAATTCTGAAGGCAATAAAGTAGGCCATCGGGTAGGCCAGTAGCACAGTAGCTAATGTGACTAGTCCCGACATGCGAATGGACTTAATCAGGATCTTTCCGTAGATCGGTTTCTGGAAGAAGTCTATATAGTTCTTCAGTGAAAAAGTTCGGATGAAATCCAGATAGTCCTGGATCCAGAAGCTCAGTGTAAACAATACTGCCAGTGGCATCGCCAGTCCCAGCAATAACGCAAGTAGTGTGGGCGACAACAGTGTGTAACCACGAACTGCCTCGCTGGTTTGAAAAAGCCGCGTTAGGCTGATTCCGGAATTGTCATGGGGTGCTGTAGTGCTCGAGGTATTCATGCTCTAGTCGAGGTGCGGTCGCTATCACACGGCATAGACGCCGCCTTTTTAAATCGATAGATGCCGCATTGAAATGCAAATATACGGACAGGGACAATAGGTTGTCCCTGTCCGTCACTATGGTTACTTAGAGGCCTGCTTTGACCTCTTCGAACATTGCCTGTAGAGCGGGTTCGTTACCCATTGGGGCTTGGAAGATTCCTGCATCTAGGGTCTCGCTTACATTAGTGGAGTAGCCTAGTTCCTTGAGCAGGCCAGGTTGATCTTTCTCGACTTGCGCGAATGCCTTCATGTTGCCGTGGCCATAGCCGTATTCGGTGAGTGCAAATACACCTGATTCCACGCTAGCATAGGCATCGACGTACTCATATATTTTGTCCAATTTGGCCGGATCATGGTCAGTCATCAGGCAGAAGCCACAGACCCAAGTCATTGCGCCTTCCTTTGGACTGGTATAGCGCACGTCTAAACCTTCTTTTTTGAGCGCCGCGTAAGATGAATTCCACGCAGATGCCGCGACCAATTCTCCAGAGGCTAATGCCTGTTCGATGTCGGCAGGACTGGTCCAGTAATAACGCATCAATGGCAGCTGCTCTTTGAGTGAAGCGCGGGTTTTTTCCATTTCAGCATCGGTCATGTTGAAAGGGTCTTTCGCTCCGATATAGATTGCAGCGACCATGACACCATCGATCAGACTGTCCGCCATTGACAGGCGGCCCTTGTACTTGGGATCCCAAAGCATACCCCACGTCTCATTACCGACATATTCTGGTGCAAGGTCAGCCCTATATAGAACTGACGTAAGGCCCCAGTCCGTTGGAATAAAGTATTGTTTGTCGCCGTCGAAGGTGCCGGGGATTGTTTTCAGAGCTGGGATAATGTCGGACCAATTCGAAAGACGGCTGGGATCCATGGGCTGAAGAATGCCTGCATCTTTCCAGATTGGAACTTTGTACGAGCATGGCTGCGTAAGGTCAACCTTAAATCCGGCCCGCATCTTGGCGAAAGCTTCTTCTTCGTCACCGAAGATGGCAAAGTTGGGAGATTGACCATGTTTTCCGATATATGGTTGATGCAACTCAGGTACTTCCCAGCCCTCCCAAGTAAACACTGTCGGGTGATCGTCGCTGCCGGCGCTGGCCATTTTTGAACCCAAGGGTATGGTTACCATCGTGGCGCCAAGTGCAATAAGTTTTTGGTTGAACTGCCGTCGGCTCATTCTGCCAGTCGCAAGTTCTTCGATAATCTGATCTTTTTGCATTCTGTGTTCCTCCATCTAAGAAAGCTTTGATTAAAAAATTGTGATTTAGTTGGTTATTGCGTTATAGGTCTCATCGAGTCCTTGAACTACCTTCGATATCATTTCGTCGATTTCTGACACTGACATGATCAGTGGTGGTGAGATGATCATGGTATCACCGACGGCCCGCAACACCAATCCAAGCCGCAGGCAGACTTCACGACAGCGTGTTCCAGCCGCAACTACAGGATCATAGCGCGCGCGGGTTGTTTTGTCCTGTACGAGTTCGAGTGCGCCAAGAAAACCAAGGCCTCTGCTGTCCCCAACCAGTGGGTGATCAGCCAGTGTTTTCCATTTTTCCTGCAGATAGGGGCCTGTTACTGTGTCCACATGGTCAATGATTTTCTCGTCGCGAAGAATTCGCACGTTTGCGCAGGCAACTGCACAAGCAGCTGGGTGACCGGAATAGGTCATGCCGTGGAAGAATTCACCACCTTCTTCGATCAGAACCCGGGACACATGGTCGGCCACCATCACGGCTGCAATGGGCAGATACCCGGAAGACAGTCCCTTGGCAATGGGCATTAAGTCTGGCTGGATGTTGTAGTAGTCGCTGCCAAACCATTTTCCGGTTCTGCCAAATCCGCAGATGACTTCATCAGCCACCAGCAAAATTTGATAGCGACGGCAGATATCACTGATTTCCGGCCAGTAGGTATCCGGTGGTATGACGACACCGCCGGCGCCCTGAATGGGTTCAGCTATAAAAGCAGCAACACGGTGCTCCCCAAGGTCATTGATTTTTTGTTCCAGTTCTTGGGCCATTTTAAGGCCGTGTCCTTCTGGGGAATCAGCACCACCGTCTTGGTACCAATAAGGCTGACCGATATGCGTGATACCCGGGATCGGCAGGCCGCCTTGCGCATGCATCGCCGACATGCCGCCCAGACTTGCACCGGCCATCGTGCTGCCATGATAAGCATTCTTTCGGCTGATCATGACCTGTTTATCGGGTTGTCCCAGTGAGGCCCAGTAATGTCGGGCCATACGGACCACAGTATCATTTGCTTCGGAGCCTGAATTGGTGAAAAAAGCATGGTTGAGATTCGCCGGTGTAACTTCAGACAGGAGTTGAGACAGCTCAATTACTGGTGGCGTGGCTGTTTGAAAAAAAGTGTTGTAGTACGGTAGGGTCTCCATTTGTTGCCGGGCCGCGTCGACCAGTTCCTGACGTCCATAACCCACATTGACACACCACAATCCGGCCATCGCATCGAGAATCTTGTTGCCATCTGAATCCCAGAGATAGACGCCATCGGCTTTTTCAATAATCCGGGCACCCGTGGCGTGCATCTGTTTGTGATTTGTAAACGGATGTAGAAAGTGGGCGCTGTCGAGAGCCTGCCAGTCGGCAGTTGATTGCTGGGTTTGGGTCACTTTAGAGCTCCTATCGATATTTAGTCTTTGGTTATAAGCAGAAATTTCTACAGTGGCAAGTCAGTTGTTGAAGCTATGTCGAACGAATCACAGTGTGGCCGTCAGAGCTAAGCCCGCTTCACCGAAACACAGTCAGACGTTCAGCAGCAGGTGTTCTCTTTCCCAGGAGCTGATCACCTGAAGGAATGTGCCGTGTTCGTTTTCTTTTACTGCATTAAAGGCTCTGACGAAACGTTCTCCGAGAATTTCCCGCAGTGGTGTGCAATCCCGCAGCGCTCGTAGTGCCTGCTCCAGAGTTCGTGGAAGGTCATACGGCATATTGTAAGCATTGCCGGTGACAGGTTCCGATGGCTCGAGCTGGTCCATCATTCCGAGCAGACCACAGGCAAGGCTGGCGGCAACGACCAGATAGGGATTAGCGTCTGCCCCGGGTACGCGGTTTTCGACGCGCCGTGACTCGGGTGTTGAATCGGGTACTCTCAGACCAACAGTACGGTTGTCGTAGCCCCAATGTGCGTTGATTGGTGCAGCATGGTCGCGAATCAAACGGCGGTAAGAGTTGACATTCGGCGCAAGCAGAGACATTGCAGCCGGAAGGTAGCGCTGGAGTCCTGCAATATGGGCAAAAAATAGTGGACTGGCCTGCCCGCTATCGTCGCTGAATATGTTTTTACCTGTATGATTGTCGACAATGCTTTGATGAATATGCATGGCACTGCCAGGTTCTTTTTCCATCGGCTTTGCCATGAACGTGGCATACATGTTGTGCCGCAATGCGGTTTCGCGTGTGGCTCGTTTGAAAAGAAATGCCTGGTCCGAGATCTTGACCGGATCACCGTGCACCAGGTTGATCTCCATCTGGGCCGCACCTGCTTCGTGATTGAGTGTCTCAAGCGCGATATCGAGGATTTCGCAGTGGTCGTATAGATCCTCAAACATGGGGTCGAATTCATTTACCGCATCAATACTGAACGACTGACGACCGGGTTCTGCACGGCCAGAGCGCCCGACTGGTGGTTCCAGAGGGTAGTCCGCATCATGATTCGGTTTAACCAGGTAGAACTCGAGTTCAGGGGCCACGATGGGTGTCCAGCCAAATTCATGATAAGCCTGCATGACTTTCTGCAAAACATAGCGCGGTGACATCTCCACTGGGCTGCCATCGGCATAAAAACAATCGTGAATAATGAGCGCAGTCGGATCGTGGGCCCAGGGCACCAGTCTGAAACTTTCAATGTCCGGCTTTAGGAAAATGTCACCGTCCGACGGATCAACTGCACTTTGATCTTCGGGATAGTCACCTGTTACGGTCTGAAGGAAGATACCCTCAGGCATACGTAGGCCAACCTCTTCACTGTATTTCTTTGCCGGAATCAGTTTGCCACGGGCAATCCCGGTCATATCGGGGATAACCGCTTCTATCTCATCGATATCATGATCCCGGATCCACTGCCGGATTGAACTGAGCGGGCTTTCGTTCGGAGTTGGGACGATTCTTGGTTTTGAGGTCATTTGCGCGGCGCTATTGGTAACACTGGGCAGTGTAATCGATGGTCGTTATTGGAAACATGCTCACTTACGCGATGATCAGATGAGTAGATATAAGTACTGCAGCTATATTGTAGAAATCGGGTCAGGTTTCACACCGGTAGCGGAAGGTACAGCAGGAGGCACCGCCCATAATGGTCTGGTCTCTTTGTAACGTGATGCGGTCATCGAATCCCTGACAGAAAGTGCCGTCGCGATGGCAGGAAAGCAGGTGGCCGATGTGCCCCAGATCCATGTCCTGGTACATCTCTGCATAACGGCAACGAGTCACATTGAAATCGAACTGGTCGTCGGATTCATGTAAAACATCGACTTCCAGTGCGCCACCTGCCTTCCACTGTTCGAATAGATCGATAAAGTTGCGAAGGGGTGACTTGTCCGGTGAGCTGTGAGTGGCTGCAAAGTGCTCGCCCTCGGCAATCGCTGCGTTCTGGATAGCAACACGCAGAATATCTTCGGCTTTCTGTTGCCCCAGTTGTGCTGACATTTCGTCGAATACCGGGCCCATGACCTCTGCCTGTAGTCGGCGCTTGAAGATGATCGGTATATCGTCCATTGTGAGTCTCCAGGTGGAATCTAAGATTAAGAACCTTCCAGGGCCACACCTTCTAGCGTGACTCGGTGCATCAACCTTCGCTCGCCGTGGTAGTCATTCAGGGCGTGGTGCCAGGTGGCCCGGTTATCCCACATTGCAATCGAGCTCTGGCTCCAGCGAAAACGGCAGGTGAATTCGGGTCGACTGCCGTGTTGGTAAAGATAGTCAAGAAGTGGTCTGGATTCTTCTTTTGTCCAGCCATCGAAACGCAGGGTGAATTGCGGATTGACATAAAGCGCCGGACGGCCTGACAGTGGGTGTCGAATGACAACAGGGTGATTCGCGTCTTGACTGGCCGCAGTCGCGTTGCCGATCCGATCACCGACATCCGATTCGTCACGCCAGCCCTGATAGGCTTGGGGACCGAATACATGGCGGCTGGAATGAATCGCACGAAGGGAGCTCAGCATCTGCTTGAGGCCCTCTGAGAGCCTGTCGTAGGCCGCATACATGCTGGCGAACACCGTATCCCCGCCTGAGTCGGGCACTTCCCGAGCGTAGAGGATTGAACCTGTTGCCGGAATTTGATCGTAAGAATGGTCGGAGTGCCATCGGCCACCGATGTTCGAGGTTTGTTCGGGCTCTTTGCGTACTTCGGCGATCAGCGGATAGGAAGGTACGGGCTTAAAAAATCGGTTCACATTAATCTTTCCCCAGCGCCGGGCAAAGTCAATGTGTTGCTCGGGGGTAAGATCTTGATTGCGGAAAAAAATCACACCGAAATCGGAAAAAGCCTGTTGAACCTCTTCGAATACGGCAGTAGAAAGTCCGTTGGCGATGTCCACACCATGGATCTCGGCACCGATCGCACCACTTAACGGATGGACCTCTATGTGTCTATAGCCTAAGTCGTGAGTGAACAGGTTAGTCATCAGTCAAGTGTTTTTAGCGTTGTGTCCAGACTGATCGCCAGTCGGTCGACGATGTCAGAGAGCTGATTTTCGGACACGGTATAAGGTGGTGCAAGCAGCACATGGCTGCCGTGCCTGCCGTCCACAGTGCCTCCCATGGGATAGCAAATCAAGCCGTTGTCCATTGCCGCAGATTTGAGTCGACGGTGCACCTCAAGCGTTGGTTCGAATGGAGATTTGGTACTTTTATCTGCGACAAATTCAAGACCTACGAAAAGACCCCGCCCGCGAATGTCTCCCACGTGGGGATGCTCTCCAAATTGTGCGACCAGCGACTCCATCAGTAATGTGCCCATCGTCTGTACACGTTCCAGCAGGTTCTCGTGTTCAATGACGTGCTGTACTGCCAGTGCCGCGGCACATGCAACCGCATGGCCCAGATAAGTATGGCCATGCTGGAAGAAGCCGGTGCCTTGATGAATCGTCTGATAGATCTGCTCATTGACCATGACGGCGCCCACTGGCTGATAACCGCCACCCAGCCCTTTGGCAATGGCGATTAGGTCGCCGCAGATGCCGTCCTGTTCACAGGCAAACAGTGTGCCGGTCCGGCCCATTCCACACATCACTTCGTCGAGTATCAAAAGAATTCCGTGTCGATCACAGATTTCCCGAATGCGCCGAAAATAACCGGGTTCCGGTGGAACTGCGCCCAGCGTGGCACCAACGACGGGTTCAGCGACAAATCCAATGACGTTTTCTGCGCCGAGTTCTAGGATTTTTTCTTCAAGTTCATCGGCAGCCCGCAGTGCATAGGTTTTTGCGGTCTCGTCAGTACGTTGATCTCGGTAGGCATAGCAGGGGGCAATGTGATGGGCGTGCATGAGTAGCGGATCATAAGGTTGGCGCCGCCACAGATTCCCGCCTGTGGCCAGGGCGCCTAGAGTGTTGCCGTGGTAGCTCTGACGACGGGCGATGTACAGTCGCTTCGATGGTTCATCACGTTCTAGAAAATACTGTCGTCCCATCTTCAGGGCGGCTTCCATGGCTTCAGAGCCTCCACTGACCACATACACTTTATCGAGCGGGTCGGGCGCCCGGGTAGCGAGATGAGCTGCCAGTTGTTCCAGCGGCTCGCTGGTGAAAAATGCCGTGTGGGCAAAGGGAATGGCATCCAGTTGATCTTTTATAGCACGAATGACATCCGGGTGACTGTGGCCCAGGCAGGACACAGCGGCACCGCCAGAGGCATCGAGGTAGGTTTTGCCTGTCTGATCGACGATGTAGGCGCCGTCACCTGAGACCGCAAACGGCAGATTACTGTGCGGATGGCGGTGGAAAACGTGAGTCATCGTTTCGGTTGATTGCAGTAGGCATAAGTCAAGTTATTATGCTTTGACAGTATAGCGATATCAGTCGGAAGATCACGGTTTCGTTATTCGAAGAGCGGAAAAGGTGTGTCATGCATGATCTCGACTTTGTTGTTGTGAAGAGTAATGGTATCCGGTTGAAACTTGCTATGGCCGGAGACGGACCTCTAGTGATTTTCTCTCACGGCTGGCCGGAGAGCTGGTACAGCTGGAGACATCAGATTCCTGTTATTGCCGGCGCTGGCTATCGGGCGGTGGCTTATGATGTCAGAGGTTACGGAGAATCAGAAAATCCCTACCCCATTGAAGCGTACACAATCAAACAACTGGCGGCAGATGTTACCGGAATTATTGATGCACTGGGATATGATGAGGCCATTCTTTTCGGACATGACTGGGGCGGTCCGATCGCGTTAAGCACCGCCGCACTGTATCCCCATCGGATCAGCGCAGTGGGTAGCCTTTCAGTTCCGCACACCGGTCGTGGACCCCGACCAGTACTGGATCACTGGCGGTCAGTGTATCGGGAGCAGTTTTTCTATCAGCTCTACTTTCTCAAGCAGGGCATAGCGGAGCAGGAATTTGAACAGAATTTACAGCGCTCACTCTATCTTACGTACTGCAATTTTGATGGACGGGGCGTTACGGTAAATTCAAGTCACAGGAGCCTTGATCTAGAATCGGTCAAACGGTCGGATGCGCGCTTTCTCGCCGGCATGTACGAGCCCGAGACTTACCCAGACTGGTTGACCCCAGATGATCTGGCCTATCTGGTCGGTCAGTTTGAAAACAGTGGTCTGCGTGGCCCACTTAACCGCTACCGTGCCCAGAACATAGATTGGTACCAGCTGCCACAGCTTAGCCAGCCACTCGAGCAGCCAGCCTGTTTTATTACTGGTGTGCTCGATCCCGTGAACGCGTTCCTTTTTCACGGTACCCCGACCCGTGCGCGGATCGAAAAACACTATCACGATCTCGTGTTGTTTGAATTGCTGGAGGATGTTGGACACTGGACCCAGCAGGAAGCGCCGACCGCGGTCAACGCGTTGATATTGAAGTTTCTGGAGTCGGTCGGTGCTAAATAATGGTTATGGCTCTAGCGCCACGTTTTTTCGTTGTCCCAGACCTCCTTGGGCATAGGCAACCCCATGAAGTCAGCTGTATCAAGGGGTTGATCCGGTTTTATGCCGATAGATTTCAGGGTCAGCATCAGCTGGCGGGTATGTTGACCTGAATGCCAGGCTGTTCGTTCGAGGACTTCATGCAGTGTGACCTCACCATAATAGACCTTGCCGGGTTGCGTGAAATCAGTCACCTCTCCCGATTGTGTCCACCACAAATTTATCCGATCAGTCACAGCGTGTGCGAACTCTAAAAGGTCCTGACGCGTTGCCAATGTTTCGGGTAAGTGACTGACCAGCGCTTCGTAAGTGTACGGCGTGTCATGCTCGACACGATCTAGAAACACTTTGGGAATCTGGAAAATGTGGTAAGCAAGTTGCCGATAGGAACGTGGCCGATCTGGTAGCATGGAATCCAGCTGGTTCTCTGGAATCTGATCCAAAAAACGCTGGGCCGCAGTCAGGATTGTATTGAGGCGATCGATCAGGGTCGCCGGGTCTAACAGAGTGTGCGGCTGCCAGTCAAATCCTGCGACACGAGCCACATCTCGGAAGACTGCGCCATTTGCCCAGTCTGAACCACGTGCGACTATCGGTACGAGCCTCAGGCCCAGATTTTCAAGTTCTTTAAAACCATCGGAGTCTTCAAGTACGTTGATGGACTCAAACGTCACCCCGTGGTCAAGCAGAAATTCCTTGGTCTTCAGGCAGCTGGAACAGCCTGGCTGCCAGTAAACTTTAAGCGGTAATGCGTTTTGGGTGCGGATCATGAACGGGTCTCGATTGGATTCAGTTGACGATGCCTGTGCCGGATTATTATTGTTTCGGGGTCAAACGGCCACTGACGGTGTTCAGAGTAAGTTGATAATTTTCGGTGTTCGGGTCTCTCTTGGATACAATATCGTTCAGCCGGATTGCCACGGCTTTCAATGAACAAGGATTATGTAACCAGAATTAATGGCAAGGAAAGGGAAAAATACGCGAAAGCGCCGCCCATCCGTGCGTGCCCTGATGAGCAGGAACGCAAAGAAAGAGCGAAATATCCCGTATCTGGAGGAGCTGCAACTGGCCTTAAGTCATCAAACGGCGGGTCATCTTGGTCAAGCTGAAGAAATTCTGCAGCGTGTTTTAGCACATAAGTCTACTCATGCAATGGCCCTTAAATTGCTCGGTCGCTTGTATTGTGACAGTGGCCGGGTGGAGCAGGGCATCCAGTGTCTCGAACGGTGTGTCCAGTGCGAGCCGGGTGAGTTGTCGAACTACATTGAACTCGGCCACGTATTACGGGTCACAGGTCGACGCGACGCAGCCGAACAGGTTCTGCTCAAAGGGATTGGCCTCAAATCGAATGATCCCCAGGCACATTATGAACTGGGGTGTCTTTACCATGACCAGACAAAACTCGAACTGGCGAGTGCTGAACTGAATCTGGCGCTCAAACTGAACCCGGATCACATTGCTGCCCGGCAAAGATTAGGAGAGGTTCACCAAGCTCTGGGGCAGAGCAGCGAAGCGGAAGCGTGTTTTCGCCGGGTGATCACAAAATCACCACATGACCCCGAGGCGCACCGAGGGTTGGCCTATCTAAAACGATTCACTGAATACTCGCCTGATATTCAGTCGATGGAGGCGAGTTATGAAAAATCCTCCAAACAGGGAATGGATCGCGTCGTGTTGGCATTTTCCCTGGGCAAGGTATTTGAGGATCTTGAGCGCTACGATGAGGCGTTCCCCCACTATGAGGAAGCCAATCGGATTCACCGCAGCCTTTATCAGTTTTCGATAGATCAGGAAGCGACCTACTTTGAGACTTACCGCGAAGCTTTTACATCCGACTGGCTAACGGATCCAACTAAGCACGCTCTTGAAGATGCAACTCCGATTTTCGTGATCGGTATGCCGCGTTCTGGCACCAGTCTGGTCGAACAGATTCTGGCTTCTCACTCGAGTGTTTTCGGTGCAGGCGAGGTGTATCATTCATCGGTGTTTGACAGCCAAGTCGCACAGACAACCGGTCGGCCGTTCCCACAGTCGATTAGTAGCGTTCCAGCCGAGGTCCTCACTCAATCAGCACAGATCTATATCGAGAATTTGCGTGCAGATGCCGACGAGAGCGCTCGAATCATCGATAAACTGCCGCACAACTTTCTGCGTGTCGGTCTGCTGGCCGCAGTGATGCCTCAAGCAAGAATTATCCACTGCGCCCGTGATCCGATGGATACGTGTCTATCGATCTTCACGCATTTTTTCTCATCGGCCCACGGTTATGCATCAGACCTTAAGGAGTTGGGCCAGTACTACCGGCTTTATGAGAAGCTCACACAGGATTGGGAAGCGAGGTTTCCGAGCTGTATGTATAGAATTTCCTATGAGGACCTTGTTGCTAATCATGAGCGTGAGATCAGCCAACTGCTCGAGTATTGTGGGTTGCCATTCGAGTCGGGGTGTTTGCGGTTCCACGAGACGATGCGGGCAGTCAATACGCCCAGTGCAGTTCAGGTAAGACAGCCCTTGTACCAAAGCGCGGTGTCGCGCTGGAAGCGGTACGAAACACACCTCCAACCTCTGCGTACAGCGCTAACCGGCGGGGATGAAATACTTACCGATACAGATTAGTTCAGCTGGGAACTAGTCCGAAAAGCGCAAAAGAAAAGGGCGCCATCTGGCGCCCTTTTCAGACCGGATAAACCGGGTCCTGTTTCAGGATTTACGCCTGTTTACAGGCTGTACATCCACTGTACAAAGACCTTCGTCTCAGAGCCTTCGTTATCGATGACGCCCAGTCGCATGGTTGCGCCACCAAGGTCGACGTCGTAGTTGGCTGAGAGGTCAGCGTCGCCACCAGTTTCGTCATACTGCAACTTGAGACCTTGGACATTGGCGAAGATCGAACTGCCATCGGCGCCGGAACCAGCGGTGCTAAAACCGGCAGCTAAGGTCATACCAGCAACAGAGGTTGATGCAGCAACTTCAGTGTAGTCATCGCTGTCCGTGTCACGGTACGCAGCCTGCACGTTGATGGAACCCAGATCAAGACCTGTCGCAATTGCCCAAGCGGCGAGGTCAGAGCCGTCGGCTTCTGCCTGCATGGATAGGGCTAACGGGCCAACGGCTGGACCGGTAATGACCAGAGAATCAGCAACACGACCCTGGTAGCCAACGTGACCGGCGCAGGACGAACCTGAGTTCACGCAGGTGACCCAGTCAGGACCCGTCATAACGGACCACTGAGAACCGACGGTGGCCGAACCCCAGTCTCCGCCAAAAGAAACAGTGGTGACACGTGAGGTGTTGCCCGTGTTGATGTGGCCGTCTGACATGTCGAGACCCAGCTCAACCTTGCCAGATACTGTGTTGCCATTGCCCATGTCCGTACTGGACTTCCAACCAATGCGTGAAGCACCGTCTGACATCGACAGGTTCGAATCTTGGACGTTGATGCGTGGCTTAAGTGAGCCGTAGAAGCTTGCGTCAGCAGCAACGACGCCGGGGACGGCGACGGCACTGGCAACAGCCGCGGCTAGTAGTTTTTTGTTCATAAAATGTGTTCCTCTATACGTATAAGGTTAAACAACGTTTGCTCGTACAAGCGAAGCTAGTGTGTGGCAAAATTGGTGAAAAGACAAGGCTTGTGGACTAAAAGCGACAAGGAAGTGTTGTAATTACACAACAATTAAATCTGAGCCATTCAGTGGAGCACAGTATAGTGGGTGTGGGGGTGCTTGCCGTTCCACAGAATCTCAAACAAAAACAATGGGGTATTGCTCTTTTCTGACTTACTGGTACCCAAAATACGCTCTAAACTCTTTTTTTATTAAGTTATTTGGATCAGGCGTTGGATAGTGGGCTTGGACTCAAAGACTGTCAGAACGTCCTGCCTCAGCCAATAACCCCAGACTCCTTCGATGCGTCTTTACTACTCCGGTATATTAGCCGAGACCTCAAGTACTGGATCGGAAATGGTTGTAATAGGTGTGTCGCACGGTAGTTTGGTTGTGGTACCCGTTCGTAGAGTTGAAGAGTTCGATGCGCGACCTGAGAGCCTGCGATACAATTGATTTAGACCATTTGCTGTAACTGCAGTCGGCCACCGAGGACTTGTCTAGGGAAACCCCAACAGCAACCCCAAAACGGCCTTCACACAACTGATGGGTTGTTTCCATATGAGTTCCTAAAATGATTAAGTGTTTTCATATTATTGTTGCTTTAGCTTTTGTGTTGACCGGTTGTGCGTCGGTCCTGCCAGGAAGGGATGAAGCGCAGACCCAGGTAATAAAAAACAAGGTTCCTCCAGGTTATGTTCAGGCTCCACGGGGCGAGCCACCCTATCGCTTGCGATCGATTAGGTTGTTTGGTTCGGGTGATTCTACTAAACCGTCCGGTCCTCAGGTGTATGACCCGGATTATGCCGAGTACCTCGAATGGAAGCGCTGGCAGGAATTCAAGGCTTACCAGGAATGGAAGGCAAAAAAGGAATCTAAGGCTCAGGGCTCCTAAACTTTACAATTGCCAGGGTGTCGAGGTTTATTTGAGGCGATCAAACAGTAGTGTAAGAATGTGATCGCTGTTTTCCGCAGGGTCTCCTTTCAAGGTGAGAACCTCAATCACTGTGTTTTCACCTGCGGTGACTAAGCGAACCTGTACCATTTCGGCCTGTTGCTGTTTGTCCTTTTTCCACAACTGCAATTTCTGTAGCACGTTTTTCTTTTGCGGTTCTTCAATTGCGTCATAGCGTACCTGAAACGTATGGTCCTCGATTGACTTATCGGCGATAGTAAATCCCGCATCACTCAGTGCGCGGTCAACGCTCGACCAGAGACCTTGAGCTGTACCAGCAACCACCAATTGAAGTCGACCGTCGGCAGCTTGTTGCAGCGACAGCGCTCCCGAGTTTGAATTACTTTCCTTTAAGAGTTGGTACTTGCTTGCGAAAGTGAGTAACTGAACCCCCAGCCGTTCCATAACAGCATTTGCGGCATCTGAGGCGACTGGCAGTTGGTCGTCGCCAAATAGTGTAGCCCTCACCATATCGTCTTCAGGGGTCACCCATAGGGTATAAATCAACGGATCATTAATCCACAACAGTCGTTTAAGGAAACTGGCCGGGTTCTTCGTTTGTGGTTCGATGTCGTGGAACACTCTAAAATAACCAGTATTGCGGTTACCTTCGATAATTCGAAGACTGATGTTTCTGACGGCTGTCTCTATACGGTTCCAGCTGTTATCGAAAGTGTCAGCAATCAGGACAATGCGTTCCTCGCTATTACCGGTAACCACCAAAACGCCTTTATCTATAAGGCGAGCTTTCAGAAGAACTGACTGCGCGGAGCGAAAGTCAGTGATATTGAGTTCTTCACCACCACTTTGGTCTTTTCGCCATTGCAGAAACTCCTCATACTCCGCCATCCGCTGGAACTGCTGGTACTGTTGATACTGGGCTTTTTCTTCCTTGCTCGCCTTTTGAAGGGTGGCTGAAAATAACGAGGCGTTAGTCGTCTGTTGGGGTGTCGTCAGGTCCGGGGGCACCTCCAGTGACTGAATAGAACTCGATGGACTTGATCGAGAAGTTATGTTCTCAGTGACGCTGCAACCCGTGACCACAACGATGCAAGACAACCAGATCAGGGTGTTTTTGAGCATTCCGCAGGTCTGGGTCAACGCGATGGACTCTCGTGGGCTAATAGGTCTGTTCATTACAACAGGTTCTGTCGAATTTATTTTCGACGATAATAGGGATTGTACCCCACAGAACATCCGTAGCATCTAGGATTGACAATGAAACTGCACATCGATGAGGTCACTGGATTGGTGCTTGCTGGTGGGCGGGCTCGCCGGATGGCGGGCCGAGATAAGGGCCTGATCGAGCTTGCCGGGCGACCCATGGCACACTGGGTGGTTCAGCGACTGGTACCGCAGACCGCTTCAGTACTGATCAGTGCTAATCGGAGTATCGAGCGCTACGCCGATTTTGGATTTGAGGTGATCCGGGATGTCGATGACGGTTTTCTCGGACCTTTGGCCGGCATCTCCGCGGGTTTGACCCAGGCCGCAACGCCTTGGCTGGTTACGGTGCCGTGCGACTCACCTTTGCTTGCAGACAATCTGGTTGTCCGGTTGTCTGCAGCAGTACCAGAGAAGGGCGCTGGTATCGCAGTCGCTCATGACGGCAATCGTCTACAGCCGGTGTTCAGCCTGATTCACCGGGATCTGGCTCCAGACCTGGTAGATTTTCTGCACTCTGGCGGTCGGAAGATCGACCTTTGGCTGGATCGGCATGACTGGGCACGGGTAGACTTCTCAGATCACCCGGAAATGTTCCTCAATATCAATACGCCCGAAGAACTGGCAGAACTTGAGCAACGACTGTAGCTTTAGCGTGTTATTGCTGAAATAGACTGTCTAATTTTGCCTCGCCGAGTGATTTGCGGTTTAATGGCCTCACGGCTCTCATGCCGAATCTAGCGTTGAACCCTGTGATTCGGCAACGCATCACAGCACCAGTTTCCCCGGTTGTGCGGGCGCTGGTTCCCGTCGCTTAACCCTACTGTCGAAATGACCCGAGATTATTTTTGTTTAAGAAAGTTTTAATTGCCAATCGTGGAGAGATTGCCTGCCGCATTGTCAGATCACTGCGCCAACTGGGTGTCGGTAGCGTAGCGGTGTTCTCTGATGCCGACCGGGATGCGATGCATACGGTTTATGCCGATGAGGCAGTTGCCATCGGTCCAGCGCCTTCTGCGCAGAGTTACCTTTCAATCGATCGACTGGTCGACGCCTGCCTTCAAACCAGGGCCGATGCCGTGCACCCGGGATACGGGTTTCTATC
>Ga0315336_1003418_pt1 | contig 21159 bp, 21 predicted proteins | sample ASW5metaG_FD_204512 | JGI IMG/M metagenome (GOLD analysis project Ga0315336, IMG submission 204512) | Ammonia-oxidizing marine archaeal communities from Monterey Bay, California, United States - ASW #5 | ecosystem: Environmental > Aquatic > Marine > Intertidal zone | place: USA: California... | reverse complement strand
GGCCCTTCGGGGCCGCCGTTTCGCGTTTTGGGAGCGAGCGGCCAGTACGGTGCGGGCATGGCCGACAAGGACGTTCTCCCCCTGACGGGCATCGATGGTGCTGGCTTGCGGGTGGTGTTGATCCGCACTCGCTGGAACCCGGAGATCATCGATCGGCTCGCTGCCGGAGTCGCTCGCGGTCTCGACGCCTGTGGGGTGACCGACACAGAAGTGATCGAGGTGCCCGGCGCGTTCGAGATCCCGTTCGCCGCCCGCACGGTCGCAGTGTCGGGCCGGGTCGACGCGATCGTCGCCATCGGTGCGGTCATCAGAGGGGAGACCACGCACTACGACCTGGTATCAGAGGAGTGTGCGCGAGGACTACAGGACGTCCAGATCTCCACGGGCGTCCCGATTGGGTTCGGCGTGCTCGCGACGGAGAACGTCGAGCAGGCACTGGCCCGAAGCGAGACGGGCACGGGCCACAACGTTGGCGCCGACGCCGCACAGGTGGCGGTGGAGATGGCGCTCCTCGTCCGCGCCTGGTCCTGACCGTGCCCAACATCGGGCTGCCCACGTCGCAACAGGTCATCCTCGATCGTCTCGTGGCCGACTCGAAGCCCGGCGAACGCGACGACGACTATGTGCTCGCTCTGGCGATCGAGGGCGGGGGCATGCGTGGTGTCGTCAGCGCCGGAATGCTGGTCGCCCTCGAACAGCTCGGCATCACTGGTTGCATCGACCTCGTCGTGGGCACCTCGGCCGGCGCTCTCGCCGGCGCCTTCTTCGTCGACGGAAGAGCCGTCGAAGGCAGTGTCCTCTTCTACACCGAACTGCACGACGAGCCGTTCCTGGATCGCAGTCGCCTGTTGCGGCGTGAAGCGGCTCTCGACCTCCACTATCTGGTCGACTCGGCCGCCGTCAGTCGAGGGCTCGACTTCGGCGCGGTGGCCGACAGCCCGATTCCCCTCTACGCGACGGTGTCACCGGCCGACCCTGAATCGTCACGGCGCATGTTCCGAGTGGACGGCGATATGGAGCGGGTGTCTTCGATCCTGAAGGCCTCTGCGTCGCTACCGGTCTTGGCTGGCAGCGCCAAACTCGTCGATGGTGAGCACTATCTCGACGGCGGTCTCCACGAGCAGATCCCGTGGCGCACCGCCGCCTCGTTGGGCGCGACCCACGTCCTGGTGCTCCCGTCGAAACCGGTGAGCTCGGATGCAGAGCTCGACTCGCTCAGCTTCATCGAGCGGGTCTCCGTGGTCCCCGTCGTTCGGCGCATCCACAACGATCACATCGCCGATCTCGTCGCCAACCTTCCGCGTCGGTCTTCACGCGAGGCGTGGAACCTGCGAGCGGTGGAGGAGGGTCGAGCCACTCCGCTCGACTGGATGGCGGGGCGCGGCCAGCCTCGGTTCGATGTGATCCACGTGCCTGACTCGGTCGAGCTGCCCGGCCGACTCGAACGAGAACGCCCAGTGCTCGTCGACGCGCTGATTGGTGGGGCCAACGCAGTCGTTCACTACTTCGGGCTCGGAGGCGAGGATGCCATCGCCGTCGAGCAGAGAGTCGTGTTGACACACCCCGATGCGCCGGTGAAACACTTCCGGGCGTCGCAGCTGACCGAGTTGGTCATCGAACGAGGCAACGAGGAAGGGAGCCGGTGACGTGCGGGTCGAGAAGATCGGTGGGGTGATCGGTGCAGCGGTCGACGGCGTGTTGTTGCGCGAAGTCGACGAAGGCGCGGTCGGCGAGATCGAGACCGCCCTCTACGAGCACGGCGTCCTGTTCTTTCGTGGGCAGGATCTCAGCGAGGCCGAACAGCTCGCCCTGGCGTCTCAGTTCGGGACACCGTCGATCTATCCGATTTCGAAAATCCATGGCGCGACCGAGCCGGTGTGTTCCGAGATCGTCGACGATGCCGACAGCCCGCCGTCGACCGACGGTTGGCACACGGACGTCACCTGGATCGACAGGCCGCCGATGATCGCTCTCTTGTGCGGCCTCGAGATCCCGCCGCACGGCGGCGACACAATGTGGGCCTCGTCCGCTGACGTGTACGCGGGTCTGTCGACGAAAATGCAGTTGCTCCTCGATGGCTTGCAAGCGGAGCACACGTGCTGGCCGGAATTCTGCGAAACCGTTGAGCGAAAGTCCAACGTCGAAGGTCTTGGTGCGAGAATCCGGGACGCCTACCCGGCGGTGCGGCACCCCGTCGTCCGCACGCATCCCGTCACCGGCCAGCGCGCGTACTACGACGGCGCAAACACGATGCGCGGGGTCGACGGACTCAGCGATGCCGAGTGGCAACCGATCCGCGAGATGCTCCGCGGTATGTTCGACGAACCGAAGCGTCAGGTGCGGTGGTCATGGACACCCGGCGACGTGGCGATCTGGGACGAACGGCTGGTGGTCCACCGCGGCGTCTCTGATCACTTTCCGATGCGGCGCGTTGTGCGGCGGATCACCGTCGAGGGCGAAGTGCCCTACTTTCAGGCCTGACCTCGGCGGCGGAGACCGATCACGCCGGCACCGACGACGATCGCCGCCGCAGCACCTGCTCCCACGATCAGCCCCGTGTTGGTGCCGTCGTCGTCGCCCGAGCGTTCGGTGATCTGAGCGAGAGTGGTGGTCGGCGCCTGCGTGGTGGCCGGTGCGGCCGTCGTGGTGGTCTCCTCGACCGGTGCCTCGGTGGTCGTGGTCGTGGTCGTTTCGGGCGGGGCTTCGACGATGCCGCGGAACGGACCGGTGACCTCGTAGGTCACGCCGCCGAACATGTCCTGGGTGTCCATCGCCGGGTTGATGTCGACGATTGGCTTGTTGGATGGGCCACGCTGGCTCGAGAAGTAGAGGCGATCGCGGGAGGGATTGAAGACCGGTCCGGTGATCTCCGAGTTGTCCTGGCCTGTTACTCGCAGGAAGGGCGCCACTTCGCCTTCGGGCGTGATGATGACGACTTCCATGTTGCCGCCGTCCTCCGCCACGAAGATGTCGCCCGAGCCCTCGTCGACGGTGAGATTGTCGACGCCTGAGAGCACCGCGGTGCCGGCCGCGACGTCGTCAGCGTTGGCCTCGTAGAGCAGGGTGTGGGTCTGGTTGACCAGGTCGATGCCGTGGATCTTGTTGTCGAACTTGGTCGAGAAAAAGATCCAGTCCTCGAAGTACCAGATGCCTTCGCCTCCCAGGAACGGCGTGGACTCTTCGACCTGCTGGCGCGTTGGCGTGTCGGCCGCAGATGGATCGGGAACTTCGAGCCAAGTGACCGAACCGTCTTCGGCGACCGCGCAGACTTCGAGCAGGCCCGCTCCGAGGTCCGGATAGGAATCGGGGGTGAACCGGTACAGCCGACCGTCGGGCATGTCTTCGGTCTCGTAAATGTGCTCGCGGACTGGATCGACGGCCGCTGCCTCGTGCGGAAACACGCCCATGGCGGCGCGGGCCTGTGGTTCGGTCGCCCCGGTGGGGTCGCACTCCCAGAGGAAGCCGCCCGTTGCAAAAACCTCTTCGCCCGACAGGAACGTGCCCCACGGGGTCGGTCCACCGCCGCAGTTCGAGCTGCTGCCGCGCAGGACTTCGTAGGCGTCGACGATGTTGCCGTCGGCGTCATAGCGGATTGCGCTCACGCCCGCCGCGCCGGCGATGAACACTTCGCTATTGACGGTGTGGATCCATCCGCCGTCGTCCTGGGCGAAGGTCGCTGCGCCATCGGGGAAGATGTGCCACTCGAAGTCGGTGTCACCCACCGGCTCGCCGGCGACCGCGACGATCCTCGAAGTGAAGCCCTCGGGCAGCATCAAGCCGTTGGCGTCGGGGGCCACGCCATCGATCGATCCGTAGGGGCTGGTGCCCGCCGCTTGGGCGCCAGCGGCACTGGCCAACAGAGGTAGGGCGGCGGTGCCGCCTGCGGTGAATACGCCAGCTTGCAGAAATCTACGTCGGTCCATGGCCGTGAGACTCGCACATCGCGCAGCGTCTCGCTAGACACTCGACATGACTGACACGCCGAGAATCGACGGCCTCGAAGCGAAGTTCACGAACGTCCACGACGAGGACGACGGGATCCCGTTCATTCCCGTTCGGAGTCAGCGCAACGCCGATGGCTCCGAATCCCACGTGTGGGAGAAGTGGGTGGCCTTCTCGGTCGAGCCGCTCTACCTCGCGCTGTTCGCGCGGTGGGACCCGGGAATGATCGTCCGTCACCACGGCCACTGGTCGCCCCACACGCTCACCGTGCTGAAGGGACAGCTCACGTGTGGCGACATCGAACTCGGCCCGGGTGGCCACATCGAGTTGCCACTCGGGGCTTCGTTCGGCCCGTTCGTGGCCGGCCCCGAGGGGATGGAGGCCTACGAGGTGATGATGGGCGACCCTCGCTCGTGGAGTGAAGACCCCGACTCGATCCACGAGTGGCTGGCCGCCCGTGGTGCGGTGCAGCTGCCCGATCCGCCGATCGAGCTTCCCGGTGGACTCGAGGACCTGCGAGCCGTCTTCGCCAAAGGCGCCGAACAGCAGGGCGCCTAGCTCAGGCACTCCTCTGAGGAGCAGGTTGCTACGACGCCCGTGTGCAGAGCAGCGTCGGCGAGGTTCGAAGAGGAATTTCCATATACCGCCCTCGACGTTGTCGCCGAGTCCGTCGGTGGCATTGACGAGTCGAGCTTTGCAGGCAGCCAAGGCTCCCTCGAGTCGGCGAACCTCATGGAACGGTTGCAGAGATGAGAGTGAGAACGAAGGCTATTCAGACAAAGATCAACTCGAAGGTGGTGGCGAGTTCGTGCCGCGTTTCGGCCGCTGCAGCCTCGGCGTTGCCGCGCAGAAACGAGTCCGGGTCGGTCGGATCGGACAGGGCATCGAGGTAGACGCGGTGACACTCCAGCGACGCGATGCCGCGATGGAGCGTCGCCGTGATGTCCACCGCGTGCGTCGGGTGCGGCGATGCGTTGAACGCAACAAAACGCACGCCCGACCACGCCGGACCGGCATCGGGGAACAGCCAATCGTTGCCCGCATCGCGGGCAGCGTCGAGAAGCGCCCGACCGACATTGCGATGGTCGGCGTGATTCCACGACGGGCCACCCCACGAGTCGTGATGGTTGATGCTGATCACGATCTCGGGCCTCGTGGCGCGAATCGCCGCTGCGAGGTCGCGGCGCAGCACGAGGTCGTTCTCGACCAAACCGTCGGGATGACCGAGGTAGCGGAGATCATCGACCCCAACCGCCGCGCACGACGCCTCCTGCTCGCCACGGCGAAGCCGGGTTGCCTCAGCTGGGTCCATCCCGGCGATGCCCGCTTCCCCGGCGGTCACCAGGCAGTAGCCGACCCACTTCCCCTGGTCGGTCCAACGAGCGACAGCGCTCGACGCGCCGTATTCCATATCGTCCGGATGGGCAACGACTGCGAGTGCTCGGCCCCAGTCTTCGGGAAGGTCCTTCAACATGCGATGAGTGTAGGGGCGCAAGAAATCGCCGTGCCCGTGCGTCGTTGGTGGTCGAAGACGACGGCGAGTCCATCTACACACGCGAGCAATGGGAGCAGACACAAGCTGAGGAGTAGGGTCCGCTCATGGCCGACAAGCAGATCGTCACCGTTCTTCTTCCTGAGGACGAGTACACCCACGAACCCGACCCCGTACCGAACTACAACGAGTCGATGTACCTCAACGGGTTCGATCTCGAACGCGAGGTCGGCGCGTGGTTCCGCATCGGCAACCGGGTCAACGAGGGCTACGCCGAGATGACCGTGTGCATCTACCTGCCCGGTGGTCGTGTGGCGTTTCTCTACGGGCGTCCCGAGATCGACAACAACGACGAGATGAAGGCCGGCGGCCTCGAGATCAAGGTCATCGAACCCTTCGAGCACCTGAAGATCAACTACGACGGCAAGGTCTGTCTTCTCGACGAGCCTGAGCAGATGGCGAACCCCCGCGAGGCCTTCAAGACCAACCCGTTCGTCGAGTGCGAGGTGCGGCTCGATGTCACCGGCGTGTCGCCCATGTACGGCGGTCTGCCCCAGTACGAGGACGGGTCGCCGATCGAGGTCGACGCCGAGAAGAGCTTCGCAAAGGCCCACTACGAGCAGCACACTGCGGTGAAGGGCACGATCCAGGTAGGCGACGAAGTGATCGAACTCGACGGTCTCGGCCTGCGCGACAAGTCGTGGGGTCCGCGCTATTGGCAGGCCGTCAGCTGGTACCGCTGGCTGCCGATGATCTTCGGGCCCGACTTCGCCATGATGCTCTCGATCACCGACAACGGCGACAAGACTCGTTACGGCGGCATGGTGCTCGAGGACGGCGAGTACCACCACATCCGCGACTGCCGCATCGAATCCGATTGGGATGACAACAACTACCAGACCGCCATGCGCTGCTGGGCGAAGACCGATCACAAGGAGTACGAGGTCACCGGCGAAGTGATCTCCATGATCCCGCTGCGCAATCGGCGCAAGACCCCTGATGGCGAACAGCTCCACACCCGTATCACCGAGGCGATGACCCGCTACGAATGCGACGGCCGCAAGGGCATGGGCATGAGCGAGTACCTCGACCAGATCGTCGACGGGAAGCCGATCGGCGCCGACGTTCGCGCGTGAGTTCGGGCTCTCGCGCCGACAAACTGGCCGGCCAGCTCGGCGCTGAGCTCGATGCTGCGATCACCGATCTCGCGCGGCTGTCGGCCGGCGCGAGTCGTGAGACTTGGTCGTTCACGGCCGATGGCGAGGCACTGATCCTGCAGCGTTCGCGTTTCGCCGCGTCGCAAGCGTCGGGGGTCGACGAACCAGCGGTTCTCCGTCATGCCCACGCCGGGGGAGTCACGGTTCCGGAGATTGTGCTGTCGTCACACGACGGGGCCCACGAGATCGGCGCGCAGTTCACGATCTCACGCCGGATCGACGGTGAGTCGATTCCTCGAAAGATTCTCCGAGACGACGAGTTCGCCGTGGCCCGCAGCCGATTTGTCGAAGACTGCGCGCGGGAGCTCGTGGCCATCCATGCGCTCGACCCTGCCCCGATGGCGGGCCGGATGCCAGCAGTCACCGACGCTGTCGCCGCGCAACGCGCGACCTACGAGATGCTCGGCGACCCTCACCCCGTGTTCGACCTCGCCTTTCGCTGGCTCGACGAGAACCGGCCCGATCCGCGAGAGCCGCGCGTTGTGCACGGCGACTTCAGGATGGGGAACTTCCTGATCGGTCCCGACGGGGTCACCGCGGTGCTCGACTGGGAACTGGCTCACCTCGGCGACCCGGTCGAGGATCTGGGCTGGCTCGTCGCCAGAGCGTGGCGGTTCCGCGGCGAGGGCGAGGTCGGTGGGCTCGGCTCCCGCGAACAACTCCTGGCGGCTTATGTCGAGGCCGGCGGGTTCGAGATCCCTGTCGCCGAGCTCACATGGTGGGAGGTGCTCGCCTCGCTCCGCTGGGGGGTGATCACCATGTTCATGGGCAGCGAGCATCGACGCGGGACGACTCGCTCAGTCGAGCAAGCCACGATCGGCCGGCGCGTCGTGGAGACCGAATACGACGTGATGCTATTGCTCCTGCCCGCACTACGAGCGGCCGCATGACGGCGCCACGAGACCGAGAGAACTGGCCGCACGACGTCCCGGACGCGCGCGAGCTGGTGGAAGCGGTCCGTGATTATCTGCAGGACGATCTCGGGCCACGGGCCGAGGGGCGCGACCGCTTCATCCTTCGTGTCGCGGCCAACGCTCTCTCGATCGCGGCTCGTGAGATCGAGGCGTTGCCTCGCGACGTTGTGACCCACGAGCAACGCCTCGTCGCCCTCGGTGTCGACTCCGAGAAAGCCCTGGCCGAGGCGATCAGGGTCGGCCAGCTCGACAATCGCCGCTCCGCCCTCGCGGAGTCGCTCTGGTCGACCACGCTCGACAAGCTCGCGGTGGCGAACCCGGGATATCGAGACGAATCACTCGAGTCGTAGCGAGTACCGTGCGCCGATGGTGCCGGACTCGCCGTTGGGCGTCGGATGCCCGATGTGGGCCAATCGGGAGTGGGTCGGCACTGCATTTCCGGTCGACACACCCGTGGGTGGCGAACTCGCCGCCTACGTTCGCGTCTGCAACGCGGTCGAGGGGAACACCACCTTCTACGCCCTCCCGGCGCCGGCGACCGTGCAGAAGTGGGCGACGATCGCACCCCCGGGATTTCGGTTCCTCTTCAAGTTGCCGAGAACAATCACCCACGATCGCCGACTACGCGACACACAAGACGAACTCCGCGAGTTCGCGACCCGGTTCGATCCGCTTCTCGATCGTCTCGGTCCGTGTTCGATCCAGCTCCCGGCATCGTTTACGCCTGACGACCTGCCGGTGCTTCTCGCGTTCCTCGCGGCTGCGCCATCTGACTTCACTTGGGCAGTGGAGGTTCGTCATCCGGGTTTCCATGCGGGCGGCGATCACGAGCGTGCGCTCAACGACGCGCTGCACGATGCCGGTGCCGATCGCGTGATCTTCGACAGCCGTCCCGTCTTCGCCGGCCCTCGAGAGACACCGGAGGAGATCGACGCGTGGGAGAACAAGCCTCGCCTGCCCGTGAGGGCAGTAGCGACGGCGAACCAACCCGTCGTGCGGTTCATCGGCCAGACCGACACGAGCGCGAACCCCGAGTTCTGGGCGCCGTGGGCGGATCGCGTGGCTCGCTGGATCGAGGATGGGCGGCGACCACTGGTCTTCCTCCACACCCCGGACAATCTGGCTTCCCCCCAGATGGCCCGCGACTTCTATGCCGCGGTGGCCGCGACGGTCTCGATCCCCGCGTTGCCGGAGGCGCCGGCCGTAGGCGCGCCCATCGGCCTCTTCGACCAGGACTAGGGTCGCGGGGTGCTGAGAACGAGGGTTCTTTCGTTCGTCGCCTCGCTGGCGGCTGTCACGGTTCTGTCGACCGGACTGGCCGGCGCCGCCGACCCGCTGGATCTGACCCTCGACGGTGGTGCCGGCGAAACCCTGGGTGTCGGCACCGACACAATCGCCGTATGGCTCTGCGAGATTCCTGGGACGACCGATCCGAAGGAGTTCACCGTCGACGAGGTCGTCACCTGGGCCAATGACGATGTCGCGCCGTTCTTCTCGCTGATCTCGGGCGGGCGCTACAGCGTGGTCTTCGAGCCTGGGGGCACCTTCGTCCGTCAGGCGGACTGCCTCGACGAGGCTCTCGATCTCACTACCGATCCGCGGTTCACCAACACCTTTGTGATCGACAACACCGACAACGGCGGTGGCCTGGGTGGCTCCGGCGCTTGGTATCTGATCAACGGCGCCATCGTGCCCGTCGGTCCGGCCGCTCCGCCGTCGGAGTCGAGCCGAGGTTTCTATGTCCGGGGCGGCATGTTCGGCCTGCCCGCTACTGCGGCTCACGAGATCGGCCACACCCTCGCGTGGCCCCACTCCGGCTCGAGTGCGTCAGGGCTCGGTCAGTACGACAATGACGGCGACCTCATGAGCGGTCATGGCGTCGACAACTTCTGTCCGGTCAGCGAGTCGTTGTCGAGGGGCCCTTGCGAGATCACGCATTCGCTTGCGTTCAATCGCTACACCTCGGGTTGGGTCGATCCGGCCGACATTCCGCTCATCACGAAGCCGACATCGGGCATCGAGCTCGCGGGGCCGGAGGCGGACGGACTGCAGTTCGCCCTCATCCCGTCGGCAGACCCGCTTGTGTTCACCACTGTCGAAGCGAGGCCCGCGGTCGGCTTCGACGCCGACGCCGGTACCGCAGGCGTGATGCTTCACACCGTTGATCAGTCGGCGTCGTGTTCGAGTTCGATCTGTTGGGGACTCAATCGCCGCCAGTACCCGGCCGTGGGCGCCCCGGGGTCCGCTGAGCACATTCTCGGTGTCGGCGACAGCGCGGTGGTCTCCGGCGTGACCGTCTCCGTCGAGGCAGCGACGGCCGATGGCTATCGAGTCTCGTTCTCGGGCGAGCTGGAGGGATGTGCGATGGGGCCGAACCCGTTCGTCGACGTGAGCACGTCGTCGTTCGCATTCAACGACATTGGCTGCCTGCGGTTGCTCGATCTCACGACGGGCACGAGTCCGTCCACGTTCTCGCCGCTCGATGCGGTCACCCGCGAGCAGATGGCGGCGTTCCTCGCCCGCGTCTACCGCCGGCTCGGCCACGTCTGCTCCACCGATCCGTCGCCATTCGTCGACATCGGCGGGTCGTTCGCCGAGGCCGACATCGAGTGCATCTACGCCCTCGACGTCACGACGGGCGTCTCACCGGTGCGCTTCGATCCCAAGGGTGAGGTCACTCGTGAGCAGATGGCGGCCTTCCTCGGGCGGCTTTGGCGAGACGGTCTAGGAGAGGTCTGTAGCACCGCTTCCACACCGTTCGCGGACATCAACGGATCGTTCGCCGAGGCCGAGGTCGCCTGCATCTACGCGCTGGGCATCACCATCGGCACTTCCCCAACCACCTACTCGCCGGCTGGCCCGGTCACGCGGGCGCAGATGGCATCGTTCCTGGCCCGCTTCTGGAAGGCGGCGTGAGGTTGCTACCGTTGTGTTCGTGAGCCGTCGCCCGAGGTCCGAGGCATCCCACGCCGCCTGGATGATCCTCGGCTTGCTCGCGATTCCGGTCTTGAGCGTCACTTCGACCGCGATGGTCGCCGACGTGGCATCGAGCACCGACCCAGCCACGGCTGCCGTGGGCATTCCCGCCACGCTGGGCGGCGTCGTCATGGGATCGCTCGTGTTTCGACTTGCGCGCGCGATGCATTCCGGAGCGATTGCTCTTCGTGGGTTCTTGTTTGCTGCGCCGCCCTCGGCGACGAACCTGCTCGAGGCCAACTCGAGTCGGCTCCCCTTGGTCGCGATGGTGCGACCGGCGTTGGTGCTGGTGCCTTCCCGCGTCGGCCGGCGTGGCCCTCCCGTCGTAGTGCGTTAGACGACCACGCCTCCCCGCAACGGCTGAGGCGATCACACCACGCAAAACACGACTCGAGGAGAACTCCATGCGCACTCGCGCGACATCGCGGCTCGTTGCCGCGCTCTTCGTCTTCGCCTTGTTGGCCGCGGCCTGCGGCGAAGACGACACCCCTGTCACCGCCGAAGACGGTGACGCCCTGACCGATGACGACATGACCGATGACGACATGACCGATGAGGTCGGCCATGAGCACGACGAACTGGTGGACACGCCTGATCCGGGCCACGACGTCCATGAACACACCGAGACGATCAATGTGGCCGCCGAGGACGCCCCCGAGGTCGCCATCGAGGTGATCGCCGATCCTGCTGGTGGCGTGAATATCCATGTGACCACCGAGAACTTCGCCGCCAATGGTGAGGCTGCTTCGTCGGATCACGTCGATGGGGAGGGTCACTTCCATCTCTACATCGACGGTGAGAAGGTGCTGCGCTTCTACAACGACTGGATCTACTACGCGGGCGTTGTCGAAGGCGATGTCGAGATCGGTGTCGGTCTCTCCGCCAACGACCACCGCTCCTACGCGGTCGACGGGGTCGAGATCCGCGACGACGTCGACTTCGCCGTGCCCGAGCACACCCATAGCGCCCACTCGCACGACGACCCGACCCCCGTCGACTTCGTCGGCGACGCGCCCACTGTCGACGTGACGGTCGTGGAAGACGGAGTCGCGGGCTGGAATGTTTTCGTGGCGCTAGAGGGGATGACCTTGAGCCCCGACAATGTGTCGACGGATCACGTCGATGGCGAGGGCCATCTCCACATCTACGCCGATGGTCAGAAGCTGGGGCGTCTCTACGGCATGGCGACGCATCTCAGCGCGCTTCCCGAGGGCGAGATCGAGATCTCGGTCGTGGCCTACACCAACGACCACGATCCCTATCTGGCCGATGGTCAGGCGATCTCCGCGGCGGCCACGATCACGGTGGCGGCCTGATGAGACACGTCCCTCGTCTCGGCGCCATCGTCGTCGCCATCTTGTTGATCGGATCCGCGTGCAGCGACGACGGGGGAGCAGCTGATCCCGGTCCGTCGGTCGAAGGCGGAGTCGATGCCACGATCTCGCTCGAGGTGCTCGACGGCGACCTGGTCGGCGGGTCGCGGCAGGAGGACATCGACATTGGCGACTCCGTCGAAGTGATCGTGTCGGGCAACAGCGACGACCAGGTGCACATCCACGGATACGACCGCTACGTCGATCTGGTTGATGGCGAGGGCTCGGTCTCCTTCGATGCACTGATTCCGGGGACATTCGAGATCGAGCTCGAGGCGTCGGGCCGGCTCCTGATCCGGATGACGGTTTCGTGATCGCCGACCTCGTCGCCCACGGCATCGGCGGACGTACGGACCTTCCGTTGCCGGCGTGGCAGCTGGCGTGGGCCGCAGGGTTTTCCGTCGCGATCTCCTTCGTCGCGCTGGGGGCGTTCTGGGAGCGGCCGCACCTCGCGGCAGCGGCGCGAGGCCGTGCGCTCTGGACGGCGATCGGACCGACGTCGAGGGTGCTCGAGGCAACGGCGAAGCTGATCGGGCTCTTCCTGTTCGGCGTCGTCCTGTTTGCCGCCTGGCGCGGCAACACGAATTTCGCCGTCAACATTTCGGGCGATGCATTCCTGATCTGGTTCTGGGTGGGTCTGCAGTTCGTGTCGGCGGTCTTCGGCGACGTCTGGCGGGCGTTCAATCCGTATTTCACGATCGCCGACTCGGCCGCGTGGGTGAAGAGTCGCGTCACGCAGGCCGAGATCTCCTCGGTTGATCACGGCGAGGGATCGTTGTGGCCGGCGGCGATCGCGATCTTCGCCTACCTCTGGTACGAACTCGCCTACCACGCGGCCGCGGCGCCTCGATCCATCGGTGTGTTTCTGACTCTCTACAGCATCGTGATGTTGGCCGGAGCGTCACGGTACGGCCGCGGCTGGGTGCGCACGTCCGACGGCTTCGCCGTGCTGTTCTCCAAGCTTTCGGCAATGGCGATCTTCCACCTCGACGACGACCGCCGGCTTCGGATCCGGCCGCCGCTTGCCGGTATCGCCACCCTCACTCCGGTCAGGGGCATGGTGCCGTTCATCGTTGTCGTGCTCGGCAGTACGACCTTCGACGGGTTCACCCGCAGTTCGATCTGGTTCGACATCTCGAAGAATCGGCTGGGCTGGGGTCTCACCGCCGTCCACACGCTCGGCCTGCTGGCCGTCGTGTTGATCGTCGGTCTCGCCTACGTGTTCGCCATCAATCTGATGGCGACCGTGACCGGCGAGTCGACCGAGGAACTCTCCGGGGCGTTCGGTCCCACGCTCGTACCGATCGCCGCGGCCTATGCGGTCGCGCACTACTTCAGCTTGCTTGTGCTCGACGGCCAACGGATGTTCATCCAGATATCCGACCCGTTCGGTCGCGGGTGGGATCTGTTCGGCACCAAGGACTACGCCATTGATTGGTTGCTGGTCTCACCCAGCGTCATCGCATGGGTACAGACCCTTGCGATCGCGATCGGTCATGTCCTCGCGGTGGCCGCAGCCCACGATCGGGCGATCTCCCGCTACCCCCACGACGTCGCCGTACGATCGCAATACCCGATGCTCGGCGTGATGATCCTCTACACGGTCGCCGGATTGTTCCTGCTCCTCGGGGCGTGAACTGGCTCCTCGGGGCGTGACTCAGGCGGTCTGGAGTCGACCGGTGAGAAACTCCATCACCTGATCGAATGACTCCTTTGTCGGGTGGCCGTCGGCGTCGCTTCGTTCCTCGGTCAGCACGCTGTGGGCGGCCTTTCCGATCTTGTGCTCCTCGTCGGGGCTGGTGATCTCGACTCCGACGAAGTTGTCGCCGAGGGTCGCGCGGAGCGTGGCGAAACGGTCGGCGGGAACCAGTGGGTCGCCGGTGAACCGCAGCCCGAGAACCGAGCAGCCGTCGGCTGCGCGTTCGGCGACGGCGGCGAGTTGTTGATCGTCGAGGCCGACGCTTGCCTTGCGCTTCTTGCCGATTCCGAATGGGAGCGACGGTTGTGAGAGCACGGGCGCGATGACCGCGTCGTCGAGCAACATGGCGAGGCCGAAGCCTCCCGTGAAGCACATCCCGACAAACCCGATGCCGGGTCCGCCGTGGTCGGCATGGAGCTTTCGGGCGAGGCCGCGGAGCCACTCCGTGGCCGGCTGGTCATCGCGCGTGGCCATGGCCTGGAACTCGCGACTGATACAAGCGCGGACGATCGTCTTTATCGCATGGAACGGTGTGGGCTCCTTCCCGGGCACTCCGAACATCGACGGCATGGCGACCGAGAGCCCGGCCGCGATCAACTCTTCGGCGAAGCGGATCACCTCTGGCGTGATGCCAGGAATCTCAGCGGCGACGAGGACACACGGCCCGTCGCCTTGGCGGTAGACGTCGTGAGTGACGCCGTTGTGGGTGAACGATTCGACGGAGAAGTCTGCGAGAGCCATGGCCCGCATCCTTGCGGAGCCGGCCCCGCTAATCATTTCATTTCTGTTACGATCCTGGCCGCGATGCGTGACCGATTTCTTCCCCTTCGACGCCCGCTGGTGGCACTGACGCTGGTCGGTGTGCTGGCGGGTCCATCGGCGGTCGGGCTCGCCGGGGCCCAGGACGACGACGTCGAAGATCTGCGCCAGGAGCGCGAGGACAAGCGACGTGAGGCCGCCGAGGTCGCAGCAGAGCTCGATGCCCTTGGCGCCGAGGACCAAGAACTTGCCGCTGCGATCGAAGCCCTCGACGCCCACATCGCTCTTCAGGAAACAAAGATCGCGGCGGCCGAAGAAGCGATCGTCGACGCAACCGAACGTGCTGCCGCGGCGAGGGAGCAGGCGGAACTCCTCGCCCAGGACATGGAGGCCATTCGGCTGCGGCTGGAGTTCGCGGCGATCGATGCCTTCGTGGCGCCTCGCCCCGATGCGCTCAGTCAACTCGACAGCAACGATCTTCTCGATGTCGAGTTGAAGCGTTCCTACATCGAAGAGGTCGTGGGGGACGAATACGAACTCATCGATGACCTCCGCGTCGCCCAGGCCGCGCAAGACGACGCGGTGCGCCGCGCCGACGAGGCAACCGCCGAGGCCGAGGCCGAGGAGGTCGCGCTCGTCGAACGATTGGCCGAGCTCGACAAGAGTCGGACCGAAGTGGCCGAGTTGCGATCACAGGTGTCGGTGCGTATCGACGAGTGGCAGGCGGTCGGCGCCGAGATCGAAGCGGCCGACGCGGCGATCGCCGTGGAAATCCGTGAGCTCGAGGCCGAGCTGGCCCGGCAGGCCGAGGCCGCACGGCTCGCCGCGGAAGAAGAGGCGCGTCGGCTGGCCGAAGAGGCGGCCAACGTCGAACCCGACCCCGAGGACCCTGATCCCGAGAACCCTGACGGCGAAGACCCTGACCCTGAAACCCCCGACCCGGACGACCCCGAGGAGCCGCCCGTCGACACGAACGGGTTCAGCGTCACCCATCGGCCAGTACCGGGCGCCGTCAGCAGCCTCTTCGGTCCTCGCGTTCATCCGATCTTCGGTACGACTCGCAACCACTACGGCATCGATATGCACGGCAGCACGGGCGATCCGATCTCGGCGGCGGCGGCCGGCCAGGTCATCACCGCGGGCTGGATGAACGGCTACGGCAACACGGTGATCATCTCCCATGGCGACGGCACGACGACCCTCTACGCCCACCAGTCCGAGGTTCTCGTGAGCTTTGGTGATTCCGTCGCTGGCGGCGACGTCATCGGCGAGGTGGGCAGCACGGGATTCTCCACCGGTCCCCACCTGCACTGGGAGATACGGATCGATGGTGTCGCCGTCGATCCGCTTCCCTATCTGTAGGTCCCATCCCCTCTAGGGCCCGTCACCCGCAGACCCGGCCGCTCCGGAAAGACGGCGCTGCCCGGTCTGACGTCGGCCGCCCCCTGTGCCTAGGATGCCACTAGGAGTGGGCGAATCATGCACGAAGAGTGGGCGAATCGAGAACACGATCAGCTGTCGGCAACGAGCTGGACCGGCGGCCGGCTCGTTTTCGTCGGAGCCTTCATGGCCGTTGCTCTGCTGTTTCTCGGCCTCGGTCTGGGCCGTCTCTTCACTCCCGACGCGGTTGCGGCCGACAGCAGCCATCCGTTCACCGAAGTAGCCGGCGTGCACGAACACGCGCCTGATGCGACACCCGAGATCGCCGACGCCGTCGCTGCAGTGCGCCGGGGACCGTTCACTCCGGCGCCGACCGACCATCTCGCCATCGTGCAGATATCGGTGAGCGTTTGCGGGGCTCGCTCGATCGGCTCGGGTGTCGTGGTGGCCGACGGGCTCCTGTTGACCGCCGCTCACGTGGTGGGCGACGCCGAGCTCGTTCGCATCGACCAAGGAGGGGTGACGGTCACCGGCGAGGTTCTCGGCGTCCTGGGCGACGGTCGCGATATCGCCCTCATCGCTGTCGACGCACCGATGGCGCGGCCGCTCGAACCTTCGCCCGTTCCGGGCAATGGCGAGCCGATCACCCTCGTGGGCCATCCCGACGCCGGTCCCCGCACGTCCCTCGTCGGAGCGCGGGTGGACGTGGCTCCGATCGTTGCCACGCTCGCCGGCGGAGGCGATGTGGTGGGGGTCGACGTGGGCATCAGCGCAGGAATCTCCGGCGGGCCGGCGGTCGACGAAGACGGAGCCATCGTTGGCATCGTCGTGGCGAAAGAGCAGGCCACCGATACCGCGCTCGTGGTCGCTACGCCGGACCTTCTCCAACTGTCGCGTGCCGCGCTCGTGCCTGGCGCCTGTATCGGGAGTGCGTGAACCGCGGCAGGTACTCTCGTTCTCGTGGAGGGCACGCACGTACAAGTGATCGCGGCAGGGGCGGCGGTGCTCCCGGTCGCTCGCGTTGCGGCCGACCACGTGATCTGCGCCGACAGCGGGGTGAGCGTCGCTCTCGCGGCCGGTTGTCGGATCGATCTCGTTGTGGGCGATCTCGACTCAGCCGACGCCGAAGACCTCAGCGCCGCTCGCCTCGGGGGCGCCACGGTCGAAGCGCACCCCACGACGAAAGACGAGTCTGATCTCGAGCTCGCCCTGCTCGCGGCGATGGACCAGCAACCAACGAAGGTCACGGTTCATCTCGCCGACGGCGGGCGACTCGATCATCAGCTCGCCAACCTCCTCGTACTCGCGTCGCCGCGCTGGGGTGAGGTCGTCGTACACGCGTGGGTCGGCGGCAATCAGGTCTTCGTCGTACGAGGCCGGTTCGACGTCCCGCTGGGGGTCGGAGCCCCGGTGGCGCTTCAGGCCGTGGGCGGAGCGGCAACGGTGACCACCACAGGGCTCGCCTACGCGCTCGATCGTGAAGTCATCCAGACCTTCGAGGCTCGGGGAATCGCCAACATCGTCGAGTCGGGTGATGCCGTCGTCCACGTCCACGAGGGTGTCGTGCTTTTGATCAGTTCGGGTTTCTAGTCGGCCCAGGCGGTGAAGCGCCCCCGCTGACGTTCGAGGGTGAGCGGCAGTCCAAAACACTCCGAAAGTGTCTCGGAGGTGACGACTTCGGCCAGCGGACCCTGCACGAGGGTGCGGCCGTCCTTCACCAACAGTGCGTGGGTGAAGCCGTCGGGAATCTCTTCCACGTGGTGGGTGACCAAGGCCATTGGTGGTGTCGCACTGTCGAGAGCAAGCATGCTGAGCATGCGGACGAAATGCTCACGGCCGGCGAGGTCGAGCGCGGCCGTTGGTTCGTCGAGGAGGAGCAGACCCGGATCGGTCGATAGGGCCCGGGCCACGAGGACACGCTGCCGTTCCCCGGATGAGCAGGCGCCGAAGCGACGACCGGCGAGGTGGGCAATGTCGACGCGGGCAAGGGCCGCCACCGCCGATGCGCGGTCGGTCTCGTCGTACTCGTGCCACCACGGTTCGAGCGCCGCGTTGCGCGCGGTCATCACCACATCGGAAACGAGAAGCTCGGATCGAAGCAGGTCGGCCATCGACGCGCTGGCGAATCCCACGCGGCTGCGCAACCGGCGAACGTCGGTGCGTCCGAGGCGTTGGCCGAGCACATCGACGGTGCCCGAGGACGGATGCAGCCACATGGACGCGATCCGCACGAGCGTGGTCTTGCCGCACCCGTTCGGACCGAGCACGACCCAGTGCTCGCCCGTCTCGATCGTCCAGTCGATGCCTCTGAGAATGTCCACGCCGTCGGTGGTGCGGTGGACTCCCTCGAGGTGAAGAACGGTCTCGGCCATGGAGGGCGACCCTAGTCAGATGGTGCGGATGACCAGCACGACTGCGGCGATCGCGGCGAGACCGAGGACGAGCGGCCGGATACGACCGGCATCGACGCGCGGGCGCAGTGGACCGGAGACGGCGAACCCGATGAGAACGCTCGGAATCAGCGTTGCGCCCACCACGAGCTCGTCGCGTCCCAGGCGACCAGCGAGTGCGATGGACGGCAGCGTTATGAGCGTGCCCAGGGCGAAGTAGGCGCCCATGGTCGCCCGCAGCGAGGGCCCACTCCGGTGCTGGAGGGTGAGCGCCACCGGCGGCCCACCGATCGAGGCGGTCGTCGCGCCGAAACCCGACACCAGGCCGGCGCCGAAGAACGTTGAGCGTCGCTCACGAATCGAGACGATGCCGCTCGAGAGTGCGACGGCCACGAGGATCGAGAGACCGACCATCAACTGAACCGATCGGTCTGTTGCCGCGGCAAGGACGACGGCCCCGATGATCGCGCCCGGAACTCGGCCCGCGGTCGCCCACGTGACCACTTCGCGGTCGACGTCGTCTCGTTCGCGCAGCGCGGTGGCGATTGTGAGTACACCCGCCGACACGAAGATCGGACCGGGTACGAGGTCGGGGTCGAGCAGGGCGAACACGGGAGCAGCGAGCATGTTGGCGCCGAAGCCGACCGAGGCCTGCACCGTTGCGGCGATCATCATGACGATCGCCGCGATCACCATGACATCGGCATCGACGTTCACTCTGCGCCGCCATGGGTGACCCATGTCGCGTACATCGCCGCATAGCGACCCTGCTGAGCAACGAGTTCGTCGTGGCTGCCGAGTTCGACGATTTCGCCGTCGTGGACCACCGCGATGCGATCAGCGCGTCGAGCGGTGGCGAGGCGGTGAGCGATGATCACGGCAGTGCGCCCTTCGAGGACGACGTCGAGCGCCTTCTCCACCCGCGACTCGGAGTTCAGGTCGAGGTTGGAGGTCGCCTCGTCGAGGATCAGGACCCGGGGGCGGGCGACGAACGCGCGTGCGAGCGCGAGGAGCTGCCGCTCGCCGGCCGAGAGCGATGCGCCACGTTCGTGCACGACCGCGTCGAGGCCCCCGAGTCGGTCGACGAGATCGTCGATGCCGACCGCCACCAGCGCGTCTCGTAGCTCCTGTTCGGACGCGTCGGCGCGAGCGAATGCGACGTTGTCGCGGACTACGCCAGCGAACAGGAACGGTTCCTGCGGCACCACGCCGAGTTGTGAGCGCAGGCTCTCGATCTTCACGTCGCGAAGATCATGACCGTCGATGGAAACGGTGCCGCTGTCGGGATCGTGGAAGCGAGTCAGAAGGCGGGCGACCGTCGACTTGCCCGCCCCTGTCTCACCGACGAACGCCACCGTCTCGCCTGGGGCGATCCTGAGGTCGATGTTGCGCAGCACCGGTCGGCCGTCGACGTAGCTGAAAGTGACGTTGTGCAGCGCGATCTCGCCGCGGATCGGCGGAAGATCGACCGCGTCGGGTTTCTGCACCACCGAGGGCTCGGTACCGAGCAGTCCTCGCAGTTTCACGATCGCCGCGCCGCCCTGCTGGTAGGAGTTGTAGAGCTGCACCAGGGTCTGAATCGGGGCGAAGAAGCTGGTCAGGAAGAGCAGAAACGCGGCCATCTCGCCGACCGAGATCCGGCCGCTGTTCACCATGGCGCCGCCCACGCCAAGCAGGGTCGCCTGCGTGCAGATCCCGATGAACTCCGTGACGGGGGCATAGGTCGAGTTCGCCTTTGCCGCCGCGATGCCGGCGTCGCGGTGATCGCCGACCACGTCGCGGTGCGCCGCGATGTTCACCGAGCGGCGGTTATGGGCCGCGATCACACGGATGCCGGCGAGAGACTCCTGCAGGTTGGAGAGCAGCGCGGCGATTCGATCGCGCACCAGCAGATACGAGCGCGACGAGACCCCTCGAAACCACAGCGACGTGGCGAGCGTGGGCGGCACAGCGACAGCCAGTGTGATCAGAGCAAGAAGGGGGTCGTAGTAGAAGAGCGCGCCGGTGATCACGATCAGCGTGAACACCTGGACCAGGAGGTTGACGATGCCTTCCTGGAAGAGAACGGCGAGGGCTTCGATGTCGGAGGTCATCCGGGTGAGGAGGACGCCCGCCTTTTCGTCGGTGTGGAAGTCGACGCCCTGGCGCTGCATGTGGCCGAACACTCGAACGCGGAGTGTCTCGTTGAGGCGTTCACCGAGGCGACCGGTGTAGGAGACTCGCGCCCAGCCCAACACCGCTGACACGATCACCGCAACGACATAGATCGACGCGGCGACGACCAGCACCGACTTGTCGGCTTCGCGGACTCCGTCGTCGATGCCGATCTGGGTGAGGACCGGCCCGATCAACAGCGCCAGAGTCTCGATCAGCACGAGAACGATCGCCCCGCCGAGGCGCCAACGATGGGGCCAGAGGAAGTGACGCAGGCCGAACGGTCGTCGGTCCCACTCGTCGTGGCTCCATTCGACCGGCGCAACCAGATGTTCGGGCTCGGCCGCCAGGACCGCCTCGACCTTGTCTCGGAGGTTGCCGGGCACGTCGGCGTGGGGGAGTCCGGCCGCCGCGTTGGCCTGCATCGACGATGGGCCACCACCACCCGGAGAGAAACCGCCACCGACTGCGAACATCAGTCGTCTCCTTCGCTGGTGGTGTCGGCCAGGATCGCCGCGTAGCGCGGGTCGGTGGCCAACAGATGGTGGTGATCGCCGGCCGCGACGATGCGCCCGTCGTCGATGAGCAGCACTCGATCGGCCAGCGCGATCGTGGACAGACGGTGCGCGATCAAAATCGTGGTGCGATTCGCTTGACGGCGCTGGATCGCATCGTGGATCCGTTCCTCGACGGCGACGTCGATCGCGCTGGTGGCATCATCGAGAATCAGGATCTTGGGGTCGGCCAGAAGCGCCCGGGCGAGAGCCAGACGTTGTCGTTGGCCACCGGAAAGCGTGAGGCCGCGTTCGCCGATCTCGGTGTCGACGCCGGCGGGAAGATCGGCCACGAAGTCGGCGGCGACG
>Ga0315336_1003417_pt1 | contig 21161 bp, 19 predicted proteins | sample ASW5metaG_FD_204512 | JGI IMG/M metagenome (GOLD analysis project Ga0315336, IMG submission 204512) | Ammonia-oxidizing marine archaeal communities from Monterey Bay, California, United States - ASW #5 | ecosystem: Environmental > Aquatic > Marine > Intertidal zone | place: USA: California... | reverse complement strand
TGGCTCGTGGCCTACGCCGAGGCGCTGAAGCGATTCACCGCCGGGTTCCGCGAAGTCATCTTCCCGGCCGGGACGTACTGGATGAGAGTGCACCACCGGGTGCGCTGCTACGCGCCTCCGTGAGTCCGCTAGAACCGTGGTAACGTTTCGCACGGCACGACCTCCACAGAGCGCGTGCGGAGGGAAGGGTACGTAACCACCGGGCTTTGGAAAGCCAGTGGGGCAGTTTTTCTCCCGGGCACCTCCGAATTCCGACTCGATTCAGGGCCAACCAACTTCGCCGCACCCCCGATGCGAGGCTCCTTCCCCTCGCCCAACGCCCCTACCCAGCCCCTCGAATTCATTAACCTGGGTCGGGGTTTTGTGAGGCTCCTTCCCCTCGCCCAACGCCCCTACCCAGCCCCTCGAATTCATTAACCTGGGTCGGGGTTTTCGGGGTCGGGGTTTTGCGGGTCGGGGTTTTGGGTTTTTTTGTGCGTGTTTCCGTGGCACGAGGCTAGGGCGATGGCCTGGCAAGGCGAACACCAATGAACTTGGAGCGGTCGCCCTTCCGGCCACTGCTGCGATAGGAGGAACGGCAGTACACGGCGGGGAAGTCGAAGCTGCCGCCCCGGACGACCCTGTCGCTGTCCGAACCAGTAGCCACGGGATTGGGCTGCGTCGCCGCTGGTTTACTGTAGAAGGCCGGATCGTACCTGTCCACACACCACTCCCAGAGATTCCCGTGCAGGTCGTGGAGGCCGAACTGGTTCGGCTTCTTTGAACCCACATCGTGCGTCTGGCCGTGCCCCCCAGACCGGCTGCCGCTGTTGCCTGTGTACCACCCCATGTCGTCGAGGTTGCCGGTCCCCGCGTACGGCCCCGGCGTCCCGGCCCTGCACGCATACTCCCACTGCGCCTCACTCGGAAGCGAGAGCCCGGTGCGCCTGAGAAAGCCATCTTTTTCGTAAAGGTTAAGCCAGGAGACCTGCTCCACGGGCAGGTTCGGGCCCGTGCGGAAAGAAGGGGTTGGTTCGAGCCACTCATGCCCTGTCATCACCGCCTCGTACTCGGCCTGGGTCACCTCGTACTTGGTGATCAGAAACGGGCTCAGGCTCACGGTGTGCACCGGGGCCGCGTTGGCATCGTGTATCGTCTCGCTCGCCGGGCTTCCCATGCTGAACGACCCACCGGGAAGACGCACGAAGCGGATGCCGCTGGAGTCGTGCGTGTACTCGGGGTAGCCCTGGGCGTTCTTCTCGACGAAGGTGAAACCCTCGATCGCCGGGTTCGAATCAACTGGCTTCTCGGCTTCCAGCGCCGCCACTTCGCCAATCTCAGCAACAATAGCAAACTGCTGCCAGATCGCAAACAGAAGCACCGCACTCAGGAGCAGCGCGGGCACAAGCAATTTCCTCATCGGAACCACCTTTCGTCAAACTGCAGTTGTGATACTACTCAATCCCGATATGCTATACGATCTGTGCTGGGTGGAAGCCCTGTTCTTCTCCGTTTTTTTGAACCTGCCGACGCTTTCAACTGACGTCGCTTCAACAGCAGAAGACTCCCTCGTGCTGAACAAACTCGCCCTCGCTACCCTCTTTGCTCTGTCATCGATCGGTCTGACTCGCACCGACGGCCCCACCGCCATCGGCTCACGCCTGGAGCTGTTCGTCGAAATTTCGCTGATCGAAAAGGTGTTCCCTCCCGCCAGCCTTCACCAGCATGAGCCCACACCCCAGGAGGTGGTCCTGGTGACCGACGCGCCCTGGGAGGGCAACACTTGTGCCTACTTCACGATCTTCCGCGATGACGACATCTATCGGATGTACTATCGCGCATCCCACTCCGTCGAATCGCCTACGCAATCCAGACATCCGGATTTCTCCTGCTACGCCGAGAGCAAGCACGGGATCCACTGGCGCAAACCCAACCTGGGTTTGTTCGAGTGCCATGGATCCACAGACAACAATATCATCTGGAAAGGTGCGGCGACGGAGAACTTCACTCCTTTCAAGGATGCCAATCCGGATTGCGCTCCGGACGCACGTTACAAGGCTGTCGGGGGACTCGGCGAGGGGGGAATCTTCGCGTTCAAATCGCCGGACGGAATTCTCTGGAGCCTGCTGACCGACAAGCCAGTCATCACCAATGGCTCGTTCGATTCGCAGAACCTGGCGTTCTGGGATCCCGTCGACAAGCTGTATCGGGATTTTCACCGCAAGCCACGGGGCGGCCGCCGTGACGTCATGACGTGTACATCCAAGGATTTTCTGACGTGGAGCGAGCCCGTGTTTCTGGAATATCCCGGTGCGCCTCAGGAACACCTTTACACGAACGGAGTCCTACCGTACTTCCGCGCCCCGCACATCCTGCTGGGATTCCCGACGCGATATGAGCCGAAGGACTCACAGGTCGAGCCCATTCTGATGGCAAGCCGCGATCGCCGCACGTTCCAGCGCTGGCCCAAGGCACTGATTCCGATCACCGCCCCGAAGGACCGAGACGGAAATCGCAGCAACTACATGACCCACGGCCTGGTCCAGCTGGCGGGAATCGACCGTGAACTGTCGGTCTACGCGACGGAGGCTAACGAGGAGGGGCCGGACAGCCGGGTGCGGCGATTTACTTTCCGCACGGACGGCTTCGTGTCGGTGAGGTCCGGCGACAAACCCGGGGAGCTGCTGACGAAGCCGGTGACTTTCGTCGGGGGCCGCCTGGAGGTCAATTTCGTGACGCACGACGCAGGCAAGGTGCGCGTCGAGTTGCAGGATGCGGACGGAAGCGCGATCGAAGGCTACGCACTCGCCAGTTGCACGCCGCTCATCGGCGACGAGATTGGCCAGGCGGTTTCCTGGAAGGGCGGTCCCGCCGTCGGCGCCCTTGCCGGAAAGCCGGTCCGGCTCCGCTTCGAGTTGAAGAACGCCGAGGTCTTCTCCTACCGTTTTCGGGAGTAGTGAAGCTGTCAACGCTCAGCTCTGACGTGACGACGTCCCTTCGAGAGCGGAGCCCGCCCCTGGCAGTCGAACAGGGGACACCGTGCCGAACGGCCAGCTCGATGTCGCCGGTTTCATACACAAGTTCTTGCAGGCGGTGGTCGTAGATCCTCTGGAAGCGTTTTGCGGTAGCCATGCCTCCATCATCGCCGTGGACAATCGGCGCTCAAAGCTCCGATCCAGGCGACTCCGGTCACTCTCGAGTGGCGGGAACTCGCCAGATTCTCTACCCCATGTCGTGACAGATAGCTCTGATCAGAATCTTTTGACGCATGGTTGTTTTGATACACGGAGACAGAAGTGTGATTCGTGGGAGCCTTCAGCCCCTCATGCGATCAGCTCCCGGACGACACTCCCGTGGACATCCGTCAGCCGATGATCGCGGCCGCCGTAGAAGTAGGTAAGCTTCTCGTGGTCGAAGCCGAGAAGGTGGAGGATCGTCGCGTGGAGGTCATGGACGTGTACCTTTTTCTCGACCGCGGCGAATCCGAACTCGTCCGTGGCGCCGTGAACGTAGCCACCCCGGACTCCGCCGCCGGCCATCCACATGGTGAAACCGTAGTGGTTGTGGTCGCGACCGGAGAGCGCCGGTAGCTCAGCGGTGGGCGTGCGGCCGAACTCGCCGCCCCAGATGACCAGGGTCGAGTCGAAGAGGCCACGCTGTTTCAGGTCGGTGAGAAAACCGGAGATGGGCTGGTCCCAGGCGCCGCACTGCGTGCGGATTCCCGGCACGAGGTTGTCGTGGTGGTCCCACGGTTGACTGTCGCCGCTCCAAACCTGGACGAAGCGGACGCCTCGTTCGAGCAGTCGGCGTGTGATGATGAGTTGCCGCGCGTGCAGGCCGCTGCCGTAGAGCTCGTGAGTCGACTGCGGTTCCCGGTGGATATCGAATGCGTCCGAGGCTTCGAGCTGCATGCGGAAGGCGAGCTCGAATGACTGGATGCGAGCCTCGAGGCCCGGGTCACCCTGGCGGCGGGCGAGATGCTTCTCGTTGAGCTTCCGGACCAGGTCGAGCTGCTTTCTTTGTTGCGGCCGCGAGAAGCTGGTGTTGCGGATGTTCTCGACCAGCTCGTGCACTTCGGTGTGGCTCGTGTCGAGGTGGGTTCCCTGATACGCCCCCGGCAAAAAGGCGGACCGCCAGTTGCGCTGTCCCTCGACCGGCAAAGCACCGGCCGAGAGGACGATATAGCCCGGAAGGTTCTGGTTCACCGAACCGAGCCCGTAGGTCACCCAGGACCCGAGGGAGGGACGGGTCTGGTTCGTCATGCCGCAGTTCATCAGGAGCAACGCGGGCTCGTGGTTCGGCACATCCCCGTGCATCGACCGAATGATCGACATGTCGTCGACGTGAGCGGCCGTCTTCTGGAAAAGCTCACTGACGGGGATGTCGCTCTGGCCCGAGCGGCGAAACTCGAAGGGGGACCGCATCGCAGCGCCGGTCTTCCGTTCGGTGCGAAAGTTCGTGAACGGCAGCGCCTTGCCGTGGTACTTGTCGAGCAGCGGCTTCGGGTCGAACGTGTCGATCTGGGACGGACCACCGTTCATGAACAGGTGGACGACTCGAGTGGCACGCGCCGGAAAGTGGGGCGCCCTCGGGGCGAGCGGATGGATATCCGTGGCCCGTCGGTTCGCGCCCCGCTCCGGCGCGGTTTCCGGGGCGCCGAGCAGCCCCATGTCTGCGAGCACACCGGCGACGCCGACCATGCCGAAGCCCATGCCGCAGCGTTCGAGCATGACGCGGCGGCTGACCGTAGCCGTGTCCTTGTCCTCGTCCTCGTCTTCGCGGTAACGGAAAAGGGGTGCGCTCATGAGCCGGGAAACACTCGTCAATCGGGGAAAACGAACTCGTTAAGAAGCAGGAGAGCCTGGACGTATTGCACGGCAGCGTCGGCCTGGGGACCGCGAAAATCCCGTAGAGAGTGCCACTCTCTCGGAGGGTTGCGGGCCGCGTTTCCCACAGTGTCTTCCCGGATCGTTACGGTCCACTCGAACCGGTCGTCCGAGGCGTCGTCCTTTCCGACGGCGACGAAGTCGAGTGTCTCATCCTTGCGGACGTCGAGGAACTGCACGTCGTTCGGTACAGTCCCCGCGTGCGCATCCCACTCGCTGATGAGACCCTGGCGGCTCGACACGAGCATCCCGCGCACGCCGTCGCCTTGCAGCTTCCCTTCGCCGTCCTTCTTGCCCTCGTGCCGCAACAGGCCGGAGACCTCGATGCGTCCGTCGAACCGGGAGGACCAGCGGCGCACGACGGCGGCGTTCGGTTCGACCGACGCGAGCCCGCCGCTCGAGTCGAGGAGCAGGCGATTCTCGGCCGTTTGCCAGCTCGAGCCGCTCCAGTGCAGAAACTCAGTGAACGATTCGAGTCTACCGCCCGGTGGGTCGAGCTTTCCGTATCCGTACTTCCAGTCGAGGTAGAGCGGTCGCGGCAGCTCGGACGGAGAGAGGAACGTTCGCGCCCACGCCCGTTCGTCAGCGTCGGGCGCTCGCTGGAACAGGATTGCGTAGAGGCGATCGATTCTCGCGTCCTGGGTCTCTGCGTCCGCCACCTCCGGGAGCGCCAGCAGGCGCGAGGCGCACTCGACAATGAACGGGTGGTTCATCAGAAAAAGCGCTTGCGGCGCTACGGTCGTCTCCGCTCGCTGCGGGCTCAGTGCATCGGGGCTCGGGAAGTCGAACGTACGAAGAAGCCCCGGAAGCTTGTGCCGGTCGACTCGTGTGTACACGGATCGGCGTTTCTCGAGGGCGTCGGCAGACGGACCGCCGATCCGCGAATCGAGCCCGTCCCCCACCGCCAGCAGAGAGTCGTGCGTCGCCTCGAAGTCGAGCCGGACTCGGTTCATCTTCCAGAGGAGTCGGTTTTCGGGATCGACTGCGGCAGCGTCCGCTCGATGGTCGCTCGTCTGCCGGTAGGCGGCAGACAGGAGAATCTCGCGGTGAAGCCACTTGATCGACCAACCGCTCTCGATGAACGTTGCGGCGAGCCAGTCGAGAAGCTGCGGATGCGAAGGGGGATCACTACGCAGTCCGAAGTCCGCCGGAGTCCGGACGAGTGGCTTCCCGAAGTGATGCATCCAGACGCGGTTGACGATGACGCGGGCTGTCAGGGGGTTCTCGGCGTCAGCGATCGCGCGGGCGAGCTCGAGCCGGCCGCTGCCGTCGCGAAATGGCTCACGTCGCTCACCGGAGACGGCGCCGAGAAATTGTCGCGGAACCCGCTCGCCGGGAGCGCTTGGATTGCCGCGTCGGAAGATGACCGGTTCGACGGGAATGGCGGCGTCGACGATCGCCATGGCGCGCGGTGGCGCTCCGGGACCGTTCTCTTGCCACTCTTCGACCGGTCCGAGCAGCGCTCGGTGTTCTCCCTGTGCCTGGCGGTCGGGCAGAAGCCAGAGAGCGCTCAAGCCCGCTCCTCCCGGCGGGGGGAGGTCCGCGGGGGAACCTCTGCCGTAGAGCGAGCGGCGCAACGCGTCGTGGTCCACGGCGTCGGAAGACGACCCCTCGACATTCCGCGCCGCCAGCAGCACTTTCTCGTAGGTCTGTGCCACCTCCGCCAGCGACGCGGGCGGGTTCTCGACGAACGCTCGAGCGACGTGTGGATGGACCTCGAGGGGTCGGTCCGACCGGCCGCCAAAGCGGCCGACGATCTCCTCGGCGCGCGTCGCGAACTCGTCCGCGGGTAGATCGGCGAACGCGTGCCATGCCGCGAAGACCGGGTCCTCAGTCTCCAGCGCCCGGCGGAGATAAGCCTGCCAACGGAGGATCACGTACGGGTTGGGGTCTCCCGGAGAAGCGAGGAACATGAACCCTTGCGTGCTCGGTCGAGTCTCCGCGTCGTGCGCCGCGAGGAGATACTCCGCTATGCGGGTTCGGGCGCCTTCGACGACCTCGGTGTATTTCTTCCCGATGTATTCTTCGAGCTTCTTGACCCGCGTCTCGAACTCTTTTTCAAAGTTCTGGTACTCTTCGGTCGGTTGTGGCGGTTCGTACAGAGGGAGGACGCTCGGCTCGGCGGAGCTCGCGAAGACACCGTAGAGCGAGTAGTAGTCTGCTGCGGGTATTGGGTCAGACTTGTGATCGTGGCAGCGCGCGCACGTCACCGTCAGGCCGAGGAAACCACGGGTGACCACGTCGATGCGGTCGTCGATGACGTTGTGGGGATCTCCCATGAAATGCATCCCGATGGTCAGGAACCCCATCGCGCGCAGAGAGCGCGAGTCTGCCTCACCGATCGCATGCAGGCGGTCGGCGGCGATCTGTTCGCGGACGAATCGGTCGAAGGGCTTGTCGTCGTTCAGGGCCTCGATCACGTAGTCACGATACGTGTACGCGAAGGGATACTCCGGTTTGACGAAGATGGATCGGCCTTTCGTGTCGGCGTAGCGCGCGACGTCGAGCCAGTGTCGCGCCCACCGCTCGCCGTACTGGGGCTCGGAGAGGAGCCGGTCGACGACGCGGGAAAACGCGCCGGGCGAACGATCCTCGACGAATCGTGACACCTCCTCCGGGGTCGGAGGCAAGCCGCGCAGGTCGAAGGTCGCCCGTCGGATCCACGTCCGCCGGTCGGCCGCGGTAGAAGGGCCGAGGCCGGCAGTCGCGAGCCTGGACAGCACGAAGCGGTCGACAGCAGTCCGGCACCAGCCGGCGTCGTCGACGCGTGGCACGTCAGGTTTCTCGAGCGGCTGGAAGGCCCAGTGCTCCTGCCAGTTATTCTGCGCAGGGGGGGCCGAACGGGCTCCAGGAGTGTCGGCGGCGAGCCGACCCGAACAGAGCGCTGCCAAAGCCAAGCCGACGAGCGACTGAGCAAAATCGCGATGCATGACCACCAGTATGATCGAACGCCGAAAGCCGAGCAAGCGAAATACTCGGAGGGAGGGGCGACCTGGCCAGCCGAAAAGAGAGAGCCCAGAACGGTGACCGCATCGCTTTCTTTCGAAAGCACGTTGATCTGGCGCGGCTTCCGGAGCCTTCCCCGAAGTGACTCTTGAGGAGTCACCGACCGAAGTCTTTTCGCGTTGCGCACATCCCGGGCGCCACGTACAGTAACACCGGTTGAGGCAAGTTGATATTGCTGGCCTGAAATTGCAATTGCCCCGGAAACCGTCGCCGATGGCCTCGCGAACCGTTCTGGAGTTCTCACAGCTGGAGATTTACAAAGCGATGTCCCCCAGCCAGCGCATCGAGGTGGCTTGTTCGATGCACGACTTCGCGTACGAAAGGGTCTTCGTGGGCCTCCGGAGTCGACACCCGGAGATGTCCCTCGAAAGGCTCCGGCTCGAAACCGCGATCAGGTTCCTGAATGAATCAGAAGGAATTCTTCGAGAGGGTTCTGAGAGTTCTTGAGGAATCGAAGATTCCTTACATGGTGACCGGATCGGTTGGGGCGATCCTCTTCGGAGAGCCGAGACTGACCAACGACATGGACGTGGTCGTCGAGATGTCCACCGACGCGGTGAGCGGATTGTGTCGCACGTTTCCGCCTCCGGATTTCTACCTGCCCCCTGCGGAAGTGATCCGTTCGGAGGTCGATGCACGTCGGCAGTTCAACCTGATTCATGTCGGGACCGGATCGGAAGTGGATTTCATTATTCGCAAGGATCGAGAATTCTCTCAGACGGAGTTTTCGCGAAGAATCCGCGTGCCGTTTTCCGAGCAATTCCAAGCGAGTTCCGCAACGCCCGAAGACATCATTCTGTCGAAACTTGAATTCGATCAAAGCGGCGAATCCGAAAAGCACCTCGACGAGATTCGGGGAATCCTTCGAATCTCGGAAAACGAACTGGACATGCGATATTTGGAGGATTGGGCCAGGAAGCTCGGACTTTTACGGGTTTTTGGGCTGCTCGAGCCCGAATAGCCTGGGCCCGGGTACACTCCGTTCCGCTTGAGATCGTGATACCGCAGCGGTTCGCTGAGCTTGCCGACGCCCTCGAGGGCCTCCGCGAGCTCAGGGAACGATCCATGCCACTCCAACACCCACTCGGACAGCTGCGAGTCGTTGACCCGAACCGCGGGACCGGCAAGAATTGTTTCGAGGGTGCCTATCTTCACCAAGGCGTGCAAGGAGAGATTGCGGAAGCACCCTTCAGAACCAGGAGGCAACCATGGTGCTGGCCATGAAGACCATGACGGATTATCTGATCGAGTTCGGCGCGGAGAACGTACCGCATACGGAGAAAACCTACCTCGGCCATGCCGTCTCGGTTTACCAGGACATGAAAGCATGGCAAGCGGACGATGAAGTGTGCCGCGCTGCCATGTTCCACTCGATCTATGGCACCGAGGGGTTTCAGACGCTCGTGCTGCCGCTCGATCGCAGAGAGGAACTGCGCGACCTGATCGGCGAACGGGCGGAAAAGTTAGTCTACGCCAACTGTGCGATGGACCGGGAGTCTCTCTTTCGCCAGGTCGACCAGTACCAGGACCGTTACCAAATAAAGGATCGTTTTACGGACGGAGACGTCTCTTTATCGCGCGCCGAATTCGAGGACTTGATGCAGCTCCATCTGTGTGATTTTCTGGAGCAGGTCGAGCGTACCAACGAGTGGGACTATGCGCGTAAAGAGATTGGGATCATCAGCGAACGCCTGGGCGGCCGAGCGCGCGAGGCCTACGAAGCAACGTTCGCCCGAGAGCCGCAATCCGATTGATCTTCCGGTATGTCTTCTCGGTCCGCATGGATGTCTTTCCTGGAGGCGCATCGCCCACAGTATCTCGACGAACTGCTCGATTTTTTGCGTATCCCCAGCCTCTCGAGCCTTCCCGAGCATGTGCAGGAGCTGGCAGCGGCCGCGTTCTAACTGTTGCCGGATTCTCTCACCAGAGCACCACAAAAATTTGGTATCCGGCGATCAGAAGCACGACCGCAGCCCACAGTCCTGGTCGCTGCCACCAGGAGATGCCCTGGTGCTGAGCGATCCCGTCCGAGCTCGGGATCTCATCGGCGGAGTCTCGTGACCGCGCCAGCCAGCCGGTGGGGGCCGTCGTTGTCGTCTCCTGTGGCCGCCCGCGAAGAAGCACGGATGTCATCAGCATCGACAGAGACGTGATCAAAGTGCTCCAGAGAAAGGAGGCGAATTTCTCTGTGAACCAGGCGGGCAGCAAGCCAGGCCCATCATCCGTCTCGCCGAACAGGATCGCTGCGATGCCGTACAACGGGCCGATCACGAGTCCAGCAAGAGCGCTGCGCCGGTCGGCTCGCGTCAGGACTCCGACCAGGTACACCGTGAGCAGGGGCGTGACAAACACACTGGTGATACGCACGAAGAAATCGACAATGGTTTTTGAAGAAAGTATGAAGGGGACGTAGACGAACGAGAGCGCCACGATCACGATCGTCGTCACGCGGGATACCGTGAGGTAGTGCCTGTCAGACGCCTCCTTGACCAGCAGCCGGGCATAGACGTCGCGAGTGAAGATTGCAGAGAGCGCGGCGCCGATGCCCTGAAACGTGCTGGTGGATGAAGCCAGCACACCGGCCACCACCAGGCCCTTCATCCCCGAAGCGAGATAACGATCGACCAGCTGCGGGTAAATCACGTCGGGCCGCGACAGCTCCGGCATCAGTGCTCGACCGAAGATTCCCAACGTGCTGCTGAAGTAACTTGAAACCATGATCAGGCTGACTCCAACGACGACGGACATCTGCAGGTCCCATAGAGAACGCGCGCCCATCATTTTCATGGTCTGCGTGTGATTGACGACGAAGTAACCGGTCGCAATCAGAATCCAGCCGATGACGCCGACGATCGGATGACTCGCTCCCGGGCGTTGTGCGCCGATGCGGAGGAGTGTCGATGTCGTCTCGGCGCCTTCCCGCTCGAGCAAGATCTGCCGCGCTCCGCTCCAGCCTCCCACCTCGTGTGAGATCGCGAACCACAAGGTCAGCGTTGCGGTCAGCATGATGATTCCCAGGAAGAGATCGGTCGCGGCAATGGTTTTCAATCCGCCCCAGGCTGCATAGAGAGTCGTCGCCAGCGCCAGGACAGCGACGATGACCCAGGCCGGCGTGGCTCCCAACTCTGCCACCTCCGTCAGCACGAGATGCAGCGCCACGGCAATCATCGCCAGTACCGACGTGCGGTACTGAATCTGGACCAGTACGCTGATGACACGCACCGGAAGTCCGAACCGTGACTCGAGATACTCCGCGTTCGTGAAGAACCTCGCCCGGTACATCGTCGGGACCACGATAAAGGCCGCGATGATCCCACCGACGCCGACACCGAAGGTAAGGCCGACGAGCATCGACACTCCGTCGCGATACGTGACTCCGTTGATCGAGACATACTCGCCACCATCGACCGACGTCGCGAACATGGATATGCCGACGAGCCAGAACGGCAAGCTTCGCCCGCCCAGAAACCAATCAACGTCGGACTTTGTCTTGCGCGACCAAAAGGCCGCAAAGCCAAACACCAGCGCGTTGAGTCCGACGACGATAATCCAATCAATTGCTGTCATGGCACGCTCTCGAAGCTACCCGGCCCGCAACAACCAGGCATTAGCGAGATCGTGTGCCGTCATCAATTCTGTCATCAGATAGATCGGCGACTCGCCCAGCAGCACGCCCAGGCCGTTGCCCATGGAATCAACAAATGGCTGTAATAACAAGGCTTGGAGTTTGTTCGGTTCTTGCCCCGATTCACTAACCTGGGTCGGGGTTTCGCCGGTAACCTGGGTCGGGGTTTCGGAGGACGCCCAGCCCCTGTACTGGTCCAGGCCGTCAAAACTGTTGGTCTCTGGGGTCGATGCAATCACAATCACATTGGACAGGTCTACCTTCAAAATAAGCCGTGCAAAGATATTCCTGCTTTCCATCGTCGCAGGAGGTCGGCGGCTCCAAAAGAAGACACACTATGACGATGGAAGTGTCCGTGTGGTGAGATCCGATGATTGCATCGAGAGCACACGGAACGTCGTGGAAGAAAAACAAACTGGGTTTGCATTCTGTCTTGCCGCACTCGTCGGAGCATAGCTGTGCCAGGACCTCGGCGTCTGGGATCGCCCCTGCGGGACCCGCGCTGCAGATCACCGTGCTGTAGGGATCTCCCTCGTCGGAAAGGAATCGGTCGGGGCATTGCGCCTGTGAACAAGCATCTGGGCAACCTTCTATGGGCATACAGCCAAGGCCCAGGTCGTGCTCCGGGCCGCCCAAGAAAAGGAACTGCAGCTTGCCGACCGCGTCGGAGAGATCAATAAATCCGTCCCCGTTCCAGTCCATCAGCTCTACGTTTCCTAGGTCGTTGACCGAGCCATCCCCACAAGGCAGAGCCACCGGCTTGCCAAAGAAGAGAAATCCTAACACGCAGACGGCGTCGGAGAGATCGCAGAGGCCGTCTTGATTGCAATCGCCTGGAGTCTGTGGGTTTATCGATTGGCAATCGCTGATTTGGCATTCGCCTCCAACGCAAAAGGGCCCGTCCGGAGCGATGTTATCCAGACATTCGCCGACTCCGTCACAAGTGTCAGCGCGATCACACGCTGTCTCCGACGGGTCGCCACAAGGAGTGAAGGCGGGGGATGGGGGATGCAGGACCGTTCCGTCCGATTGACAGATGTCCTCGGTGCATTCGATTCCATCGTCCACCAGGACGACGTCACCCGTCTGCGGATTGCAGCACTCACCCGGCGCGAAATTGGGGACATGCACCACCGTCCCGTCGGGTTGGCATATGTCGTCGGTACAGCCATTCCCATCGCTGGCGAGCTGACCCACACCGGTTTCGACATTGCAACAGCGCGTATCGAGAACCGTAATGGTGATGGGATGACTAATTTGCGAGTCCCCGCATGTAAAACCACAATGAAATGTCACCGGGTACACGCCCGCCTGACAAGCATTCGGCGTCCACTGGAAAATCAGAATTCCTTCGCCGACTGCAGTCACTTGCGGGCAGGTAGCTCCTTCCGGGCACCCCTCCACCCACAAACATATCGACGTCTCCGGTGAGTTTACGATGCAAGTATACTCAAACGTGAAGGAGGTGAACTCAGAGATCGTTGGCGTGTGGTCGGCACGGGCTATCGAAGCAGAAGACCCGGTAACAAGCACCAATGCCCCACAAAATAGCGCCCATCGCGAGAGACTTGCTCCGTACATCAGGGACCCTCCGAAACGGACGCGTGCTTGGAAAGCGTGCATCGCGTGGATGCTTGCTGACCCGACGACTCGATGTAGGAGGCGTCCTGCCTCGGCCGGCGGGCTACTTTACCCGTAGACTGAAACCACACTCGCCGCCTTCGTGGCGACAGGCAACAAAGCCTCTCGGACCGGACCTATATCACCCGAGACCATCCTCGTCGGAACGACAGTGCAAAGCAAGCGTTTACCACGGATGGAACCTACCCTCGACTGCAGTTGTCGATGTAATGTGACCCACCCCCACGAAAGATACCACTTGCCCTGGATCCTGTGGAACGCGCTTTGGAAAAACCAGACGATGTCTCCCGAGAAGCTCACTACCGCCAGCAACAGTACCACCACGGCCCCGCGCTGCCCCTGCATCCGAAACTCCTCGGTAGATGCTGCCGGTTGCGATGCATCACTCCGCGTCCCACCCTTCGAGGAGTTCGGTCGCCTCCTTCTTCTGCTCTGGCGTCTCTGCCCCCGCGAGGTACTTGCGGAGCTCCTCGATTGCGCGAGTGTCTCGCCCCTCACGTCGATAGCAGTCGGCCAGGTACCGGTGCGACTCGTTCGGACCCCCATAAAACACCGCCTGGCGAAACTCCCACGCGGCTTTATCTCGATCCTCACCGGTATAATCTAGTAGCCGCGCATACATGAAGCGCGCCTCGCCGTCCGTGGGACGAATGCGGACCAGAGACTCGGCATGTACCAGCGCCCGCTCGTATTCCTTCCCATCGGTGTACAGCGTGGCAAGAAGCTTCTGGGCAACGTAATACCTCGGCTCGATCAGCTCCGCGTCGTGCAGACTCTCGGCAGCCAGCTCGACTTGGCCCAGCTCGAAGTAGAGAGCTCCCAACCGGGTGTATGTCTCGGCATCCGCTCCCGGGAGACGGATGGCTTTCTCCAGACTGGCGAGCGCTTGGTCGATGTCACCTCGCTCCCTGGCGAGCCTGCCGAGATAGGAATGGCTGCGCGAGTCCTTCGGCTGCAGGAGAATCGCCGTTCGGAGACGTTCCTCGGCCAACTCCTTCCGGCCCTCCCCCATGAGGGCTTCAGCCTCGTTCAAAGTCGCGCAAAAATCCTGACCACGAAGATTCTCACCTATAGAACGCACGCTTCCGGGAGGGCCGACGAGTAAAGCGCGTACGCCCTCGAGCTGCGAATAAGCGACCCGGTCCCAGCCCCGGTACCAGTTGGAATCCTCGAGAAGGAACACACCACGGCGGTCGTCGAAGCCAACCACCACAGATGCGTGAGCCATGTAGGTTCCCTCGTACAAGAGAAAGTGGCAAAGCACCACAGGGTAGTCCCGACGCACGAGGTCCTTGAGGGAAGCCGTATCCGGCAAGAAACAGTAAGTATCCAGACCTTTGCGCTGCAAATACTCGCAGACTTCCTTCAGGCTAGGGCCGCCGTCCTTGACCAGATCACGCCCGAGGGATCGCACGTCGCCCGGGATCTTCCAGTGCTTGAAAACAGCAGATAGTGACTTGGGCACGCAATAGGACTCCTTGGCGCATTCACTGATCCTGACGCCAGAAAGACGCAGCACAGTGGAATCCTCAGGCGCTTGATCGATGTGCTGCACGATACTCGCCAGCGCCTCGCTCTTCGGTGCTCCGTCCGGATCGCGTTCGAGGATGCCGCGATAGAGTTTGGACGCCTCTTCCTCGCGACCCAGGTCGTAGAGACAATCCGCAATGCGAATCGAAGCACGAGCACCGCGGCCCTTCTCCGACTTCTCCTCCTTCTCCAGGAGATCGACCAGCCGCGTATAGTACTCGAGGGCCGTCTCCGGCTCGCCGAGCCGCTGATGAATGCGGCCCAGAAGGTAGTGCGCCGATTTCAGACCGGGATCGTCGCGAAGAGCTGCCTGCAGCTGAGTACGGGCCTTCTCAGTCTCGCCCTCGAAGAGAAGACTCAGAGCCAGTGAATACAGGTTCTGGGCCTTCCTCTCGCTTTCCTCTACTACCTTCACTTCACGCCCCGAGACAACGACACCGAAATCAGCCTTCCCCTTCAACTTCTCAGCCGTTTGGAATGCTTCCTGGGCCAAGGCGTTCTGCCCCAAGCTTCGGTAAATACTGCCCAGCTGCGACTGATACGCCGCCTCCTTATCGTCAAGAGCAATCGCTTTCCGGATCCATTCAAGAGCCTCGGCGTGTTTCTTTTGTTGGCTGCGCAACACAGCCATGCGGCTGATTGCAGCGTCGTTCGTTCGGTCGAGACGAAAGGCTTCCTCGAGGTAGCGTTCCACGGCGTCCGGGTCGCCCCGCGTCATGTAGATGGCGCCCAGATCGGAAAAGAAACCCGAATTTCCTGGTTCCAGGCGCGTGGCTTCGAGGACACTAGCGACGCCATCCTTGTCGTTGAAAAAGAAGACACGAGCCGATCCAAGAAGATAGAGTGTGTAGGCATGATGCGGGTCGATTTCCAGAGCCTTGTCTAAACTCTCAATGGCCCGCTCGGGTTGCTTTTGCTTGAGATAGTAGACCGCCATGGAGTGATGGACCGCACGGTTCTCGGGCGCCAGGCGTACAGCGGCCTCCAAGTGCTTCTTGGCAAGTCCCCGGTCCGAATCACCTACGATAAGCGCCACTGCGTGGAGGAGATGCGGAAGGAAATCGTCCGGTCGGCTTTCGCACTCCTTGCGGAACCGCACGATGAGCTTTTCGATGCGGCCGGCGTCGTCCATCAATTCGATGTACGATACGTATGTCCGACGCGAACGCGGCTCGATCTCTAGCGCCCGTGTATAGCATCCGATGGCTTCCTCCAGCCGCTTCTGCTGCCAAAGCACGCTCCCCTGCGCTCGCTGAAGAGGTGCGTTCCGGGGGTCCTTCGCCAAACCGCGGGCATACAGCTCTTCTTCCTTCTTCGGATCATGCAGTAATCGTCCATAGAGGTAGTAGCACCACGGTTCCGGATGTTTTTCGAGGAGCGCGCCGTATTCCTGGACGAGTTGCGGCTCCTTTTTCTGACTCTGCAGGAGTTTTTGATATCCGAGGTTGCCCTCGAGGTGGTCGCGCTGACGTGCAAGAAGCTGCTGAAAACCAGCGAGCGCTTCCTTCTCCCGCCCTTCCTTGCGTGCCAGCTCCGCCTTCTCGTACAGCTCGGGGATCGAAAGGTCTTCGGGAGCCAGGAGCAGGAAAGCCGCCGACAGGAAAGCCATCTCCACAGCCATAAGGAACATGCTAACACGCCGTTTCGTCCACCCGCGAGATCGAAGTTTCCACGCGACTTGCACCGGCACTGCCGATATCGTCGGACGCGACTACCGGTCGACGCCTACAGAACGGTTGCGGTCCAGCCGAGTTTTCTGGACAGGGAATCGCTGCTACGGAAGGGAGACGAGGGTCCCCGGGACGCCGGTCGATCCATCTGATAAATTGTGGGCAACCTCGTGGGGTGAAGACAAGGCATAGCACCCAGAGGGGAACGGTTTGCCCGCAGCGCGGTCGGCGATTCCGCGTAGGAACTCTCTCCGCTCACCGTTCCGTCCCCTCCGGAGACCTCAACACTTCGTTGAGCTCGCTCTCACTCAGTCCGGCTAGCCGCACCGGCGGATTGTGGGTGAGCTCCGGAGTCCGGAAGCATACTTCCTGAGGGGCACCGGAGTGGATCTGGAAAGCGATGTATCCGGACAGCTCTCCCTTTGGATCGTTCAACGCAACCGAGATGTGGCCGTTGATGGCGGTCCAGATGCGGTGGTCCACGGCCAAGATTTCGTAATGGTTCCAATCTTCTGGCTTGATGTGGCTCTCGCCAACGTCGGTGGAGTCCAGTTTGCCGCGACCGTGCTCATGGTAAAGTCGGCCCCACCAGTTCCTCCCGATGTCCGCCTGATATCCTACCGCGTGGTCCTCAGAGTCTTTTTGGCTGCGGAACTGGATGCCACTGTTGCGGTCGTCGGGAGTGAGTTTAACCCAAACCGAAAGGTAAAAGTTGTCGACCTCCACGGTGCTAAAGAGAAATTCGTTGCGGGGTACCTTTTCTGTGGCTCGACCGACGATCGCTCCCTTTTCGACTGACCAATACTCGTTGCTCTCCGTCCATCCAGAGAGGTCGACGCCGTTGAAAAACGAAGGGTCGGTGCGGTTATAACTATCGCGGTTGCACAAAGCGGCACAGGAAACAGACAGATACCCGACCAAGACAACGCCGATCGGAGATAGATTCGGTTTTCTCATGGATTCCCCTTGGCCAACGGGTTTAAGTTAATGTCCTGGTGCGTCCGCTGCACCTCCGAGCCTTACGGACAAGGGCAAGGACAACAGGGACAAGTGCGGGAAGCGTCTTTTTCCTGCTTCCGCTGTCCCTTGGCCCTGGTCCCTTTTTATTACAGCTTTCTGACCCACAAGTCCACACGGACCTTCCAAGGAGATCGGGTCCAGAGATTAGGAGATGTGATGACGGAAAAACGCATACCTCGGAGGAGCTTCATAAAAGGCGTCGGATTCAGCGCGGCTACTGGCTTGCTCGCGGGCGGAACTGGGTTGCCGTCGTTCGCGTACGCCAACAATGAAACCCTGAATGTGGGTTGCATCGGGACGGGCGGGCGAGCACTCCGGACACTGATTGTCAATTTGAAGAGGATTCCGGGGGTGAGGATTACGGCGATCTGCGACGTTTGGGATCACCACCTGGCCAAGGCCCAAGAGTTGACAGGTCCCCAGGCCACGAAGACCAAAAACTATCGTGAGGTGCTGGAACGCAAAGACATCGATGCCGTCATGATCGCTACTCCGGATCACTGGCATGTTCCGATCACGGTCGAGGCTTGCGCCGCACGGAAAGATGTTTACGTTGAGAAACCGTTGACTCACGATCTGTCGGAGGGTCCAAAAGTCATCGAAGCGCAGAATCGCCACCGGCGTATTGTCCAAGTCGGTATGCAGCAGCGTAGTATGCCTCACATTCAAAAGGCCTATGAGCTCGTTCAGTCAGGAGCCATCGGCACGATACATAAGATCCACCTCACCTGGAATCGAAACAAAGTCCTGACCCGTCGCCGCTATGGAATCGACCCGAAGAGCGTCGATTGGAACATGTTTCTCGGCGCAGCTAAAGAGCAACCATTCGACGAATACCGCTTCCGGACCTGGCGTGCGTTTTGGGACTTTGGCGGTGGGCTACTTACCGACCTCATGGTTCACTTTATCGACATCGCGAACTGGTACTGTGGTCTGGACCACCCGTCCACGGCAGTCGCCGTTGGAGATCACTTCCAAGCCAAAGACCTCTGGGAGACGCCTGACACCATCCAGACGATCCTCCATTACCCCGACCAGCAGGTCCAGGTTTACTTCGAAGGGACGTACTCCAATGCGCGGAACGGCGGCATGATCGAGTTTATGGGGACGGACGGCACACTGTATCTGGATCGGGGGCGCTATGAAATCTACCCTGAGCGAGGCAGGGGGAAGTACGAGGAATGGAAGCTCGGGGGCGACCGACGCGGTGCAGATTTTTACGATGGCGTCAACGGAGGGCTACTGCATTTGACGAACTGGGTGGAGTGCATTCGTAGCCGCAAGAAGCCAGCCGCCCCTGCAGAAGCCGGAGTGCTCGCCGCCAGCGCCGCCCACCTTGGCAACCGCGCGTACCGTACAGGGCAGGCGGCCCAGTGGGGGACGAATAGATGATGGAACGGCGGGAAGCCGTGACTGAAATTCGACAGAGGAACGAGGGAGAAAACATGGAACATCTCGTATTGCTTGGGAGAGTTCCGTGAGTCAAAGGGCAACGAGCTCGAGGTTGTGAGACGAAAGGGCGACGATCCTACTGACTCCCGCCGTGCCCGCGTCTCGTCCTGCGCAGGCCACACGCTTGCAAGTCTGACGGATTCTTTTCTCTGTACCGCTGCGAAGATTTCTTGCAAGATGCGCGTCGCATTCTATCGCTCTTCTGCGATTCTCCAACTTTCGTCGACCTTTCTGCCCGGTTCGTTCCGCCATGAACGTTCAGGATTTCTACTCCTGGGGTCTCCCTGTCGGTTCTCTCGCCAGGATCCGCATCAAGGTACACTGGATCCTGCTCGGCTTCTGGCTGTACGAGCTCAACGATCTCTTGAAGGTCGAGGGCATCGGCCGGCCAATGCTGTTGTGGTACTGGGCACTGTCGATCGGTCTCGTGTTTGTGGGCATCCTTCTGCACGAGCTCGGACATTGTTTCGCGGCTCGCAGCGTCGGGGGCTCGGCAGAGAACATCCTGCTCTGGCCCCTGGGCGGCCTCGCGTTTTGCCAGGCTCCGAATCTCCCGCGATCACAGTTCATCGTCGCGGCGGGTGGGCCCGCGGTGACCCTGGTGATCTTCCTGCTGTCGTCGGTGACGTTCTTGATTCTCCGCTCTTACTTGCCTCCCGAGAGCCAGGGGCTTTTCTTCGACCACGTCTACTACCTTCTGGTTCGCTACCAGATGGCCCTGCTCATCTTTAACTTGATCCCTCTGTACCCGCTTGACGGCGGCAGGATGTTCCACGCCTTGACCTGGGGGTATTTCGGGCGGCAGTCTCATGCCGGCGCGTACGGTCGCGCATCGTTGATCACCGTGTATGTGTCGCGCGCGTGTGTGATCCTTGGGAGTCTTTACGCGATCTATGACTTCACGAAGACGGGTCGCCTGTGGATGCTCTTCCTTTTCCTCTGGGCTTGGAGCGGGACGGAGGGGCTGCGGCGGCGCGTTCGAGAGGGTGAAGAGGAAGACTATGCATTCGGTTACGATTTTTCGCGTGGCTACACGAGTCTGGAAGGCTCTGGGCCCAGGGTGTCGGGCGACAGCCGTACCCGCGCAGGAGGGTTGACCGGATGGCTCCAGCGGGCGAAGCAGAGACGCGCGGAGAAGCGGCAGCCGTCTCCGGAGGAGAAGAAGCGAGTTGATGAGCTGCTGGAGAAGATCAGTCGCGAGGGCATGATGGCGCTGAATAAAGAGGAGCGTCAGTTTCTCAAGGAAGTCGGCACGCGCTGGGGGCGCGAGCAGGGCTGATCGGGCACGAGAAGCACGGACTGTGCTCGCCGAGGTCCGGTGCGCCAAAGGACTCGAACACGGTGCCACGCGACACAGCCAACTTAATTTGCTCATGCCTTTTACGATGAGCTCTTCCACATCCTTGTCGATCCTTGGTCGGCCGGGATAATTCCGGTTCTTCGAGCCGTCGAACTTCTTCGCGACCCTTCTCCGATGCCAGGCCAGGACGGGTGCCGGCCTGACGATGTTGGCGACTTCTTCAAGGGTTTTCTTGCCCAGTTTCTTTCCGAGACACCGAAATCTTCTTGCCCTCCACCGGCCCTCCGGCGAGACTTCCTGCTATAGTCGGCGGCGATGACCATCGTCCTTCATGCAGTACTGGATCCACAAGATCCTGTTCTTCCGCCTCGAGACGAGCACCTTCACGATCATCTACGCCCGTTTTTTCACGGCCCTCGTCCGAAGCTTCGCTGGCGAAAAACAAGCCGCAATCCAGACAACCGGAGACCGACAATGATCCACGTGATAGCCGAGATTGACATCAACGAAGGCCGGCGGGACGCCTTCCTGCGGGAATTCAAGCAGGTGGTGCCCCTGGTGCTCCAAGAGGATGGGTGCATCGAGTACGGCGCGACCATCGATGCTCAGACGGCGATAGAGAGACAGGCCCCCCTGAGGAACGATGCCGTCACCGTCGTCGAGAAGTGGTCCGGGATCGAGGCCCTGCAGGCCCACCTCAACTCCGAACACATGGCCTCTTTTCTCGAGCGGGTAAAGGACCATGTCGCAGGGGCGACCTTGAGAATTCTCGAGCCCGCCTGATTCAGTCGCTGTTCTCGGGCAGCCCCTCGTATCAGCAGAGGTCTTTTACAGGCTCGAATATCGCCAGCACCTCCAGCTGGCGTGACGGACCACGGGCTCAGCGTTCGCGTGTCCCGCCGGAACTTCGAACCGACGGAGAGAGGACGCGCCGCGCCGCGAGGACACCTCTGGCAGACGCCGATGTATAACGTAACCGGTCCGGGCGCTTGAATAGAGGCTCAAGATGCTTCCAGAATGTGACTTACAGAGCGTCGAGGGCTCTTTTCTCG
>Ga0315336_1003416_pt1 | contig 21169 bp, 20 predicted proteins | sample ASW5metaG_FD_204512 | JGI IMG/M metagenome (GOLD analysis project Ga0315336, IMG submission 204512) | Ammonia-oxidizing marine archaeal communities from Monterey Bay, California, United States - ASW #5 | ecosystem: Environmental > Aquatic > Marine > Intertidal zone | place: USA: California... | reverse complement strand
TGCGTGCTTTTGGAATTCCGAGACGAATTCGTCAACCTTGCTCTCGTGCAGGATCACGTAGTCCGGGGCGATGCAGGTTTGGCCGGCGTTGAAGAACTTCGCCGCGCAGATGCGCTCGGCGGCGTGGGAGATGCTGTGAGTCGGGTGCACGATGACGGGGGACTTGCCGCCGAGCTCAAGGGTAACGGGCGTGAGGTTCTCGGCGGCCGCCCGCATGATGTGTTTTCCGACCGAGGTCGATCCGGTGTAGAGGATGTGGTCGAACGGGATCTTCGAGAACGCCACGCCGACGTCGATGCCGCCGCGGTGCACGCTCACCAGATCCTCGGGGAAGAGGTCGCCCAACAGCTTGTGCAACATGTCTGCGGTGCGCGGGGTGAGCTCGGATGGCTTGATCATGACGCGGTTGCCGGCGGCCAGCGCGAAGACCAAGGGTACCAGCGAGAGGTTCACCGGGTAGTTCCAGGGCGCGATGACTCCGACGACGCCCAGCGGCTGCGGAACGACTTTGCTGCTGCCCGGTAGCCACTGGAGCTCGGTGTGCCGATTGTCGGTTCGCATCCACCGACGCAGGTGTTTGAGGCAGTACTTGATCGGCTCGGACACGGCGAGCACTTCGACGAGGATCGACTCGTGGCGGGACCGGGAACCGTAGTCGGCAATGACGGCGTCGGCGATCTCTTCGCGCCGGTCGAGAATGGCGCGGCGCAGGCGCTGCAGGTTGGCTCGGCGCGCCTCGTAGCTGGGGTAGGGGTCTCGGGCAAAGGCCTTTTTGTGCGCCGCGAAGGCGTCTCCCAGCCCGGCGGTGACGTCCGGCCTCTGGGCGGTGTTCAGCTCGGCTACTGTCATCTCAGCTCCCGTCGCGACGCGCAGTGAATGTACGCTCACTAACGTCCAGCACAAGGATATTCGACTGGGAACCGGCGCGAAAATGGCGAAATCGCGCGCGCGGGGCAGCTGCCTGGGTTGTGCCGTGCAGGCCGCTGCACTCAGTTGGCTGGCCCTTCTCGCCGGTGGCGGCGCTGTCATTCTGGCCCTCGCTGACCTGCCTCACAGTCAGGAGCAATGGGTTGGCGTTGGCGTGCTCACCGCCTGGGCCGCGTCGGTGCTTTTCCTGTTGCCCCTGGTGATGGGACTGGTCGTGATGCGCAGAAACCGTCGATTAGACGATGCATTTGCGCCACTGGGAGTCGACGGCATGAGGATGGGCGCCGTCAGTCGAGGGTGGGCGGGCAGGTATCGGGGACGCGAATTCAACGCCTGGTTCAGCCGGGGACCGATGCTGGAGATCTTCCTGGCCGCAGAATCGGGAGGCCGCATGGTCGAGGGGCTGGGCAAGCGACCCACTGGCGATCCGTGGGTCATCGACGGGATCGCGAGAGAGCCCGAGGCCAGCCGCGCGTCCGGACGCCTCCTCGAAGAAGATGGCCGCACGCTGCGGAACCTCACAGTGGGGCCCGATTACGTGAAGTTGACGCTGCGATACCTGCCCATTCGCGCGATCGAGGACGCCGCAGTCGCCAGTTGGGTGGCGGACCTGAATCGGATTGCAGAGGCCGTTGACGCCCTCCCGTTGCCGGCGGATCCTGCGGTGGCGAGCAACATCGAGAACCTGTCGCGCCGAGAACGCCGCACGCTGCACCGACGGGTCAGCTGCGTGTTGTACGTTTTCTCCGGGTTCTTCCTGGTCATTGCAATAGTGCTGTCAGCGGCCTTCGCCTTCGCCATGATATGACGCGCCTTGTGGCACAATGCCCTTGCGAGGAGGACGAGTCGTGATCGTCGGTACGCTGTTCAGCGCTATTCTGTTCGGATCGGCGGCTATTGCCCAGGATGACGAGTGCCCGAAGTACCAGGCGACTCCCAACCTGCTCATGGCTCTCGAAGACGATGCATCCAACGGCGGCCTCACCGACGCCGAGAAGGATTGTCTGGAGTCCAGCTACGCGGCCAGTCAGATCCAGACCACCAAGGACAAGATCTCGCGGGTCCTGCTGGTCAATGCCTACGCATACAGCACACAGGACTGGGCGGCCCTGGTCCGTCGGCACCTCGACGAGGTCGATCGTTCCGATCCCGATATCGCCTATCTGTACGCCTTTTACCTGCACAACACCGACGGCGCAGAGGCCGAAGACATCATCCGTTGGACTGACGTCGCTCTCGAGCGCCGAGACATCTGGACCGGAGACGTGTACGTCTCCCGGGTCTACGGCTTGATGAAGCTCAAGTCGGTCGCCTCGGCCAGTGCGTGGCAGGCCGCCGCCGAAGCCGGTGAGGGCGATGAGGTCGACAACCTGCGCAATCGGACCAAGACGTTCGCTCGCGAATGGGTCGACTTCGCGAAAGTCGCTGGTCGAGACATGCAGGAGTCGCTGGACCTCTGTTTGTCCGCGGCGACTCGGCGAAAAGCCTGCGGCCTCGAGGAGTGATAGGCGCATACTCGTGAACACAACGAGGAGCCTCGATGCGCACAACGTTCGCCGTCCTTTATCTGGTCCTCGGCTGCGCCGGGCAAGACGACAAGGTTCCTCCAGACGACACCGATGCAGCCTCTGACGCAGATACCGACACCGATGCGGATACCGACACCGATTCCGACACCGATTCCGATTCCGACTCGGACACCGACACCGACACCGACGCGACGTCGGGAGGCACAGGAGCCGGTGGCACGGGCACCGGTCCCCAGACCGCAGGACTTCCCAACTGGGTGCAGTGTGGCACTGGCCTGCCCATCGACATTTCCGCCTGGACGGATACCGCGGTGGTCGGTGCCTACATTCAGCCGCAGGAGTGTGCCAACGGCGAAGCGGCCGTCATCGGTGCCAACACCTACGGACTCATCGCAGGCGCTGTGGCTGCGTCGAGCTCCGGTGACACCATCAGCATCTGTCCCGGCGTGCATCAGGAGTTCCTGACCCTGCCCCACGATCTCACGCTCCGCGGCATGACTGGAGATCCCACCAACACCATCCTCAATGGACGCCTGGGCGGCCGGCTCATCAGCAGCGTGAACACCGTACTCACCATCGAAGATCTGACGCTGCGACGCGGCTTCGACAACTACAGCGGCGGAGGTCTGGAGGCGAGCAGTACGAATGGGCTCACCGTGACCAACAGCGTCTTCTACCAGAACGTGTCTTGCTACCAGGGCGGAGGCATTTCCGCTTCCACGGCACCCACGGGCAGCATCGTGTTCACCGACGTGGTCTTCGAGGGCAACAAATCGGGCTACACAGCCGGCGCTGCGAATCTGAGTCAGCGCTCTCCGAACTCGGATATCACAATACAGTCCTGTACTTTCGACGGAAACTGGTCGGACTATGAGGGCGGGGCACTGACGTTGGACGGCGACGGCGGAAGCATTGTGCTCGACTCTTCGACATTCTTCCGCAACACATCGGGCTACACCGGTGGGGCGGTGACAGCCGGAATCTGGGACGATTTCACCCTCGACATCAACAGCTGCTCCTTTGAGGAGAACGGAGCTGGCTACGAGGGCGGAGCGCTATCGGCGAGTAGCTGGAACGAGAAGGAAATCACGGTGGGCAACTCCTCTTTCCTTCGGAACACGTCTCAGAGCGGTGGCGGCGCCGTCGATCTCGGTGGCCGCGATGGGGGGCGGGTTGAGTTCAATGCATGCACTTTCGACGGAAACACGTCGAACAGCAACGGCTCCGCCATCAATGGCGATCTCGCGAGCTACACGACACCGCTGACCATCGTTCTCAACGGTGGCTCGGTCCTGTCCAACTCGGGTGGAACGGCCGCCCTGGTCGCCGGCAACGACACCACGATCGAGGTCAGCTCTACCGATCTGAGCATGGGTCCCACAGACAACTCTCCATTGGACGTGAACGACTGCGCCCTCCAGAACGGCGTCAGCACCTTCACCCACAACCCCGACGGTGGGCTGTACTGCGCTCCGTAGTAGTATTCCGCGTGCCATTCAATCGGAGAACCATCCTGAAGTTCGGCCTCGGCGGGGCAGCGGTCCTGACCGTCGGCGGGGTGGGACTGGGTCTGCGCGGTACGGCGATGCGAGCCGCTCCGCAGGCCCTGCGCGTGCTCTCCACGCGGCAATACTCAATCCTCGCAGCGATCGCCGAGACGCTCTGTCCGGGTGGGCCTGGGCTGCCCGATGCCAACGAGGTGCAGGTCGCCGTCAAGGTCGACGGCGTACTCGACACCCTGCATCCCGGCGATGCCAAAGAGTTCGTGCAGGCGCTGGCGCTCATGGAGAATGCATTGGTTGGGCTGGCATTCCAGGGCCGCTTCAGCACCTTCTCTGGCAGTTCGCCCGCGGTGCGCACGGCGGCACTCGAGGGGTGGAGAACCAGCGGTCTGGCACTGCGCAGAACCGCTTTCACCGCCGTGAGTGGGCTCTGCATGGGCGCGTATTGGTCCGATCCCAGCACCTATGCTCACGTCGGATATCCGGGGCCACCCCCGTTGGGTGCCGCGGCGCCGGGGAGAAAACGTGGCGGGTGAGATTCTCACGGTTGCCGATCTGACGGCAGACGTCGATGTGAAGTGCGATGTGTGCATCGTCGGATCGGGGGCTGGCGGCGCGGTTCTCGCCGCGGGGCTCGTCGAGCGCGGCCTGTCGGTGATCATGCTCGAAGAAGGTGGTCACAAAACAAACAAGGACTTCGATCTCCAGGAATCGACAGCCTTTCCAATGCTCTACCAGGACCGGGGAACCCGGGGCACCGCCGATCTGGCCATCACCATTCTCCAGGGGCGAAGTGTCGGCGGCAGTACGACCGTCAACTGGACTACCTGCTATCGCACGCCCGAGCGCATCCTCGAGAACTGGCGAACCGTGCACGGCATCGAGGGACTGGGCCCCGAAGACCTGCGTCCCCACTTCGAAGCTGTCGAAAAGCGGCTGAACATCCACGAGTGGGCCGAAGTCCTCATCAACAACAACAACGGGGCACTCAAGAAGGCCTGTGAGGCCCTCGATTACGACTACGGGGTCATCCGACGGAACACGAAGGGCTGCGCCAATAGCGGCTACTGTGGCATGGGTTGTCCGGTCAATGGCAAACAGGCCATGCACGTCACCTACATCCCAGATGCGGTGGCCGGCGGCATGCGGGTGTTCGCCAACTGCCGCGCCCAGCGCTTCGAGACCGAGGGCAACAAGGTCACCGCTATCCACGCCGTCGTCATGGAAGACGAGCGAAACCGCGAGACCGGGGTCAAGGTCACCATCCGCCCGAAGCTTGCCGTCTGCAGCGCCGGTGCCATCAACGGTCCCGCGCTCCTGCTCAGGTCCGGTCTCGATGACAACGGGCGGGTCGGCAGGCGCACATTTCTGCATCCGGTCGTGGTGGTTGTCGGCCAATATCCGGAGCCAATCAATGCCTTCTACGGCGCCCCTCAGTCGGTCGCCAGTCACCAGTTCATCGACCGGGGACCGGACAAGCTCGGCTACTTCATCGAGGCGGCACCGCTGCACCCGATGATGGCGGCGACGGCGTATCCCGGCCTCGGTGCCGACATGGCCCAGTACATGGCCAGGCTGAAGTTCTTCGCGCCGTTCATCGCTCTCAGTGTCGACGGGCTGCATCCCGATGACGACGGCGGAACGGTTTCGTTGAGGTCAGATGGACGGATTCAGGTGGATTATCCGGTACGGCCGTTTCTCGTCGAGTCGATGAGAAACGCTCACTCCGAGCTCACCAAGCTCCAGTTTGCCGGAGGCGCTTCTGTCGCGTCGACCGTGCACAGAGCGCCAATCGTGATGGGCGACGTCTCCGAGATCGGCAAGCTCGACGGCGGAAAGTACGGCGCTCTCGAGCACACGATCTTCAGCGCTCACCAGATGGGTGGCTGCTCCATGGGTGTCGACCCGACCACGAGCGTGGTGAACAACCAGCTACGCCACCATCGCGTCGAGAACCTGTACGTGGTCGACGGGTCGGTGTTTCCGTCGGCATTGGGCGTGAATCCGTCGGAGAGCATCTACGGATTGGCCCACTGGGCGACCGATAACGTGGCCTCCGCCGTGTGATGAACCGAACACCCCACCGCGTGGCCGACGCGTAACATATATGTTACGAATTGCGCCAAATGCGGGGTAGTGTCCCGCCGGAGGAGGTGTCATGCACGCTCGAAAGTGGATCCAGCTGGGTGTAGGCGCCGTTGTCGGCGTTGCGATCACGACCGCTTGCGGCAAGCCGCTCCCCCCTCCCGCGGCCGCCGACAACGCCATCGAGATCAACGGCAAGTTCAGCAAGCTCGACTCGATGGACGACAAGTACCTGCACTACGCCATCGGCGAAAACATCGCGTCGTCTCCCGAGAACATCATGAGGATCCTGACCGACGCAGAGGGCTACCCAGACTGGAACTCCACCGTGGTGGGAATCGAGGGAAAGATTGCCAAGGACGAGGAGATCGCGCTGCACGTGAAGATCAGCAAGCGCACCTTCAAGCTCACTGTGACCGAGTTCGACCAGCCGACGAAGATGGTCTGGCAGGACGGCAACAACGTCTTCATGGGCACCCGCACCTTCACGCTGTCCGAGCGGGACGACGGCTCGACCGACTACACGATGAAGGAGGCGTTCACGGGTTCGATGGTCCCGATGATCGCCAAGAAACTGCCCGATTTTGGCCCGGATTTCGACGCGTTTGCCGCGGACCTGAAGAAAGAGGCAGAGGGCAAGTACCCACTTCCAGAACCGGAGCCGGAGCCCGAGCCGGAGCCCGACCCCCCGGTCGACGAGGACGAAGAGGGCGATGACGCCGAAGATGCGGAGGCTCCAACCGGTGAATGATCGATTAGGTTTGTTCCATGACCACGTGGTTCTGCCTGTTCCTTCTGCTCGGCGCGCCCAATGCGCTGTCGGCGTCAGACGACGCCGAAGAGGCTGGCTCGTTGTCCACAGATGCCTATCTGGCTGGGGGCTATTGGAATCGTGTCCACCGGCTTGCCGAGTTTTATTGGGACCAATCGCTGCCCGCGCTCCCCGCCGATGATCTCCCATCCAATCGTTCGGAGCTGGTGATCCGCGTCCACGTCGATGCCAGCGGAGCGGTGACCGAGGCCGAGGTTGCGAAGTCGTGCGGTGCCGACTCCATCGACGAAGTGGCGATTCGCGTTCTCAGAAGCGCCGCTCGTTTCCCAGCGCCGCCAGACCTCGGTGATGAGTGGCCGAGCCACACTGACGTGAGACTCCAAGTGCCAGAGCGGGGCGCCGATCTCGCCGACGACGATACCGTTCGCCTGAACGGCCGGGAGTTCCAGTACGCTAGCTACTACAACGGTGTGCGTCGGCGAGTGAACTTCTTCTGGCAGCAATGCCTCGCGCAGTTGCCGCGTTCAACCGAGCTTTCGGGCACCTTGATCACAGCGGTCAGCGCGACGTTCGAAGCCGACGGCGAGTTGATGCAGGTGGCTGTCGTCGACTCCTCCGGGCGGGAGGCACTGGACCAGTGTGTGCTGGAAGGCTTCCGAGCGGCGTCGCCGTTCACAGCCCCGCCGGTGGGGCTGCTGGACGATCGCAGACAGGTCCACCAACCGGAGATGGCGTTTACGGTTCAAGTCCGCCGGTGACGGAGTGATTGTCGTTCTCGGGATTCTCTTCGCCTGTCAGAAACCCATCCCGCCCTCGGTCGAGACTCCCGTCGCGCAAGAGGCGCGTGTGCCGGCCGAAGAGCCGCCATCGACGGGGGCTTCTCTGGCTGCGCTGCCCTTGATGAGCTCGACTGCCGAGAATCTTGCCGAACCCGAGGAAGGGGAGACGCTCCTCAACACCCGGCAATACAAATATGCGGGATACCTGGTGCGACTTCGTCGAGTGGTGAGCTTCTATTGGCAGCAGAACCTGGATGAGCTCACGGAAGGCCTGAAGCTCGATGCTGTCAGCTACACCACCGTGATCGCGATGACGCTGAACGCCCAGGGCGACGTCATCGGGATCGAGGTCGCCGAGGGGTCTGGGGTTCCAGATCTGGACCTGGCAGTGGTTGGCGCCGTGCGCAAGGCCGGGCCGTTTCCCGTGCCACCAGAGGGATTCATCGATGAAGGCGGCGAAGTCTGGCTGCCGGATTTCGGCTTTACCGTTCGGGTGGACTAAAGACCGCGTCCGAGCCCGGCGTCCAAGAAGTCGACCAGTGGCTTGAGTTTCTTGAGATGCTTGCCGATTTCCGTTGCCGCCTTGTCTGACGTCACCAGGCCCGCGTCGAGCTCGATCCGGGTGTGCATGCCCTTGAACTTGAGGAGCTCTGCGGCGGGATGGTCGGCGTCCCACGGCTTTGGAACCCGCTTGTAGGCCGCGCCGCTCAAGGGCTCGAATCCTTCGAGTCCAGCCAGGATCGAAGCGATCTCTGCGTGGTTCTCGGCGATGTGCTCCCGGAGCGCCTGCATGCGGTCCTTGGGCGGCATCCAGGCGCCAGCACCCACGCCCAGCCCGTCATTTGAGAAGCCGAAATAGTAGCCAGCACCGGCGCCTTTTGGCCGGGTCTGGTTGTGGAAGCCCGCCCAGACATTCGTGTTGTAGGGCGTCTTGTCCTTGCTGAAGCGGATGTCGCGGTTGATCCGGTTGATCGCCTTCCCCGCCGGGGTGACGTGATCGGCCGCAAACACCTCGAGCTGGGCGTTCACCTCGTCCACGAAGGCGCGCGCCGGCTTCTTCAGCTCCTTTTCGTAGCGCTTCTTATTGGCCTGGAACCAGTCTTTGTTGTTGTTTTCGGCGAGGTCCATCAAGAAGTCCAGGCCGGCCTGCGGAAAGCTCATTTCCCCCTCCTGTCCCGGAGACCCCCCGCAAGGAGGAAAGCCATCTCCAGGCTCTGTGCGTAGTTCAATCGCGGATCGCAGAATGTCTCGTAACTGCGACTGAGATCTGCAACCTGCAGCTCCTCGGGTCCGCCGATACACTCGGTGACGTTGTCTCCGGTCATCTCGAAATGCACGCCTCCGAGGGCGCCCCCGAGATCGGTGTGGAGCTTCAGGGACTGGGACAGCTCGGTAAACACCCGGCCAGCATCTCGGGTCTTCAGGCCATTGGCTGCGGTGACGGTGTTGCCGTGCATGGGGTCGCAGGACCAGACCACCGTTCGTCCCGTCGAGTGAACCGCGTGCACGAGGGGCGGCAGCTCGTTGAGGACCTTGTCGGCTCCGAACCTGGCGATCAGCGTCAGTTTTCCGGGCACGTCATCGGGATCGAGGCGGTCGAGCAGAGCGACGAGGCCGTCAGGAGTCGTACCGGGGCCCACCTTGACGCCGATGGGGTTGGCGATGCCGCGGAAGTACTCGACGTGGGCGCCGTCCAAACTGCGCGTGCGGTGGCCAACCCACAACATGTGTGCGCCGAGATTGTAGTATTTCCCGCCGACTTCCTCGGTTTGTGCTTCCTCCCACGGCAGGATCAAGCCCTCGTGGGAGCTGTAGAACTCGACCGTCTTGAAGACGCCGCCCCCGGTGGCCCCAGCGGATTCCACGAAGGCCAGGGCCTCCAGGATCCGGTCGACGACCTGTTCGTAGCGGGCGCGGCGTGCCGCACTGCGCACGAAACCGAGGTCCCAGTGTCCGGGGTTGTGGAGGTCGGCGAAACCGCCATCGAGCAAAGCGCGCACGTAGTTGAGGGTCGACGCGGAGTGAAAGTGTGCCTGTACCAGCCGATCGGGATTTGGCGTTCGGTGCGCCGGATCGTGCCCATTTACGTGGTCGCCGCGGTAGGAGGGAATCTCTATGCCATCGACGATTTCGGTGTCTTTGCTGCGTGGTTTGGCGTACTGGCCGGCCATGCGTCCGACCCGAATGACCGGTGTCTGGGCGCCCCAGGTGAGCACCAGGCTCATCTGCAGCAGGATCTTCAGCTTGTTCTCGATAGTGCTTCGGCGGCAGTCCACGAAGCGCTCGGCGCAATCGCCGCCCTGAAGGAGGAAGGCCTTGCCGATCGCGGCTTTGCCGAGACTCCTCCGGAGCTTGTCGATCTCGCCGGGCGAGACCAACGGCGGGAGCCTGCGAACCGTGGCGAGTGCCGCCTCCACGGCCTCGTCATCGCCGTAGTCCGGTTGCTGGAGAATTGGTCGGTCCCTCCACGAATCGGGGGACCACGTCTGGGGTGCGTCGCTCATCGGACCCTCACCCTAACTAAGCCAAGGCGAAGAACCAGATCCCGGCGCCGATTCCAGCGACAGCGGTCATCAGGATCGCGACCCGCGGCCACGAGACCTGAAAGTCCGTGAGCGAGAGCGGCCCTTTGTCGAAAGGCACGAACGTCAGCCCCTCGCGATCGACACGCTCTCCGCACAGGCAGACCGCGTGGCTGTAGGTGGCCTCGCAGTGGCAGGATACGCCCTTGTCATCGAGGAGGAAGTTCGTGCTCTTTGCGCAGTTCTCGCACTTGAGCCACACGTCGGCATTTGTGCATTTTTCGCAGTGGACGCGGATGAAGCCGTGGTCTTCGAGCTTGGTCATGAACCCAGAAAATCGAGGAGGTGTTCGACGAAGGCGTCCTCGGATTCCCGATGCAGGAAGTGGCCGCCACCAATGGTCTCGACCCGATAACCGCCGGTGAACATCCGGCCCGCTCGTTCGTAGTCGTCGACGGTGGCCAGGTGATCGTCGGCCCCGCAGAAGGCCAGCGTCGGCACGTCGATCTTGTTGAACATGAACGCGTCCGGCTTCGGACTGAGTTTGCGGTAGTAGCCCAGTGCCGCGTTCAGGCATCCCGGTGCGGCGAAGGCGTTCTTCACGGACTCGAGCTCACCGTCTGGCACATCCCACTTGTCGGACCAGCGAGCGATGAGCTTGTCGACACCCGCGTAGTCGTCCTGGGCGAAGCGCCCGACGGCTCCCGGCATGCGAAGGGTGAAGAAGTGACGAACGCCCCAGATCTTGCCGAGCGCCGGCTTGATCGTCGCTGGGTGGGGGATGGCCGCCGTGACGAGTTTGACCACCTTGCTCTGGTCCTGGGCGGTCGCCGAGTACACCGAGCCCGCGCCCCAATCGTGGCCGACGAGGATGGCTCTTTCCTCTCCAAACGCGGTGATCAGAGCGAGCACGTTCTGGCCCAGTGTCTCGTTGTCGTAGGGCTCGCCCGCCGGAATGGACGTCGGGGTGTATCCACTGAGAAAGGGCGTCACGACGCGGTATCCGGCAGCGGCAACTCGCGGACGAATGCCGTCCCAGGTGTGGGCGGTGTCCGGGAATCCGTGGAACATGAGGACCAATGGGCCCTCGCCCTCCTCGAAGTAGGCGAAGTCGACGCCGTTGGCGTGCACGGTCTGGTAGCCGGTCTCGGGGACGTGAACGCGCATCAGAGCTTCGCCGCCAGCCGAGCGCCCTGATCGATGGCGCGCTTGGCATCGAGCTCAGCCGCAACGTCGGCTCCACCAATCACGTGCACGTTGATTCCCTCGACCTGTAGAGGCTCGAACAGATCCTTGCGCTCGACTTGTCCAGCGCAGACCACGATGTGGTCGACCTCGAGGATTCTGGGTTGGCCGTCCACTTCGATGTGCAGCCCGTCGTCGTCGATCCGGTCATAGGAAACGCCGGCGAGCATCTCCACCTGCATCCGCTTCAGGCTGCTGCGGTGGATCCATCCGGTCGTTTTGCCGAGTCCGGCGCCGAGTTTTCCGTGAGACCGCTGCATCAGGGTGATCTGTCGCGCGGGCTTGGGAATCTCGGCCTCGATGAGGCCGCCCCTGGCTTCGTTGGTCCTGTCGACGCCCCATTCCTCCATGTATTTGTCGACATCGAGGCTCGGCGAGGTGCCGTGATGAGCGAGGAACTCGGCCACGTCGAAGCCGATACCGCCGGCACCGATGATCGCGACACGCGCGCCCACCTCGGCACCGTCCTGGAGCACATCGGTGTAGTTGAGGACCTTGGCGTGGTCGATGCCAGGCAGGGAGATCTTCCGTGGCGTGACACCGGTCGCGACGATGACTTCGTCGAAGCCCTTCAACGCGTCGACATCGGCTCTGGTGTTCAGCTTGAGCTCGACGCCAGTGAGCTCGATCTGCTTGCGGAAATAGCGAATTGTCTCGTCGAACTCCTCTTTCCCGGGGATCTTTCGCGCCATGTTGAACTGGCCGCCGATGTCGTCACTGGCCTCGAAGAGGGTGACCTGGTGTCCACGGCCAGCGGCGATGGTCGACGCCGATAGCCCCGCGGGTCCGGCGCCGACGACAGCTATCTTTTGCGGAGATCGCGTGGGTTCGTAGTTGAGCTCGGTCTCGTAGCAGGCCCGGGGGTTGACCAGGCAAGAGCAGCGTTGGTTCTTGAAGGTGTGGTCGAGGCAGGCCTGGTTACACCCGATGCAGGTGTTGATCTCGTCCTCTCGTCCCTCGGCGGCTTTGTTGACCAGGTGGGAGTCGGCCAGGAAGGGACGGGCCATGCTCACCATGTCGGCGCAGCCCTCGGCGAGCACCTCCTCGGCCACGTCGGGCATGTTGATTCGGTTGGATGTGACCAGCGGAATGCCAACTTCGCCCATGAGCTTCTTGGTCACCCAGGCGAAGCCCCGCCGGGGAACCATGGTCGCGATGGTCGGGATGCGGGCCTCGTGCCAACCGATGCCGGTGTTGATGATCGACGCGCCAGCCCTCTCGATCTCCTTGGCGAGGTGTACGACTTCCTCCCACGAGCTGCCGTCATCGATGAGATCGAGCATCGACAGGCGGTAGATGATGATGAAGTCGGGGCCGACCGCCTCGCGAACTGCGCGCACGACCTCGATCGGGAATCGGATCCGGTTCTCGTAGGCACCGCCCCACTCATCGGTGCGCTTGTTGGTGTGGTTCACGATGAACTGGTTGAGGAGATAGCCCTCGGAACCCATGACTTCGACGCCGTCGTAGCCGGCGAATTTCGCCATCTTGGCGCAGTTGGCGAAGGCCTTGATGGTGCGTTTGATGCCGCGATTGGATAGTGCGCGCGGCTTGAACCAGCTGATGGGGGACTTGATGTTCGAAGCCGAGACGCACATCGGGTGGTAGCTGTACCGACCGGCGTGCAGAATCTGCATCGCAATGAGCCCGCCCTCGGCGTGAACGGCGTCGGTGACCCGGCGATGCTTGCGGGCTTCGCGCTTGTTGGAGAGCTTGCCGGCGAACGGCTTCACCCATCCCTCTCGATTTGGAGCCACACCGCCGGTCACGATCAGGCCGACCCCCCCGCGCGCTCGTTCGGCAAAGTAGGCGGCCATCTTCTTGAATCCGCCCCACTCTTCTTCGAGGCCGGTGTGCATGGAGCCCATGATCACCCGATTTTTGACTGTGACGTGGCCGAGATCGAGCGGCGAGAGCAGATTTGGGTATGTAGAGTGCGTCATAGCAGTTGTTTAACGAATTCTGAATCGCCATTCATTCTTAAGGAGAGGCAGATGTTGCAAGTGGGAGATCCGGCACCGGACTTCACGGTGCCAGATCACATGGGAAATCCCGTTTCACTGTCGGATTTTGCCGGAAAGCAGGTCGTGTTCTGGTTCTATCCAAAGGCCAGCACCGGTGGTTGAACATTCGAGGGTCGCGAGTTTCGCGACAAATACGAGTACTTCGCCGCCGCCAACGCCTCGATCGTGGGCGTGAGTTTCGACAAGCAAGCTGCCAATGCAAAGTTCGCGAACCGGCAGTGTTTCCAGTACCCCCTGCTCTGCGACACCACGCGCGAAATGGGTGTCGCCTACGGCGCGATTCCCGCCGGGGAGAAGGCGAATGCAGCCCGGATTGGCGTGATCGTCGGAGCTGACGGCAACGTGAAGTGGGCCGGGAAGGCGAGCGCCAAGACCTTCGCAAACAAAGCGCTCGAGATCGTGCGGGGCTGATGTTGTGGTGGCTCTGGGTATTCGCCCTCGCTGCGAGCGCGCAGACGGCTGAAATCCGCGTCGTCGACATCGACGGGTCACGGCTCGAGATCGTCATCCAGGCCGGCGATCTCGATCTGCCCCGAGACGAAGTGTTCGACTGGATCGCTGCACAGGCGAAGGCCGTCGGCGTCTATTACGGTCGGTTTCCCGTGAAGAAGGCCCGTATTCGCATCACTCCGACCGATGGAGCGCGGGTGGGTCATGGCGTGGCCTACGCCGGCGTCGAGCCACTGGTTACTGTGGACATGGGGAAGGGATGCACGGCGGAAACCCTTCAGAGGAACTGGGTTCTCACCCACGAGATCACACATCTCGCGCTGCCGGATCAGGCGAATTCCCACCGCTGGCTGGAGGAGGGCATGGCGACCTACGTCGAGCCGTGGGTGCGGGTAAAGCAGGGCCAGATTCCGTCGGAGCAGGTCTGGAAGGAGCTCGTCGAAGGGCTCCCGAACGGCTTGCCCGAGGGCGGTGATCGCGGCCTGGATCACACGGCGACCTGGGGGCGTCTGTATTGGGGAGGTGCCCTGTTTTTCTTCTTGGCGGACGTGGAGATTCGCAAGAAGACGAACAACGAGAAGGGAATCCGGGACGCCTTTGTCGGCATCACAGCCGCGGGTCTGAACGCGGCTACCCAGGGCTCGATCACCGAAGTCCTGTCCGCAGGCGACAAGGCGGTAGGACACCCCGTGATGATGGAGCTCTACGGGGTGATGAAGGCCGATCCCCACCCGGTCGATCTCGCCGCGATCTGGAAGGATCTCGGCGTCTCATACGATCGAGGCGCAGTCGCTTTCGACGACAAGGCGCCCAGTGCGGCGACGCGGGTAGCGATGAGCAAACCCTGAGCGCGCTGGGATAGGATGCCGTTCATGTACATGGCCCTCGCCACGCAACGCATCACCTTGCCCAACAGCGACGACTGCGCGACCTTCTCCGTGGACGCCAAGACGGTGTTCCAGGGAGGCCGCATTCCCTGGAAGACCGTCATCCAACCGGCGGCGCTGGCGTTGCAGCACTTCTATTCGGTCAGCGGTCAGCCGGCGGCGGTCTGGTTCGACAACCAACAGTGGACCGACGCCGAGGGCATGATCGGCTCCCTGATCACCATGTACCTGTCCACCGACGCCGCCGTGACGCGCGACGAGCTCATCGCGCTGGGAGCCCCAATCGTCAAGGCCGACGTGGGCTGGAGCATCGATGGCATCCATCCCAGGTCGGACGGTGCCTTTCCGTGCATGGCGATGTGGCGGAAGGACCTGTACCAGGTCTGGATTCGCGACGACATGGATCCGCGTTGCTACTCGCTTACAGCGCTGGGCAACCGGGTGCGACGCACGGAGACCCCGTTCACCAACGCCCAGATTCGCGATTTCGTACCCCACATCTCCCACGCCGTGGCCAAGTTCGGCGAGTCGGAGTCCGCCGCGGTCCACCACAAAGACCAGCTCAAGATGGCCTTTGCGCTCCAGACGGCAGAGCGCGTGATCGAGGCCGACGGGGTGATCGAGGACGACGAGCTCGCCTTCATCGCCCGTACTTTCCCCGAAGAGGACGTGAAGCGGCTGTGGCTCGACGACACTGCCCTTCGCGACACCCTGGCCCGACAGGCGGGTGAAGAGTTGAAGGACATTCTCGGCTATCACGAGAAGCTGGCGCTTCTGAGCACGTTTTTTGCGGCGTGCTACTCCGACGGCAAGCTAGAGGTGCGTGAGCTTCGAGTCCTCAAGGAGGCCTCGGCCACCCTCGGTCTGGAGAACGAAGACGTGGTGAACTACCTGCAGAAGTTGTGGTAGCCGGCGCAGCAATCTGGCTCGCCGTCCTCTCGGGCACCGCCGACGCGCGCGAAATCACCTGGCCCGGCGGCAAACACATCGTCGTGGATCAGCGCCTCAACGGCCTTGCGGTGGATCGCGCTCCGCTGGTGAAGTCGGTGTCTCCAACGGGGAAGATCCGGAGGACGAAAGGACAGGTCGTTCGGCAGGTCAAGGCGGTTGAGCCCGCACTGTCGAAGTCCGAGGCCCTCGCCGCGGTCACCCAGGACGTGGGCACTTCACGGCGGATCTCTCACGCCAAGGCCGAACTGGTCTACGTCGTCGTCGCCGAAGAACCGGTGCTGGCCTGGGCGGTGACCGGCACTCTGGACCGGCCCTTTCTCACGTTCCGGACCTGGGTCGATGCGGCGACGGGTCGGATCGTCGCCGGAGACATCACCAGTCGGTCGGCGCTCGGAAACGTCTACCCGACCAACCCGTCCATTTCGGAGGTAGAGGAGGTCGAGCTCGTCGGGCTGACCTCGGACACCACGCTCGCTGGGGAGTACGCGGTAGCGGTCTCCTGTGACGACTGGATCATCGAGGATGGCATGTTCGGTCGCACGGACTGCCTCGCGACGGGATCCCACGCAGTGCCCGACGCCGACGGCAACTACCTCTATCAACCCGATCCCGGAAGCACCGACGACCCCTTCGCAGAGGTGCACGGGTATTTCCACACCGACTACATCGCCGCGTGGCTCGATGCCCGCTACGGCTTCCGCCAGGCGGAGGCGCCGATCACGGTGATCATGAACTTCCCCATGGCCAACGCATTCTACGGGGACTTCGATGGCGATGGTATCCCCGATCTCTCGTTCGGCCACGTGCCGGACAACGGCGTAGATTTCGGCCACGATGCAGACGTCGTCTACCACGAGTACGGGCACGCCATCGTCGGCAAACTGGCGGGTAACCTCCCGTTTATGCGAGCCGATTCCTTTGGGATGGAGTGGGTGGCGGGCTCGATCAACGAGGGCACGGCCGACATCTGGTCGATGGTGCTGACCGGAGACCCCCTCACCGGTGAATACGCCGGCTCGGGCTTCGAGAGGGATGCCATCCGCGACCTCGAAGAGGACAAGACCTGTCCGGGCAACTTGCGAGGAGAAGTGCACGCCGACGGCGAGGTGCTCGCCGCGTTTGGCTGGAACCTCATCGACGATCCGGCGATTGGACCCGAGGTGACTGCTGATCTGATGTACGGCGCCATCCCATTCTGGGACCTGAACGTCGACTGGCCGACCGTAGGCACTTCGATCCTCGACAGCGCGGCGGACCTGCTCGACGCCGGAGCCATCGAGTCGGCGACCCATGACGCGATCGTCGCCCACCTCGAGGCCAGCACCATCCTGGACTGCGGACGGGTCATTCCGCTGGACGATGGGCAGACGCTGGACATGTTCCTGTTCAACGGGGGGCTCTATGAAGATCTGGAGCGCATCCCCATGGGCGTGCAGTTCAGCGTCGACGTCCCCAAAGATGCCACTTCCGTTCGCTTTGTCGTCGAAGAGGTGACCGGCCACGACGGCATGGGCTGGAGCCTGTACGGCAGGGTGGGGAAGCACATCGAGCATCGCAGCACCGAGGTCGCGGTGCTCGGCCTGGGTTTCGCGACGGCCGAGACTTTCGACTGGATGGTCGACGGCGAGAAAGAAGGTGTCGTTGAGCTCACCGTGGGCGGCGATCCACCGCTGACGCCCGGCGAGACCCAATACTTTGCCGTTTCCAGCCGCAATCTGGGAGATATCCCTCTCTTGGATTTCCAGTTCGGTCACGCGATCCTGCACGCGGAGATCGACACCGGGAACCCCGGTGAAGAGCCCCGAGGTGGCTGTGGCTGCGACACTGGAGGGGCGCCGATCGGGTGGCCTCTGTTGGCCGTCTTGCTGGTGTTCCGGAGACGTGAATGGTGATTCACTGACAAATGTCAGTAAGATGTGCGGGTTGGGCCGGGCCGTGGTAGAAACAAGCATGCTTCGCCCGCTCTCGATCACCGTCGCCCTTCTCTGCTGGTCCTCCAGCGCTCTCGCTTCCGAGGAACTCGGCCTCTGGGACGCCGCCCTGGCGATGTCCGAGACCGGCAGCGGCGAGAACATCTCCCGAATGGACGCGATCCAGGCCACCCTCAGCGGGTTTGCCAGCAACCTGACGGTCGACGAAGAGTCCCTGAATCTGATGCGGAAGATTCGCGACACGACGCTCCAGCTGAACCTCACCAAGCTCTACGATGTTCTTCCCGAGGCTCCTGAGGCCGAGACCCGACGGTTGCGCGGCCACGGCGAAACCCACGGCGAGCAGGGCTACGACTTCACGCTCTTTCCCTACCGCTGGGGCGGCGACGGCACCTTCGGTTCGGTGGACACCTCCACATCGATGACCCCTGTCGAACAGGACTTCGGCAAGGGCGAGGGCTTCGTCATCAGTCAAGAGGGCCGCTTTGGCATGGGCCCCATCGGGCACCGCAACATCGCTCGACTGGCCGAGCAGACCCTGGTGTCTTTCGAGTATGCGGCCAAGGGCGGCATCCGGGAGTCCGCCCTCGGACCGGCGCGACGGCTCCAGCCGGGCCTCTCGGCGACGACTGATCTGGCGCTACTGGCTTCGGTGAACGAGGCTTTTCCTTCGGTCGTAAAGGCGCTGTCGGCATTTCTGATAGTCGACCGCATCGGCACCGTGACGGATGATCTCCTGGTGACCGATCTCCGGGTTCGGCTCAACACCGACGACCTGAAGGGCGCTGGGTACTCGGACCTGGGTCGGTATGCGGGGCACATCGGCGATCTGATCCGAGCCAACTTGACCATCACCGACTTCAAGGGCCAGCCGCTCATGGCCATGAAGATCAAGTCCAAGGACATGAGCGTACGGCTGTCCTTCGTCAGCACCGATGGCGCCTTGATTCCCAGGAAGGACGGGGTCCCCCAGACGGATCAGCCGGTCAGTCCCACCGACAACGAGATCGATCTGTGGTTGGCGATGTCCAGCGAGTTCCGCGCCGAGGGTGTGCTCCTGCGCATCTACGACTACGCGATTCCCATCCACTACAAATCTCGTGATGGCGGTGCCGACTTGCGCATCAGCGTCACCGATCTGCCGAAGATCGACTTCACCGGCACCAACAAGTTCACGACCTTCTTCGCCGAGCTGGCCGACAGCGCTCTCAACCTCGAGACCCACGGGCAGATCGTCTTCCGGGCCATCGCCGAAGGCACCGACGGAAAGGGGACGCAGGCCCGAATGAGCTACACCGATGGGTCGCGGAGCACCATCGCCATGTCGACCGACGTGCTGCTCGTCGACAATCCGCTCATCGGTTTCGGGCTCAAGATCGTCGGAAATCAGCTCTCTCCAAAGGATGAGGTCGTCGCCGACGCCATGGAACTGGTGCGGGACAGCATTGCAGCTCTGGATGCCGATTACGCAGCGATGAGGCCGCGTTTGGCCGCATCCGATGGCGGCTGAGCCCATCGATCGGCGCTACTGGGAGCAGTCGAAGCGCGCTCCATCGCCCGACAGAACCTTCCGAAGGACCACGGCGGCTGTAGAGCCATCGGGGTCTTTTGTGAGCATGACGGCCACTGTCTCGCCGCCCTTGGTGGCCGTGGCCTGATCGCCGCAGAAGCAGGTCTCCGACCCCATCCGTTCCAGCTCGGCGAGCAGCGCGTCGCGGTAGTGGTCGCGCAGACACTCCGGCGCATTGGCCAGGCTCGGTTGCAGTCGACGGACCCACGGTCTCGCGGTGTCGGTGTCGAAGCAGCCCCGCTCTGGATTCTTCCAGACGGGTGGATCCTGGGTGAATGCCGTTGCCGACACCATCGCAGTCGTCGCTGAAGACCGCCCGAACGCGCGCCCAAGCTCGGTGACGTCGACCGAGGGAAGCGATCCGGCGGCGAAGATCAAGCCGGGTATCGCGGGATTGAGCTTTTCCGCGGGCAGGTCTGGATGTGCGGTGAAGTGCGTGCCCAGCGAATCCCGAGCGGCGGCGATCTCCACGAGTGCCTCGCAGCGAGCGTCGTCTCCTTTTGCCGCGAGTCCGACGCGCATACGCACGGTCTGTAGCTGCTCGACGTGGTCATCGGTGAGCTGCAGCGATGCATCCGCCCAGGGAGGCAGCTCGGCAACGTCAGCGGGCGGTTCGGGTGGTGGCGCTGTGGGCGCGCTCGTGCAGGCGTATAGCAGAGTCCAGAACATGGGTGGACCCTATCCGGGAATCATCCACCAGGTCAGGATCGCGCCGAACAGGGAGCTGAGGATCAACGCCACGCTCACCATCAGCACCATCCATACCCACCACGGCTGGCCACGCTTGGTGTCGGGAACGAAGATCGGCTGCGTCTCCAGCGCGTGCTTGCCGTATTTTGGCACCTCAAAACCGCCAGTGGCGCGCCCCATGCCGCTTGGTACGACCGGCTGCTGGCGCTCCTTGGATGGCGATTTATCGGCTTTTTCCGCACGCTCTCGGTCGAGATCGGCCTCGAGTTCCGGCATGCCCTTGGAGAGGACTTCGACGACCGCCTGTGCATCATCGGGACGGGCGTCCGGCGACTTCTCGAGGAGCTCGAGCACCAGGCGGTCGAGCCAACCGGGCGTTCCGGGTGACAGGCTGCTCGGTGCTGGAGCCTCCTGCTTGACCTGGGACTCGAGCACGCGAAGGGTCGGACCGACAAACGGCGTTCGGCCGGTGAGCATCTCGAAGAGCACACATCCCAGTCCATAGAGATCCGAGCGGCTGTCGAGGCCGGTGTCCTGGATGTACTCCGGGGCCATATAGTGCGCAGTACCGAGTCTCTCGCCGACACCGGTCAGTTCCTCACTACTTCCCTGAAGCCGGGCGAGGCCGAAATCGAGGACCTTGACCACGTCTCGTTGCCGACCGACCTTGCAGAGCATGATGTTCGAAGGGTTCAGATCTCGGTGGATGACGCCTTTGTCGTGGGCGGCGGCGAGCGCGCTGGCGACCTGGAGGGCGATTTGCGCAGCCTCCCTCGGCTTCTTTTTCTTACCTTTGCCGATGGTCACGTCGAGGCCCTTGCCATCGAGGAATTCCATGACCAGGAAACGGTGACCCTCGCTCTCCCCGAACTCGTACATCTGCACGCAGTTGGGGTGATCGATCTGCGAGGTCACCTCGAATTCGCGCTCGAAACGGCGTACCTGCGACTCGACGCTGCACAAGAGTGGATGCAGAATTTTCAGGGCAATCCTGCGTTTTTCCTGACTGTCACTGGCGACGTAGATGCGCCCCATACGGCCTTCATCTACAAAGCGGCTCACCTTGTAGCGATTGGCCAGGGTCGTGCCAATGAGAGGATCGGAGTGCACAGATCGATTCTACACGGGTTGCGCCCCAGCGGTGTCCAGCGCCATGCTGGGTTAGATGCGAGTGGAGGACAACATGAGTCGAATTCTCAGAATCACAGGGTTGGCTGGTCTGGTGGCCGTCGCGATCATCAACACCGCTTGCTCCGATGCCGCCCTGAATGGGGTCGACGATACGGCAGCTGGGACCTGCTCCGG
>Ga0315336_1003415_pt1 | contig 21169 bp, 17 predicted proteins | sample ASW5metaG_FD_204512 | JGI IMG/M metagenome (GOLD analysis project Ga0315336, IMG submission 204512) | Ammonia-oxidizing marine archaeal communities from Monterey Bay, California, United States - ASW #5 | ecosystem: Environmental > Aquatic > Marine > Intertidal zone | place: USA: California... | reverse complement strand
GTCGGGAGACCGCCCCACAACAGACCTAAACGCTGAAAGCTTCTTACCCTTCCGGCCCGAGGCAAAGCACGTCGCCGTTGAGGAGAGCCACGATGATCTGTCCCTCCCTGCCGACCAGGAGCCCGCCGGGCAGCGGCTCCTGGTGCAGCGGGTGGAGGATCCGTGGGGTTCCATCAGTCGCTTCCAGCACGGCGACAAAGGGCCACGGCCGCGCCATGTCCCGCTTCCGATACTTCAGGAGCGCCACCACCGCGTCGGGACAAAGCGTGATAGAGAGCACCTCGAACTTGTCAGCCTGGTCGAGATCCGACTGCCAACGCACCGCATTTTGCGCTTCCAGGTCGTCCGCCAGGTGGCGCCCCTTTAGCTCCCTTTTCTTGATGCGCGTTGCCACCGTCCCGCGCTCGCTGCAGAGGAGCTTACCGTGCTTGTGGTTGACGACCACGACTTTGTCCCCATCCCAGGCCGGTGGGATGCCGCCGTAGCTCATCCGAAGCTTTCCTTCAGGCAAGATGAGCTCGAAGCCCCCTTTGTTCGTTACGTTCTTGGGAGCGGAAAAGAGCGTCCTGCCACCAACAATCGCCGTCTGTTCATCAAAGACCCCGACGAAACGGCCGTTGTGTGCCTTCGGCGTCCCCTGGTCGAAGCTGTGCGCCAGGCACTCGCCAGTCTCGAGGTCAAAGGGCGCCGGCGAGACCTGATTGCCGCCGGCAAGCAGCAGACGGTTCCCCTGGATACTCAGGTTGCCCTGGACGCTGACGCCTTTGCGAAGCTCCTTGTTGAGGTGGCCCGAAGTATTGTTCTGCCACTTGAGCTCACCGGTAATGGCGTCGACGGCGTAGACGTGGGTTCCGTCGTGATCGATGATACCAGCGGCGAAATACGCAACGCCATCCTGCACCAACACACCGCTGTGAACGGGCCAGGTCGAGGTGAGCTGGCCGTAGACCATGATGCGCCGCTCCAGCGGAGCCGCGCGGAAGCGCCAAAGGAGGCGGCCCGTCGCCGCTTCAAGAGCATAGGCGTACCCGTCACCGGAACCGAAATAGGCCCGACCTTCCCAGATCGTCGGGGCGTACTTGATCGGGGCGGAAGTGGCATACTCCCAGCGCGGCTGACCGCTCTTCAGGTCGAGCGCACGGACCCGTCCGTCCTGCCCGCCGACAAAAACGAGCCCTCCCGCGGAGGTGGGTGCCGTGGGTACGTACGCTATATCGGGAGTGTATTGCCACTTGCGGTCGACCGCTGCGGGGGCTAGAGTCGCCGTCGCGCCGCTGCGATGAGAGTTCCCCCTGTAAGTGAACCAGTCTTCGGCCGAGGCGTCGAAAGCGCTCACGTTGGCCAGATCCCCCTCGCCACGCTCGAGCCTCTCGGAATCCGTCGCCGTGTGCTGGAAGCCGAAGTCGCCCGCCGAGCACTTGGCGATGTTTCCGATCAAGGACAGGTTGCAGTCACATTGCCACGGGCCGACATAGAGAAGCCCGTTCGTCGCCAAAGCCCCGTCGTTGCACGCAGGCCGCGCGGCTCCGTCGACGAGGGCTTTCTTGTAGCGACGATCGAAGCGAAGCGTGCCCTCACCGCGGCAGAAGAACGAGTCCGGGCTCGCGGTCAGCCGCGTGCAGGCGGCCTTGCGGAAACCCAGGGTCTCCAGCACCTCCCCACTCTCGGGCTCGAGGACTACGTGACGGCCCTCGGGGCCGACGCCCAGGACCACGTTGCCGTCGACGTAAATCGCATTCGGGTTGTTGGTGATTTTTTTCTTGGTCCATAGGTGAGAGCCGTCCTTTGTCGAAACGGCGACTACGTTCATGCGAGTCTGCCCCTGGATGATCAACGCCTTGGGCGTGGCGACAGTCACACAGGCCGTGCGGAAACCCGGCGTGGAGGTCAAACCCTGGCCCGGTTCCTCGATGAGACCGAGCGTGTCCGCGTCGGAATTCGTCCAGAGGACTGCTCCCGTCTTCGCCGACAAGCAGCGCAGATGCTGCTCCGGAGCGAAAAGAAAGACCTGGTCATCGACCATCGCCATGGCGCGGGAGTCGACGGGCTTTTCCTCCTTCTGCAGCCACAGACGGCTCTTCGCAGCGAGGTCATAAGCTGCAAGCGTGGTTCCGAATCCGAAGGGGATTCTCGGCTTCGTGTAGTACCCCACGCTCAGGTCCTGCCAGCTCCATCCGCCATCGATACGGTCCCCTTTGGTGGCCTGAGTGCCGCGACCTTTCTTGCCGGCGAGGACGAAAAGGACACCGTCTTTCAAGGCCATCCACTTCCACTCGCCCGTCACGCCGGGGATCCGGATGCGGCCCTTCTCCTTGCCCGTTTGCGGATCGAGGAGCAGACACCCATTCCCGTCGATCATGAAGAACGTATCCTTGGTGGCGATGAAGGCGGAGCGGTGGACCAGGTAGCCGTCTGGCAACCTGCGCGTCCAGAGAATGGTGCCGTTGTAGCCGTTACGGCCGATGAGTTTGTAGAGCGTGTCCCACTCCCGCTGGTGGTGCGCGATGTGTCCGATGGCGAGAAAAGTACGCCCACCGGCCGCCGTCGTTACCGACGGCATGCCGATGTAAAAGGGCTCTGCGAGGAACTGCGTCATGTAAGGCGCTTTGATCACCTGATCCGTGGAAACGGGGTTGTTGTCTGGCGCATGCTCCCAGTGGGTCCATTCGTCAGCGCCTGCCAGGGCGGCCTTCGTGAGCTGAAACCAGGTGCCTGTGGAATCCGTCCAGCGGTCGACGCGACCTGCCTTGCCCACCTTTTTCGCCAGCGCTTCCTCGCTAAAGCCCACGCTCGGGTGCGCCGCGCCGAGAAGCGCGATGCCCTCGGGCCGCAACGCGCGCAGTATCTCATTGACGGGCGGTGTGTCCCACCCGTCGCTCGTCATGTTCGGCACGATGATGAGGTCGACGAGGTTTTCTTTATAAGGCAGCTTGTTCGTGGGGCCCTTTTCGATGATCACTCGCTGGATGCCGAAACCGGCCTCGTCGGCCTGCGCTTGCAGCCGGGCGAGCACAGCGGCCCGAGGGTCGCGAACGTGAACCAGAAGCTCACTCTCACGGGCAAGCGCGATCGGTAAACTCTCCCCCTCTGTGGCCACCTGCGAACCGAGAACAGCACAGACCCCGCGCTCGACCCCACCCCGTTCGAGCAACACCCGGGCCAGCTCATCCGGAGTCTTTGCGCCCGCGGAAAGCTCTCCCGCAAGCAGGCAGATGGTGACCGAAACAAGCAAACCCCAACAGACCCGTCCTCTCCGTTTCAACATCGTCGCCTCCAGGAAAAAGTCACATTGCAATGGCCAGATTTTAGCCCTGCAGTGTAACTCATTGTGGTGCGGGCGTCTCGCCTGCATCCTCTTGTAGCCAAGCTTTTCGCAGGCAGGCGGGACGCCTGCACCACAATGCTTCGAGAGGAATTGGGGTGTGCAGGGGAAAGAGAATCAGTGTTGCGCGCGGCGGGCGAGTGAGCTCGGTAGGTTCGGATGGTGCGGCCTGATGGCGTGAACGAACTCGCTGTAGGTGAGCTCGTTGAGGCGGAACGGAGGCAGTTCTCGACTGGCGCCGCTGTAGAAGCCGACCAACGTGAGGTACTTCTTCACCAGCTCGGGCACCAGGAAGTTCCTGCGAACGTGCTCCCTTCCCTCAGATCCAAGCGCCTCCGCTTCTTCAGGACGGTCGAGCAACCTTGCCATACAGGCGGCAACCGTATCCACATCGTGGGGATCGACGAGGTGTCCTGTCTTACCATCCAGCACTTGCTGCTTGATGCCCCCCACGCGTGAGCCGATCACGGGAGTTCCCTGCCACAACGCCTCCGCCACCACCAGCCCGAATCCCTCCTTCGTCGAGATGTGGACGAAGCCGCGCGCGATTCGCATGAGAGAACCAACCACCTTATCGTTGTTCTCCACGTTGACCCAGAATCGAACGTCGGCGTCCTCGCCAGTTTCCGTCTTCAAGTGCTCGAGCATGGCGCCGCCCTCGGGGTCGTCCGCGGCCGTGTTGCCTAAAAGGATCAGGTAAGGCGGGGGATCGTACTTCCTTTCTTCACGGAGGCGCTTGAACGCCTTGATGATGGCCCCCTGGTTCTTGTGAATGTCGTAGCGCGAGATCGCCGCCAGGATCGGACGCCCCGGATCCACGTCGTGCTCTTCAAAGAGAGGAGCCAGCGTCTCCTGCGCCTCTTTCTCGGTGTACTGGCGGTTCTTCTCGACCCTGGGATCGATGCAAGGAGCAATTTGGTAGAGCGGGACCTGCAACCCCGGACCGACGAACTCGGGCATGGTAAAGATAGCGCCCGCGCAAAGGTTTATGTAAGGCAGGAGGAAACGCCAGACGAGCTTGCTGGGGTTCGAAGTATCGATATGACAGCGCCAAAGGACATTGCCGAAGATGACGCCGTTCATGATCAAGGCCGCGGGCTGCGGATCGTGAACGATCACCAGGTCCGAGGCCACGAAGGTGTTCTGGGCGTTTTCGTCGATCGTGTCGAGGTAAGCGCCAAAAATCTCCTCCATGGAGATGGGTTGCTCCACGCCCTGAAGCATGTTGTGAAACTTCTTGGTGACCTGGAAGAACTTGTCGTGGCCCCGGATCACGTTCCATCGCGCATCCAGCCCCAGCCCTCGGGCCAGCGGAATGACGGACCGGAGCATCTCGGCAACCCCCCCGCCCACGAAGGTGGAGTTGACGTTCACCCACTCCTTCCCGATCAGCGGCTCGGCAAGACGCCGCAATTCGTCCACGCCGTCGGGCCCGATGTATTGCTCGTAGTCATCTAAACTCGTCGTAAACCCGGGCTCGTGTGCCTCCAAGGGTCGCATCTCGCGTGGTTTTACTTGGCCCATCAGCGTTCCTTATTGCAAATACCTCTTGCCACGGGTGCCGTAATGATCCGAAAAGCCTGTGGGAAGTTTCCCTCTTTTTCCTCTTTTCGGCAAACTATTCCATTCCGGCGGTGGAAAAATGGTGCCGGACCGAATCTTTCGGAGCTAAAATATCTGAAACTGAGCAGGAGGCCAGGGAGCCAGGAGAAAGGAATTGAAAACCACAGTCACGAGGCAAGGTGAGTTTCCCGTAGTCGCCATCGAAGGAAAGGTGGTCCGGGAAAATCAGCACGAGCTCCGGACACTGCTGGAAGATCTCGTCTCGAACGGCGCCAGAGGCATTGCGCTGAATCTGGAAGCCGTCGAGTATATTGACAGTGCCGGTTTGGGCTGCTGCGCTGCCGTCAAAAAGCTCATGAGCAGCAATGGCGGCGGAGCCATGGCAGTCTTCGGAGCTTCCCAAAATATACAAAAAATGTGGGGGCTGATCCGCCTGGACCTCGTAATCCCGACTTTCCCTGACGCCGAGGCTGCCCTGGCTCACTTAGCAGCCCGTTGAAGAAATCATGTTCTACGAGAACCCGCCCTTTTCGCCCATCTCTGCGTCGCAAATACTCGACGGTAACTCCTATACCGCCTGCGTTTTGCTCCTTGACCTGGACGAAAATTGCTCGGTTCTCGCAACGAAGCACTTCTTCAACGGACTGATAGCGGGAAACTTGTAACACCACGCTCGGGCCACTCCGTGAGAGAGCGCCCATGGCCGCATACGCAATTGAGATCGTCGATCGCTTCGGGAAAAACTATCTGGTTCCGCTGAACCGTTTTCCCTTCACGATCGGCCGAGGGCGGGAAAACGACCTCACCTTTCCCCATGCTTCCGTTTCCAGAAAGCATGCCCTGATCGAAAAATCGAACAGGGGTCTCACCATCATCGACAACAGCAGTCGCAACCACGTCTTTGTGAACCAAAAACAGGTGGGAAAGGGGAAACTGCGCAAAGGGGATCTCTTTCGGGTCGGCGTCTTCAACATGCGGCTCATCGGAACGCCGGTCCTCAGTATGCCGGTACCCTCCCATCAGCTGGAAACTCTCTATTTCCCTCCCCAGCAGGACTGGGATCCCATCCAGTCGCTTTCCCCGGAATCGCCGGCTGAGGCTGCACCTCGGAAAAAAAGAGCGCCGGATTGGAAACGGCTCCTGCGCGTCTCCCTCGAAGAAAACCCCACGGACGTCAACGAGACAATTCTCGATCTCATCGAGGAGAGTACGGACTTTGACCGGTGTTTTCTCGTCGTCTTTCAAGAGGGCTCTCCCGAAAAGATCGAGGTCCTGGCGCGGCGCTTCAAGTCGCCTCCGGACCCTGCTTCCGAAGTCGAGGACTTATCCGAAATATTCGTCAGCAAAGACATCCTGCGCAGGGTAGTAGCGAGCTGCGAAGCGGTGATGGTCTCGCACGACCAGCAGAGTCTCAAGCTCAGCGACAGTTTTATCAGGACCGGGGCGCAGACGGCGCTCTGCGTACCTCTGGTGGTTCGAAAGCAGGTCGTGGGTGTCGCGTACCTGGATCGACTCTCCGATACCGAAGGGTTCTCCGAGGCTGACGTGGAGGTCCTGGGTCCACTGGCCGGCCTCCTCGCTCTGAAAGTCGAGAACCGACAGCTCCACGAAGCCGAACTTGCCGCCCAGCTCCAGAGAAAGGAGCTGGAGATCGCGGAAAAAGTCCACCGCAGCCTGTATCCCTCCGAACCCGTCCACTTCCCGGGACATTCCGTGGAGGGCTTTAATCGCTCCTGCTATCAGGTAGGAGGAGATTTCTTCGAGTTCCTTCTCGACGGAGACTCAGCGCTGACCTGGATGATCGGAGACGTGTCGGGAAAGGGGCTGTCTTCGGCCCTTTATACAGTGGGTATAGTCGCAACCTTGAAGGCGCACCTGCGAGACAAGCTTCCCTTGCACGTGCTGATGCAGAGACTCGATTATTACGTTCGCGACGCGTTCCAGGCCGACTACTTCCTCACACTTTTCCTGGCGAGACTGGACGGGGAGAGCGGTGTCTTGACCTACTGCAACGCTGGTCATTTGCATCCGATCGTCTTGAGAAAAAGCGGTGAGATCGTAGAGCTCGACAGCTCCGACCCGGCGCTCAACATTGCGTCATGGAAGAGTTCCCCGCGGGAGTTTCAGCTCGACGGCGGCGACCTCCTCGTGGCATATACCGACGGATTGATCGAGGCGAGAGGAGAGGATGGCGAGGAGTTCGGAAAAGAACGAGTGGAAGAGTACCTCCGCAGCCACAAGGAGGAGCCTCTCGTGTCGATTCGCAAGGAACTCTTCTCCGGAGTCGAGGCGTTCAGCGCCGGGAAAGTCCTTCAGGACGATGTCTCCATCGTCCTTTTGCGTAAAGAAAGTGAGAGGAGGGAGACCTGATGCCGAATCGCCAGTTTGAAGCAGCCGACGAGATTTTCCATGGTGAGATCCCGAGCCGCCTGGAGGCTCGAGAATCCATGATCGCGCAGGTGATGAAGCGTTTGACCGCTAGCGGCTGCCTGCTCGACGAGTACTTCGACCGCCTCTGTCTGGATGAGGGTATCTGCAATGCCATCGTTCATGGGAATCACTCCAATCCGCAGAAAAAGGTCAAGGTGCGAGCCTTCACGCGGAGCGACTGCTGGGGAGTGGAGATCGGGGACGAAGGTTCCGGTTTCGACTGGAGGGCCTTGCTGGACTTGATCGAGGAGGGTGTCGATCCCACATCACCTTCGGGCCGCGGCATAGCGCTAATCCTGGGCTCGGGTGCCGAAGTAGAGTTCCGCGACGGCGGGAGACGACTCCTGATCTCGCGCGAGAGGGTGGAGAAGTCGGCGTCGGTTTCGTGAGACGGTTGAATCCTTACCCGTCCGCCACAACGTACGTGAGCCAGCCGGGCGTGTTTTCTGCCCGCCGCGCCACGCGGTAGTCCTCTTCCTTCTCGGTATCGTCTTCGTGGTCCCAGTAGACTTCGACGTTGCGGAAGCCAGCCGCGAGGAGCGCATCGCAGACCTCGGCCGGGGTATAGAGGCGCCAGTCATAAGTGAAAGCCTTACGCCACATTTTCCCATCCGAAAACTTGAAGTGGATATGGCAGAGAGCCTTGTTGTTGATCGGATTGAAGTCGGCCTGGTGCCAGATATAGGTGAAAGAACCCCGTGGGGTCTTGACCCTTCGCGGCTCCTCCTTCACTTGCTGGCTCTCCCAGCCACCGTAGTTGTCAAGGACGATGACACCGCCAGGAGCGAGGCTGCGCCTGACTTTCCGAAAGTAGGCGGTGAGCTCTGCCAACTGATCGAACAGGTAATAGGAGAAGTTGAGGGCGCAGGCGACATCCGCAAGGGGTCGCGTGGTAGTGCGCACATCCTTCAGTCGCAAGTCGACGCGCTCCGCGGCATCCCCCAACGGCGCCACGTTGTTCTGTCGAGCCCAGTCAAGAGTCTCCGCGTCCAGGTCCAGCCCGAGCGCCTGACGCCGCGGGTGACTCTTCACCCAGTGGCACGCGGTGTGTGCCGTGCCACAGAAATCCTCCCGGAGAATCCAAGGCCTCGTGCCTCTTCGAGTCCTGTAGACCCGCTCCATGAACTGCACCTCGTCGTCCGGGTTTTGCACGGACCACTGATAGAGAAGGTGCTTGTCGACATTCTCGGGAGTGAGCCGTAGAGCTCTGTTTCGGCGCACGGTCGAGATGGCTTTCACGGGGTCCTCTGCCATCGGCTCGGGTTGATCCCGGGGGCCTCGCTTGCCATGTTGCGCGGCTTATTGCCACCACTAAAGTTCCAGTGCCTCGTGTTGCGATCCGCGAAAAGGGGGCGAATCGGGTCGGGAAGCTTCTCGACTTCCGCCGGGTCGAAGGCGCTTATATCCTGGGCGGGGCCGGCCCACGCGGGTCGATACGAAATGGCAAGCATCTCGCGTGACCGGGTCCCTGTGTTCGGAAAGTTCCCGTGGAAGAGGTGGTGCTGGAACGCAACTGCGGAGCCCGCTTTCACGGTCACCATGACTTCCTCGGGGTGAGACTCGTAGCGCTTGTAGGGATTGGCATCGGCGTGAAGAGCAAGGTGTGAATGCGGGACCGCGCGAAACGGCGAGACCTCGGGAGTGAGATCGTCGAGGTAGTAGAGGACCCGGACCAAACAGGGGCAACTGCCCTCGTAGCCGAAGATCTCGGAGCCGTAGGGCTGTCCGTCCGTGTGCAGGCTGACTCCTGGGTGCCCGGGCTCGGAGCACGCGTAGTCATAGGTCATGACAATGATCTCGTCACCGAAGAGGATCCGCAAAAAAGATAGCGTTTCGGGGTGGCCTATCAGCTCCGTCATCGCTCCCCCCATGAAGTGGACCCCCGGCCGCCCGCGCTGGTGCACGCTGTAATCGACAGCAAAGGTCTCCAGCTTCGCTGTTGCCTGCTTGAGGCGCGTGAGGTCGTCGGCTGAAAGCAGATCGGGCAGGACAACATATCCCTCCACTTCGATCTGGCGAATACGTTCTCCAGTAGTCAGCGCAGTCCAGTCTCGATCATCGATGCGGGGTGTCTTCATGGGGCGGCTCCATTAGAAAAAAGGCAGGCCTATTTTGACCCACGGCACCCGATGGAGAAAAGGGGGGAGACGAAAAAAAGGTACCCCGAAGGAGCCAGACGCACCGCGAAGAAATTGGCCGTTCCCGCCTGGAGCACGGCCAACCTAAACCGCAATCACGCCTCGAAGGACCAAGCCGTGAGCGGAAGTCCCGGGGTCACCGAGCCCTCGCCACTCTGGGCTCCCGTGATATCGAGAGCCGTAAGCTGCATCTGGAGTTGCCGGGACTCGGCGGGCGGTGCGCCGCCCCCACCACCACTACTGCTGCTGCTGCAGCCTGGCGCCAGCAGTCCGGCGACGATCAAGACAGCTGCCGCCGACGTGATATACCCGGGGATGCGGCGCAGGGAGCGTCCCACTGCGGCCTTCCCGAGCAGGAGCAAGCAGAGGGCAAAGAGAAGCAGGAGCCCTGGCGAGGTCCAGCCCCCCGGGAGGCGGATCCCCGGAAAGACGAAGGCCGATCCTCCGGGGGTCTTCAGCTCGAAAACGAGAAAGTAGGTCACGGCCGTACTCGTCGGCAGCGGAGTCTGAAGGTTTTGCAACGTGACCCGGTTGTTGTCCGCCAGGGTAAACTCACCGGAACCGAGTTGCTCATCGTCCTCGTCGAACATCTTGTTTCCGTTCGTGTCGAGGTAGAGTCTCGCTTCGTTCACCAAATTGGAAGCGTCTCCCGTGTCAACGTTCTCGAAGGTCGCAGAGTTCCACACGGAATCTTCATTGGGGTTTGTCGCGGTCATGGTGGCCACGAAGGCCACAGCCCGGATTCCGTTGTCGATGACCACTTCCTCCGGTTCACCTTCCAGCACGGTTTCGACCGGAGGATCACATTCATCGGGCGTACCGTTTTGATTGGTGTCCTCTGACGTCCCGTCCGAGACATCGCAGCCATCCGGTATGCCATTTTCGTTGCAATCATCCTGGCAGTCGTCAGGGATAAGGTCGGAGTCACAGTCACTGCTGGATCCGGAAACGATGTCACACGAATCGGCAATCCCGTTTCCGTTGCAATCGACGTCGCATTCGTCGGGGACGCCGTCCCCGTTGCAGTCCTCGCTCTCCGGGGGAGTCGACGAGTTCGCAAGGATGGACACCGTGTCCCCGTGCCTGTTTGCGACGCCGAGGTCGAGCCTGTCATCTCCATCCAGGTTCTGGAAAACGACCCAGCGGGGCCCATCGCCGGTGACGAGAGGCACGGGCACGGAAAAGGCCAGGTTGCCGGAGTTGACCAGAATCGAAACGGTTGTGGAGTCAAAGTTGTTCGCCACCACGAGATCGAGATCGCCATCCTCGTCAACGTCCCCTGCCTTGACGGAAACCGCGTCCGGGCCCGCCGGAAAGCTCAGTGCCGACGTGAACGTATCGGCCCCCAGTGCCTCCCCGGTTCCTGTGTTGAGGAATATGGCGACCGTTTCCGAATCCTCGTTGCTCGTCACGAGATCGGTATCCTCGTCCCCATCGATGTCAACCGCCATGACCCAGTTGGGACCCCGTCCTGGCTGAAGGGTTCCGGCAGGCGTGAAGACCCCGGTCCCGTCATTGCTGAACAAGGACACATCGTTACTGTCCGTATTTGCGACAGCCAGGTCGAGGTCGCCATCATCGTCAAGGTCGGCGATCTCGACGCGATAGGCGAAATCGCCGGCCGCGAAGGTTTGTACCACGGTGAAGTTTCCGGCGCCGTCGTTAGCTATAATCGAAACCAGGTCCGAGCGGAAGCTCGTCACGACAAGATCGACGTCCTCATCTCCGTCGATATCCCCGGCCACGATGTCGCTGGGTGCCACGCCCATCCCGTTTCCGAGGGTGACGTTTTTAGGCACGAACGTTCCCGCGCCATCATTAACAAGTATCGTGATGTGATCCGCAACCGCCCGCTCGTTCGCCGTGGCCAGGTCCAGGTTCTCGTCTCCATCGAAATCCGCCGCTGTCACCGAATGGGGGCTCGATCCCACGGCGTAGCTGGCTGTTTGCGCAAAATTCCCGTTGCCGTCGTTGGTCAAGATCGGAACCTCGAGCGCGGAAAGGCTACCGGAAATCAGGTCGAGGTCATCGTCGTCATCCACGTCCGCGGCAAGCAAGAAGACGGGATTTCTGTTCACATCGACATTCGCCGGGGGGCCGAAATCCACGCCGACCTGTACGTCGCACTCGTCTGGCACCCCGTTATCGTTACAGTCCTCCGCGCCGGCTTCCAGGTCGCACTCGTCCGGGATGCCGTTCAGATTGCAGTCCTGCGCCCCACCGTCCTGCAACTCGCAAGCATCGGGGATGCCGTTGGAGTTGCAATCCTCGCCCTCGATCTCACAGACGTCGGGAATGCCGTTCTCATCGCAGTCGTCCTCGTCCCCCTCCGAGATATCGCAAGCGTCGAGGGTGCCGTTGGAGTTGCAATCGTTGTCCCCGAGCTCGCAGGAGTCCGGCACGCCGTTTCCGTCGCAGTCGTCCTCCACCCCGGAGATATCGCAGGCGTCGAGGATGCCGTTGGAGTTGCAATCGTTGCCCCCCAACTCGCACTCATCGAGGATATCGTTCGCGTCGCAGTCGAGCCCGGCATCGTCGTCGATCTCACAGGAGTCAAGCATCCCGTTCGTGTCGCAGTCGAGCCCCGGATCGTCGTCGATCTCACAGGAGTCAAGCATCCCGTTCGCGTCGCAGTCGAGCCCCGAATCGTCGTCGATCTCACAGGAGTCAAGCATCCCGTTCGTGTCGCAGTCAAGCCCGGCATCGGCCGCTATTTCGGCCACGTCGGGCATCCCGTTCTCGTCGCAGTCCTGGGCATGGATGAAAGAGGGGTGACCGAACAACAGAAGTCCGACCACCAACGCCACTGCTCCAGATAGGCTCTTCAACTTCATTTCCTGGGATCTCCGCTAAATTAACGCTTACTATTCACTGCCGAATCCCACTATTGTCCCAGTCGAGGCCCGCTTCGCAAAGCCCGGACGTGGAATTTTAGGGTTGTTATCGTCCCCATTGACTGAACCCCGGAAACGCTCAGACGATACGTCGACAACGTTATCGGACGGAGCGCCGGCAACAACCCCGAGAAGCCCCCCATGCGGTGGTCGGAGCTAACGTTGTCTGGCCCATTCCGCACGTTTCTGGTATTGAGTGAACCCTTGTGGTGCAGGCGTCGCCTGCCTTCCTAATAGTCAAGCTGCTGGTTTGCAGGCGAGACGCCTGCACCACAATACGGAAAGGCTTCCATGAAACTTCAAGAGATGACATGGCCCGAAGTGGCGCGCCTCGATCGTGAGAAAACTGTCGTCGTCGCACCCATCGCCGCCTGCGAGCAGCACAGCCTGCACCTGCCGACCTTTACCGATGCCATTCTCTGTGGCTCGATCGCCGAAGCTGTCGAGCGCAACCTGTCCGATCGCATCCTCTTGCTGCCGACCTTCTGGCTCGGGGCAAGTGACCACCACCTTCCCTTCGGTGCGACCCTGAGCCTGACAGTCGACACTCACATCCAGGTTCTCACGGAGCTCTTGAGCCCAATGCTCGACGACGGCTTCAAACGCTGCGCCATCCTCAACGGCCACGGTGGCAACGTCGATACACTCCAAGTCGCCCTGCGCCGTCTCCAGGTACAGTATCCTCATTGTCTGCTCGCAGGCGCCTCCTACTGGGAGCTCGCATCGCGGGAGCTTGCCGAGTTAGCGAAGGCCGAGCGCAAGGAGATGGGGCATGCCTGCGAGTTCGAGACTTCCATGATCCTGCACTTTCGCCCCGACCTCGTGCGGACCGAGAAGATCAAAAACGACCACCAGACGACTCCGGAGGCGCTCCGCGGCCTTTACCTCGCGCAGGACATGACTCAACGTACTACTCAGGGGTGCGTGGGCTATCCCGAGGCCGCTAGCGCCGAGTCTGGAAAGCGCTTCGCGGAGGCGATTATCGCGCGCGCCACGGAGGTCCTTTCGTGTCTCGGGGACATGGAAGTCAAGCCCGGGCGACAGAGGAAGAACTTGTGATCAACAGCCAGGAAGAGTATCGTACGTAACATTGCTTTCCAAGCTCCCACCCACCCTTTTTAAGTCAACAGGATGAGAAAGAACAAACTACGAGAAAAACTCAATGCTGGGCAGCCAACCGTCAGCACTCACTTGCACAGCACGTGGCCTTCGGTTGTGGAAGCGGTAGGGCACACCGGAATGTTCGATTACGTCGAGTTTGTCGCAGAGTACACGCCTTACACTCTGCACGATCTCGACAATGTCTGCCGCGCCGTTGAGCTCTTCGACATGTCCGCGATGATCAAGGTCGATCAAGAGACGCGGAGCTTCGTCGCACAGCGAGCGATCGGCTCTGGATTTCAGAGCGTTCTCTTTGCGGACAGCCGCACGGTCGAAGAGGCCCGGTCCTGCATCCGCGCGGTGCGTGCCGAAACCCCCGAGGATGGGGGAGTCCACGGGGTTGCGACTCGCAGGATGACGTATATGGACGGTTACGGCGGAAATCCCGCCTATGTCCAGGCGCTGCGCGACGTGGTCGTTGTCCTGATGATCGAGAAGAAGGGTGCCGTGGAGAATCTCGACGAGATCCTCTCGCTGGATGGTGTCGACATGATTCAGTGGGGCCCGGCGGATTACTCCATGAGCATCGGCAAACCCGGTGGCATGGGCGATCCGGAAGTCAAAGCAGTCGAGCGTCGGGTGATCGAGGCCGCCTTGAAAAAGGGTGTGCAGCCGCGGGCCGAAATCAATGACATCGAGGCTGCGAAGTATTATCTCGACCTGGGCGTGCGTCACTTCTGCATCGGCACGGATCTGATGATCCTGCACGACTGGTTCCGACAGAAGGGAGAGGGCTTGCGGAAGGTGATCTCGGAAGCGTAGGTGGTTATGAATCTTGGAAAACTGCGATGCTTGTTGCTGGTCGGCGCCATCTTCCTCCCGGCATGCAACGTCTGGTCTCGTGAGGAGTCGGGTGAGGAATCTCGTAAGGAGACGCGTGAATTCCCTCGGAAGGCCAGGGTCATCAAGATCGAGGCCCTGAACCACAACATCAAGAGGTTCCGGCTCGCGCCAGAGGATGCCAAGTCCTTCGTCTTCACGCCGGGGCAGCACATCCACGTGAAGGTGCCCGACGACTACTTGGCCGACTTCAACAAGCGATACAAAACGACCCACGAAGAGGTCTACCGGCCCTACTCCTTTGCTTCGAGTCCGAATGAGCAATCCTACTTCGATCTCATCATCAAGCACTACGGTACCCGCCCGGGGACGGACTTCCCGCCCGGTGTGGTGTCTACTTACATGCACAAGCACCTCGAGGTCGGGGACGAGGTGGTGCTGGGAAATCCTGAGGGAAAGCTCTACGCCAAGGACGACTCGGACCGGCCCATCGTGATTCTGGCCGGGGGAGTCGGCGTCTCGCCCTTCGTGTGCCTGCTTCACTACTGGTTCGAAAACAAAGTAGACGAACGCAGGAAGATCTACTTCTTTCTCGGCGTCCGTAGCAAGCAGGACCTGATCCTGCACGATCAGTTCACGAAGTGGAGCCAGGAGAAGAAGAACTTCTACTACATTCCTGCCCTTTCGCACGCGGCAGACGGAGATGAATGGAAAGGTGAGACGGGTTACATCAACAAGGTTTTCGAGGGGTACTTCAAGGAAGCCCTCGACGCGGACGCTTACATCGCCGGTTCTCCGAAGATGACCCGGTACGCCGTCGAGTCTCTCGAGTCGAAGGGGATCGACGAAGAGAACATTCACCACGATCCGATCCGCGTAAGAGAGTGACGGGACCGCTATCTCCATGAGACTGGTCTTCGAGCAGATACGCACCGGCGGCGACCGCAACTTTGGCTATCTGCTCGGCGATCGAGAGGCCCGGGCGGTTGCCCTCATCGATCCGTCTTACACCCCGAAGACGCTCGTTGAGCGGGCCAAGGCCCAGGGACTGACGCCGCAGTTCATCATCAATACACACAGCCACCCCGACCACACAAACGGTAACGCCAAGGCGAAGAAGTTGACAGAGGCGCCGCTGGTGGCCTTCAAAGGATCCCCGGTATCTCCGGATATCCCCGTGGACGACAGTCAGACGCTCGAGCTGGGAACCCTGCGCCTGCGTTTCCTCCACGTGCCGGGCCACTGTGACGATCACGTCCTGATCCACCTCGCCGAAGAGCGCATCGCCATCACCGGCGATCTTCTCTTCGTCGGGAAGATCGGCGGCACCGGCTCGGACGCGGCCGGTCGCGCCGAGTACGATAGCCTCCAGCGGGTCCTCGAGGAGCTCCCTGACGAGACCACGATCTGGCCCGGCCATGATTTCGGCTGCCGCCCGTCTTCCACCATTGGCCTGGAGAAAGCGACCAATCCCTTCCTCCGCGTCAAGGACATCGACGAGTTCTTGCAACTGAAGCGCGACTGGCCGAAGTTCAAGGCGCAGCACGGGCTGAAGTAAGAAATGACCCAGCCTCTTGGCCGTAGGGTCGAAAAACTAGAACACCCTTGAGCAACACGGGTTGGGAGATCGGTTCCCGGCCTGGATCGACCGCTTCATTGAGCGGATACTGTGCGATGCGGCTGTAAGTCGGTGTTGTGGGCGGGTCTCCTGACCCGCCCACTGCCGCGACCGAAGGTCTCCCTCACCGAGCGCAACCGACCTTGGTGGCAACACGCTGCTCGCGCCGAAGTCGCTTCTTTTCGTCTCGGAGGTCCCTCAAGAAAACTTCCGTAGCACCGTCGCGAGCCAAGCTCTGGGCGTTCGCATGTCCCCGTAGATACTCTGTTGGCACGCAACGACATTGTAAAGGCAACGCAGTTGTATTTCCGTTAGCCGGTGAAGATCGTGCACGCGAAGGCCTCGTCGCATGTCGCGAGAGGCTCGGAGGACTGTTAAAATCTTACTACCGCAAGGCTGGATGAATAAATTGGCCTTACGAGAATCACGGCGCATCACATCAAAGTCAGAGGTTAGCGACATGACACACGAACCGGTTCTCCGCAGACGACAGTTCCTTGCAGGAGTCGCGTGTACCGCGCCGCTCGCTTTTCGGACTGACCACGCCGAAGCGAAGGACACCGGAGGCGCGCAAGCCATCGATTTCTCGCGGTCGTTCTGCTACTACGACACCGACGCCGGCAAGGTTTGGGTGCGGGTGAACGTCGAGTGCCGCTGCGAGGTCTTCGATCGTTCGACTGGAGAATCGGACGAGTATCTGCTCAGCGTTCGCACGCAGACCGGCTTGCGGACCGATCCGTTCTCCGACCTCGAAGATCCAGGTTACGACTTCTGGTTTATCTTCTCGAAGCGCCACGTCTACGTCCGGCGCACGCTTGCGTCGTCGTACGGGGACGGCTCGTCTCGCCGGCCGATCGAGAGTTTCCAGTCGCCCGGATGGCGCGTTCATCGCGCTCCTGCGACACCGTTGACGTCCGGTACCGACCTGCGCGACGCGTTGCGGAGTTGGCATTCCGTCGTTGCTCGTACGGAGTTCCTCGCGGCTGACGGAGTCCATGGCTACAGGATCGAGTATCCAGTCAAGTGGGCTGACGGGAATCCCGACGGCTCGTTTCGGGTCGAGACCGGACCGGTCGTGCTCCTCGATCCCGAGCGCGCAAGGGTCGGCACCAGCCCGCAGTTCGATGACTTTCAGTGGGCGTATCTCGACTATCGTTCGAAGGACAGCACCAAGGTCTTCCTCGAGCGTCCGACGCCGGTGCTCGCGGGGACGATGTGGGCGAGCCATCTCAGGAACCCGAGGTTGACACCCGTTCAGCGCACAACGATCGAGGACCGGCTCTTCAAAGGATGGAAGCCCCCAATTCCTGTGGAAGCGCTGAAAAAGGTCTTCGAGAGAGACCACTATTCGACCGCCGAGCGCCGGAAGATGAGGACGGAGTTCCTTTCGCTCGGGTAGGAGCATCCTGTTCCACTGCAAGTGCGTAGGATGCGAAAAACGATCAGCATTACGAGCGCCTCGGTGGTCTGATGAGCTTCTACCCGTAGGTACATCGCCTCTCCTGAAGGAACACCTGCCTCCTGATACTTCCGGGGAGAACATGCATGCATTGATACAGACAGCAAAATATTTGAATATACAATTAACAGCTAGTTAAAAAATAAATGGAGATCGCAAGATGAAAAAAGCACCGATCAGTCGCAGAAAATTTATCAAAACAAATTCATCTATTTTGGCAAGCGCAGCCCTGGGGGGAGCGTTAGCCATGAGTGGAGATTCGCAGGAAGAAGCTAAAAAACAAAAGCCCGTACGCATTGGTGTTGTCGGCACCGGGAACCGGGCGCGTGGTTTGATGGGGATGCTCTTGCGAATGGGCGGTGTTGAAATTCCCGCGGTGTGCGATATTGAGCCGAGTGCATTGGGGGCCGCCCAGAATATGGTTGTTCGCAGCGGCCAACCCAAACCCGAGGGCTACAGCGGAGAAACAGATTACGAGAAACTGATGGATCGTGATGATCTGGACGCGGTCATAATCGGCAGCCCCTGGGATCTGCATACGTCGATGTCGGTTTATGGCATGAAGGCTGGAAAAACTATTGGCTGCGAAGTTCCGATCGCCTATACATTGGAGGAATGCCATGAGTTCATTAAAGTTCATGAAGAAACGGGAACGCCGTGCATGATGCTGGAGAACTGGAGTTTTCGCTCGGATAATTTGGCGGTGTTGAACATGATTCGCAAAGGCGATTTGGGAGCCGTTACTCATACGCATTGCGCTTATTCGCACGACTGTATTGATCATTGGTACTTTGATGGGAAAACGGGGAATGATAAATGGGGTGCCAAGTTTTTGCTGGAGCATAATCGCGCACAATATCCGACCCATCAACAAGGTCCGGTTATCAGCTGGATGGATATTAATTGCGGCGATTATTATGATACGCTGACCTCGACTGTTACTGGTTGCTTCAGCATCAACGAATATTTTAGGCGTCGTTTTCCAGGGCATCCCAACGGGGATCGCAAGTATGCTCAGGGCGATATTGTGACGACTGTGGTGAAAACCAAATTGGGAAAAAGTATCGTGATCAATTATGACATGCAGTCGCCGCGCCCCTACGACAATCGCTGGACGGTGCAAGGCACTCGCGGGATTTATAATGAACAGCGCGAGGCTGTTTACCTGACGGGTCAAAGTCCAAAATACCATGAATGGGAGCCATTCGAGCCTTACCATGAAAAACACAAAAATGAATGGGCGAAACATACCTTTGGCGGCCATGGTGGTGCGGATGGAATTATGCTGACGCAGTTTTTAAAATCCATTCGTGAGAAAAATCCGCTGCCGCTCAGCCTCTACGATGGCGTGTTAATGTCGTCGATTGGTCCGTTATCCGAACTGTCGATTGCAGGAAACAGCAAAGTGATAAAAGTGCCCGACTTCACTGGCGGAAAATGGAAAACGAATAAGCCTTATTTTGGTTTGGTGTAGTGGTCCAGGGAGTTCCGCGAGCTGGCTTGAGGAGAACTGCGGTGAAATCTCAGTGACCTTTGGCTGCGGCAGTGGACCGTCAGGCTGAATATGCCGGGGAATCACGCCGCGTGCGGCAAGCGCTCAAACTGAAGTCGCACCGGAACGCCTGAGAGATGAACTCCTTGGCAGAGTGAATCTCACGGACACGCTTCAGCTCAACGATCGGTAGCTGTCGCCTTGCGTCCAGGGACTCAGCACCTCCACCACCTCGCCTTCTGGCGCGCTTTTCCTAAGCATCCGCCCTACCGTCGTCGCACCGAGATGCAAACCAGCTCTGGCCAACGCCTGAGCAATCCGGACCTTCCCCATCGTCGGGCACATGGCCTTCAACCACCGCACGAGGTCGCCGACATAGTCCGGGAACTTGTTCACCGGCTCGGCGATCTGAACAAGGCCTCGCTCACCCTCCTCATCGATTCGCCTCAGCCAGGAAGCGATCGTTTCCTCGGTAATCAGGAAGGCGTCTGCTGCCTGCGATGAGGACCAACTTCGTGCTGCCCTCAGCCGGAGAATGCGCATCCGCTGGACGGGACTGTAGTAGGGCCGACGCCTCGGCGGCACGCGGCTCCACCGCGTGTCCTTGATGCTCAGTTCTTCCTTGAGGAGGGCGATTTCGGTCTTCGCCCGCTCCAACTCGGCGACAACCACTCTCGGGCGTCGGTTTCTTGCCGCCCGACCCCAAGCCATGGAAAGTCTTTGGGCCCGAGGATGCGATACCCAAGACTCCTTGGACCAGTACACCCGCGACTAAGGGCAATTCGGGTGCTCGTCTATCTGTCCATCGCAATCGTTATCCAGACCGTCACACGAGATCTCGTCAACCTCATAATTCGGGCCGTACTCGCCGCACGTGCACGCTGAGTATCCCTGCGCGCCAAGGCAACTTGGCAGAGATCCTGCGCACACTCCCAGCTGCAATGGGCAAGGTTGTGCGTCGAACAGGTTGTTGTCCACGGCCCCATCGCAATCATCATCGAGACCGTTACACACCTCCATCCCCGGGTTCCCTGCCACAGCACTGCACTCCAACGCATCACCCGCCGGACTGCAGACAAGCACACCGGAACTGAGGCAAGCACCGACTCCTACCACACAAGGGCCACCCCGACCCGGGAAATCTTCGTCTATGATTCCGTCGCAGTCGTTGTCAAAGCCATCGCACATTTCTTGCGAGGGTTCCCCTGGAACCGCGCTGCACACCACCTCACCCTCAGCGTTGCACACAAACACACCAGCGGCAGCACACACCCCCACACCGACCATGCAAGGACCAAGCGTAAAGTCTTCGTCAGTGAGATCGTCGCAGTCGTTGTTGATGCCATCGCAAAGCTCCGGCGCCCCCGGATGGATCGAGTCGTCCCCATCATTGCAGTCAATGTCAGCCGTGAAGCCATCCTCATCCTGGTCCGGGAACGCACCAGATAGACAGACCTGGGGCGCTGGCCCACCACTGAAAAACCAGCTCAGGCCGTAGACAAAATCAGAGAGGTCAATGCCCCCATCATCATTGGTATCGAGGCTGTACTTTGTTTGATCTGTATCGCACGGCGAGACTGTTGCGCCTCCGCCAACCTGTGCATCCACATTCATCTCTTGCCAAAACCGACCGCCCAACAACGCAGCATTCACGAACAGTCCGACGACGATGACTTTCTTCATCGAAGACTCCTTTCTTCACAGCCCTGTCGGGCAGAAACCCCGTCAAACAACACGGTTCAAGGTACGTGGTCGGGGACAGAGAATCCAAGGGTTTTGGGGTGGAGCAGTTGGCCTGGGTATAGGGTTTTCCCTATGTTCGAATCGCCTTTTCCCATGTAGAATCTGTTTCATGAGTTGTAGGTCTTCAGCAAGAACGACAGTTTTTGCTGAAGACCTACACGCGTAAGGTGATCGAAAGAATTAAAAAAGACTGCAACTACAGTTACGCATGAACAGCGGTGGGAAAAACTGCCCCTGCAATCGTGGCCCAGATTGGATAGGCCAACTAAATGTTGAAGAAGTGTTGAAGTTACAACTAATTCCGATCGGTGCGCCTGCGATCTTAGAGTACCCTCACAACAAAGGGGGCGCCGGATACCTCGCGCGTCAGGATAGGATCGCATTAACCAAAGAAAGTATACTGTCGGGTAGCTTTGGTGAGTCCGCCGATGGAAGGATCAAGTTTCTTGGTAAGCCCAACCAGATCAAGTTGGAGTGCATAGTTGGGTACGTAACAGGAGCTCAGTCTGTGTGCTATGGTCGGAACAGGACTCATCCTGATTATTCTGTGGCAGTGCAGTTCTACGGAC
>Ga0315336_1003414_pt1 | contig 21169 bp, 20 predicted proteins | sample ASW5metaG_FD_204512 | JGI IMG/M metagenome (GOLD analysis project Ga0315336, IMG submission 204512) | Ammonia-oxidizing marine archaeal communities from Monterey Bay, California, United States - ASW #5 | ecosystem: Environmental > Aquatic > Marine > Intertidal zone | place: USA: California... | reverse complement strand
CGGAGGTGCCATAGATTCGCAAGGGCAGCCGAAGTCGCAGCTGCAAAACTCGATGTATTCCCCCTCAAGTGACCATTCTCTAATCGCCATCGTGTGCCTCCTCGTACATCATTAAAAGTAGAGAAAGAATAAACATCATTTTTTGCCAGGTCCAGAGTTAATTGTTGGTAATTTGCCATCCATGGCCTGCCGCCTCCATCAGTCCCCTGTCTTTATGCCGTCAAATAGTGGTCAGCCGGCGCAAGTGCGTCCACCCAAACTATTCCACCGCAGCCAAATCAGAAACCGGCCTCTCAAGCTACGGCATGAACCTTGCTTACCGACGCAATAGTGTTCTGGCACTTCTCTGGAAAGCACTGTATAGTCGCGCCTTCTCCGATAAGGAGATAGTGCGTTTCTGGCCTTCGATGTGTTTCTTTCCATCACTTGTACTCTGGTTGGCAGCGTTCTGTGGCTGACAAGGCGATATGCTTGCCACAGTCTGGTTAAACCAGAACCGGTGAGGTTATAAGACCTCACTACACTCTCCCGCCTAACTATTACGCGGCGTACAGGCCGACAGGAATTTTTGTGCTATTTAAAGAACTCAAACTCGATCCTCGACTACTCGAAGCAATCGAAAAATCCGGCTTTACCGAGCCTACTGACATTCAGCGTAAAGCGATCCCGGTGGTGTTGTCGGGCGCCGACCTGATGGCGTCAGCGCAGACCGGAACAGGCAAAACCGCGGCATTCGTATTGCCAGCACTTCAGCATATTTTGCGACCTTCCAAAAAATCTGGCATAGGCCCACGTGTATTGGTATTGACACCAACTCGTGAGCTTGCGATGCAGATTGATCAACATATTCGCCAGTTTAGCCGGTATTCCAAAATCACCACTGGCTCAATTGTCGGGGGCATGTCTTACTCTCCTCAGCTAAAAATGCTCCGCAATCGGTTGGATCTTCTGGTCGCGACCCCTGGTCGGCTGATGGACCACATGGAACAGGGCAAGGTAGATTTTTCCCGCCTGGAGATACTGGTATTAGATGAAGCAGACCGAATGCTAGATATGGGCTTTATTGATGCGGTAAAAGATATTGCGGCAGCAATTCCCCGTGACCGTCAAACCTTACTCTTTTCAGCGACACTTGAAGGCCAGGTTGTGAAGATCGCAAACCAGCTTCTGAAAAAACCACAAAGCATTGCGTTGGCAGCTAATCATGATCGGCATCGGTCGATTCGCCAACACATGCATCACGCCGACAGCAAAGCCCACAAGCACAAACTATTGGCGCATCACCTCAGCAATGGGCAGTTAACCAAGACGTTGATCTTTACCTCGACGAAACGGGGGGCTGATCAACTCGCGAAGATACTGCGCTCAAACGACCATAAAAGTGCCGCCCTGCACGGCGATATGAGCCAGAACAAACGGCGGCAGACAGTCGAGAATCTTCGTAAAGGCCGAGTCGAAATGCTGGTCGCAACTGATGTTGCAGCTCGGGGACTCGACATCAAAGATATCAGCCACGTAATCAATTTTGATTTGCCAATGGTTGCCGAGGACTACATTCATCGAATCGGCCGCACCGGTCGTGCCGGTGCGACGGGTTGTGCCATCTCGCTTGTTGGATCTGCCGACTGGCAGAAGTTGTCGCAGATCGAAAAGTTGACCGGGCGAAAGATTAACCGAGAAGTGATTGAAGGTCTGGAGCCGACAAGTTCGGAACCTACAACCAAGCACCGTGGCAAATCTAGTCCCAAGTTCAAACGCAAGTTCGCCGGCCACCCCAAGGGCAAGAGCACACACAAACCGGGGCATTGGCGAAAAGGCTCTTCAGGCGCCAAGCGAGCAAAGCAACCACGTGTAAAAAAGGCTGCTTAGAAAACTGATTTCTCACAGGTCTGCCTTAAAGCGAATCCGTATGATTAACGTAGCGATTGGGTAACTGGTTTGCTCCAGACTGACATTACCGAAATACCACCGGTTCTTCCCATCCTTTACTGCCCAGTAGCCACGAGCGAGGTAGACGTACTGCCTGGAAGGATGGCGACATCCGTCAACTATCGCAGTGGTACATCAAGTTGCCTGAGGCGGCAATTGTTTAATGTAAACATCCTGTTGTGGAAAAGGTATTTCAATACGATGTATTCGAAATTCTCGGTCAATACTACACAACAGCATATCTATCGCCCGTCCTTTGATTAAGGGGTCTGCAATCCAGCAGAGCAACTCGAAATCAAGGCTGGAGGTGCCAAATGCTCGGAAGCGCACCTGCGCTTCGGGAGAATTCGATATCAATTTCTCGTCGAATGCCACGCGCAACAGAATCTCCCGCACCAGATCGATATCGCTACCGTAGGCCACGCCCACCGGCACCCGCAACCGCCGTTGAGGCTTTGGACCACCGGTCTCATTTGTAATTTTAGCCTGCCCCATTACGGCGTTGGGTACGGTAATTTCTATATCATCACGCGTCAGCAGGCGAGTAGAGCGAAGTCCAATGTGGGTAACTTGGCCTCGCTCCCCACTATCCAGGATGATGAGATCGCCTATCTTGTACTGAGCATCAGCCATAATGAAAACACCAGCAATTAAATTTGATAGCGTGTCTTTGGCAGCGAAACCAACAGCTAGACCAACAACGCCGGCCGACGCCAACCAACCGGTAGCATCTAAGTCCCAGACCACAATAACTACAAATACTGCCAGCGCCCACACCAGCATTTTCCCAACATTGTTAAATAACGGCAGGGTCGTGGGCTGAATTGCGCCGAAGTGCTCCCGTGTTGAACTGGCCGCACCAAATAAGCTCTTCAGCAAACCTGCCAAAGGGATCGCCCAGACAATCACCATAATCGTTAATAGAAGCTTCACCGTAACAAAGACAACTTTATCGTCCAGGTCGAGATTTGCTACAGCAAGAGCAAGACCGGCCAATACAATCGTCTTGACTAGAGGCTGCTGTATAAACGCAACCAACTTGTCGTCTAGATCGAACCGGGTTCTGCCCACTAGTCTTTTCAGAGTCGTATCGATAAGCAACGATACAAGCCGCGACAAAAGCACTGCTGCGATAACGATGATTACTGCCTGAACGATACGGCCATCAGGCAGGTACACGCTAATTTGTTGAAGAATTTGTTCGATTTCGTGATTCATTTGTAGATGCCTTCGAGATAGTTCAAGGAGTAGTGATTCAGCTTATATTACCGAGCCGAATTAATCATTGATTGTTTTTTATAGTGCCTGCCACACTACGTCAGTGGCGGGTTTCCGAATCAGGTGCAGAAAGCTCTTACGCCTTTTGATCAGCAATTTTCTTCAATTTAATCTGATAAAATTAGACTTTTACTAGCCTGATTTATTCTCCCATCATTCAATCAACAATCCCATTCCTAAGAAACAGGAAAGCGACTCGAGTACCGACTTCTTTCGAGTTACCTTGTTCACATTAAAAACAATCGTCAGCTATCTGGAGACAGTGAGTAGAAAGTTGGCACTGTTGTCGTAATCAATAACCATGACAGGATTAAAGGCGACTAGCCCAACCCAGCTGCTCAACTCGACCTTTGGATTTGAATCTTTCAAGCCTGGCCAAAGGCAAATTATTGATCACCTCTTAAACAAGACTCATGTGCTGGCTGTGATGCCAACAGGTGCCGGTAAATCGTTGTGCTACCAGATTCCTCCACTCGTTCTAAACGAACGTGCGGTAGTTGTATCACCACTTATGGCGCTTATGGACGATCAAGTTGCCGTCCTACAAGATCTGGGTGTACCTGCTGACCGCATCCATTCCAATCGCAGCTATGAAGACAACAGCGAAGCGTGGAATCAATTTAAGAACCGTCAATCTTCCCTGCTTTACATGTCCCCAGAAATGTTAATGAGCCAGAAAATGCTGTCTGCATTACAGCGAGTTGAAACTGGAATGTTTGTGATTGATGAGGCTCACTGCATTTCCAAATGGGGCGCTAACTTTCGCCCAGATTATGAGGCCCTGTCAAAACTAAATGACATTTTCCCCCAAGCCGTAATCGCCGCATTTACGGCAACAGCCGATACTGCGACACAACAGGACATTATCCAGAAACTTACCAAAAACAATGCTGTCAAGTTTGTGCAGGGATTTGACAGACCGAATTTGCGACTCACTGTGAAGCCCAAGTTAAATTGGAAAACCCAGCTCTTAGAGTTTCTTGACGATAAAAAGCAGTACTCAGGAATCGTGTATTGTCTATCTCGTAAACAGACAGATGAAGTAGCCGTGTTTCTCCAAAGCAAAGGTTACAACTCTATTGCCTATCATGCCGGTTTAGATAGTGAGACTAGAAGCAAGCATCAGGATCGATTTATGACTGAACCTTGCGTCATCATGGCAGCCACTATTGCCTTCGGCATGGGAATAGACAAACCAGACATACGCTTTGTGGCACACGTTAGTCTTCCCGGAAGCATGGAAGCCTACTACCAGGAGATAGGGAGAGCTGGGCGGGACGGTGAACCAGCTGAAACATTACTGATCTATGGATTGAACGACCTATTTCAGAGGCGTCGTTTCATCGAAGATGATGGCGAAGACCAAGGCTACAAGCTAAGAGAACATAAGCGATTGGATTCACTATTGGCCTATTGTGAAGCATCCTCCTGTAGACGCATAGCGCTTCTCCACTATTTCAACGAACAGATTTCGCCCTGTGGCAATTGCGACAATTGCATAGACCCACCGGAGTTAATTGACGGTTCCGAACTGGCGCAAATGACACTCTCTGCAATTTACAGAACTGGGCAGTTCTTCGGTGCAGGGCATATCATAGATGTATTACGTGGCTCACGATCAGAAAAAATAATTGAGAGAGAGCATGATCAAATCAAAACTTTTGGTATCGGTTCTAAGTATTCAAAGCCTTACCTGCAAAGTTTTATAAGGCAACTTATAGCAGCTGGTCATATAGTCTTGAATATTAAAAAATACGGGGGACTGGAAATATCAGAGAGCGGTTTTAAGCTTCTAAAGGGCGCGACTAGCTTTCAATGCAAACAACCGTCAGAACCGACGCCAAAACAGAAAAAAGGTCGCACGTTAAAAGAGAGCATTCCGGCACATATCTATAGTGGGGAAAATGCTGCATTGTTGTCTCGACTCAAGCAAAAGCGATTAACACTCGCCCAAGATCAGGGTGTCCCAGCCTTCGTGGTCTTTGTAGATACTGTTCTGTACCAAATGGTGGAAAGAAAGCCAAGAAATAGAGATGAGTTTTTGAATTTAGTGGGTATCGGACCCGCAAAACTAGAAAAGTACGGTGACAGTTTCCTGTCGGTAATCAACAACTCTTGATTTATCCAGTTCAATACCGCCCTACTGAAGCCAGCGCTTTCATCAATTCCTTTGCCGGTGGGTTTAAAGCCAAATTGGCCTTTAATCTACAATTCAAGTGGTTATAAATTGAGGTGACTTCCGCCGCCTCCACCATTTCGGCTTTGCCCACTACCGTCCAATGAGTCCAGTGGTGGACTGTCATAAGGCCCCGAATACCATATTCTCCTGAATGGGTTGGTTGTCGAGCAGGCGCTGCAAAGCCAAGCGAGACAAGTCGAGACTACGGTAGCCCCCAAAAACGATGAGTTCCATCAAGGCGCGGCCTGTGGCCGGGGAATGCTGCAAGCCATGACCACTGAAACCGTTGGCGAACAACAACCCACTCACAGTCGGGTGGGCGCCGAGAAAGGCATTATGGTCAAAATAATTAATGGCAAGGTGACCGGCCCAGGCGCTTTTGAGCTTTATGGCTTCAAAAGCAGGTATGCGATGGGCAAGTGCCGGCCAGACCCGTCGGTTGAACACCGTATAGTCAATATCAAAGTCGAAACTCCAGGGATTCTCTTCGGGGCCGGGAGCAAGAAGCGCTAAGTAGCCAGTCCCCTCGGGTCGAAAAGTGACTCCGGACACATCTAGGGTAAGTGGGTAATGCTCGACGGCTCGTTGGCAGTCGAACACAAATGTTACCAATCGTTGTGGCCTGATTGGCAGTTCGATCCCGGCCATTGCACCGATGGTGGATGCACGAGGCCCTGCCGCATTCACTACCCATTGCGATCTGATCTCAGCGCCTTCCTTGAGCACCACACCTTGGACTTGCGTATCTTTCTGGAGTAAATCGACGACCTCGTCATTCACATAGTGCACGCCAAGGTGACGCGCCTTGCGTTTAAGCCCGTTCAACAAACTCATAGGCTCAATCCAGCCTTCATTGCGATAACCAAATGTGGCGGCGCTGATGCCATCGATATTGATCTCGGAGAATTGCTCAGCAATCTGGTCGGTTTCCAACCACTCGACCGCCACATCGTACTCGCTCTGAAGGTCATAGTTCGCCTTGGCTTGTTCACGTTTTGTTTCATCTGTCAGTAGCAGATAACCGTTTTCGACATACCCAAGGTCCAATGCATCATCCCCAACAGCGAGCCAGGTCGACGCATTGCGATAAAACTCAATTCCGTAACCGGACATAGCGATGCATTCGGGCGTTGAGAACTGTTGCCGGATACCGGCCCAGGAAAGTGCGGTAGAGCACTTTTGGTAGGTAGGATCGCGCTCTACGACCAACACGGTTCCGTCAAAAGCAGGTTCAGCCGCTAGGTGGTAAGCAATAGAACTGCCGACAGCGCCACCGCCTACAATCACAACATCATATGTTTGACTGATCATCGCAGTTTCATCTTCGTCAATTAGTATTTACACAACAAACCAAATGCCACCATGTCGGCTGGGTTAAGCATATGCAAGGCCTTTGTTAGACGGTTACTTCTGCAAGGGTATTGGGATGCGTGGTGATCTGTTCATAGCGATCATCGGTAATGATAAAGCTGTCTCCAACCTGAGCTCGAAACTTGCCGGGTACCGTAACCGAGCCATCGACGGCGAACACCATCCCCGGCTGCAACACGGTCTTGTCACCGTACACGAGTTGCGGGCGTTCTAGGAAACTGAAACCGGTTGCTCGACCGCAGCGGAATGGATACTCATAGCCTGCGGCTTGGATTACCTCCGCGTAGGCTCGGTGAACCTCCTCGGCAGCAACTCCTGGCCCCAATACGGAAAGCGCGGCGGCCTGACTGTCAACCGCTGTCTGGTAGGCTGACTCCTGGGACCTGTCGGTGATCTCCCCCAACCAGAAAGTACGGTCAAAACCCAGTTTGAAGCGGTGAAAGTTAGTCATCCCGCAAAAACACAGGAAGATCGGTTCGCCGTACTTTAATTCCTTGGTGCTGGCACGGTGGTGTGTCATGGTCACTTCTTTGCCCGATGCCATGATCTGCATGAAGTGAATGCTCGGCGACATACGCTTGTCACTGTAATGCGTCTTCAGTAGTTCGGCCGCCTTGCGGGTACCGGCCTGAGTAGCGGAAAGCGCAACCTCGTATTCGGGTACACCCTCACCGATCGCGCTGCGGCCGGCGTCCATCATGGCGATACCGACTTCCCCGGCATGGCGAGCAATCTGCAGTTCGTCGGATGACTTGATCATCCGCATCTCGCTGACCAGGGGCATCAGGTCGGTGAGGCGGTCTGAATTGACCAAAGAATCAACATAATTGCGCACTACCGGGGGCATCAGATCCGGTTCAAACCCAATCCTGGCCGTACCTCCCAAAATGCCGGGCAGCGTTTCCCGCCATTCGTTGCCCATACCGTCGTTCCACAGTTCTATACGGTCGACAACAGCAGCTACCTGGGCCATCTCCTTCTCCATGGATGGGGTGATCAGCACGCTTTCGCCGTCGACGCTCACAACCAACAGGGTGGGGCGACCGAAATCCATGTGCAGATAGTCGTAATAGCCACTGTAGTAATAGACACTGTCGTCGTCCGTAATGAGAGCAACATCAATTCCGGAGTCGGTGAGCCGTTCTCGAAGTGCTGTCATTCTTGCCTTGAACATGTCTGATTTTCTCCGGTAACTTAATTGATCACATTGGCAGAAAGATTGTATTGGATAAGCGTAAAAGGTTGAAATCAGGCAGGTCCATTGAAACTCGTGGCAACGAAGATGAGTACTCCGATCAACCACGGGACTCGGTAAACCTACCCATGCAGCATAGGGGTAGCTGCCGGCTTTGTTCATGTAGCACTAGCTCCCTGCCCGGCAAATCCGGTAGAGCGTAGACACAGCAAACGACGGGCCTATAAACTTGGCCTCTACCAATTTTCAGCCATCGTTCGTTCTAACCAGATTGTTGTTGTGACATTTCTTGACCAGAACATCAACCACGGATCCCCCTAATGGACTCAAAAAGCACTTCTGATACATCCCAGGCCGAGAAGATTTTTGCACTCGGAGAGAAACCGCCGCTCGGTGTTGTGCCTGAAAACATGCACGCATTCTGTGTCCGCCAAGATCGGTTTGGTGAACCCAAAGATGCCTGGCAACGCGAGATCATACCGGTTTCTAAGATTGGGCCTCAGGATGTACTGGTTTACACCATGGCCACCGGCATCAACTACAACAACGTCTGGGCGGCACTGGGTTATCCCGTCGATGTCATCGCCGATCGTCAGAAAAAGGGCGAACCGGAAGACTTTCACGCCGGTGGCAGCGATTGTGCGGGTATCGTTTGGGCGGTAGGCTCGGAAGTCAGTAACGTCACGGTTGGAGATGAGGTGGTCGTTCATTCGGGGTGGTGGGAGCCGGATGACGCCTGGGTGCTGTCTGGCAAAGATCCCATGCTTGCACCCTCGACCCGAATTTGGGGGTATCAAACGAACTACGGTAGCTATTGTCAGTTTTCGCGGGCCCAATCGCATCAATGTCAGATCAAGCCCCCGCACCTAACCTGGGAACAGGCCGCTTGCTATATGCTTTGTGCCTCTACCGCCTACCGCATGCTTATGGGATGGTCGCCTAATATCGTTGAGGAGGGCGACGTCGTCTTAGTCTGGGGTGCTGCCGGAGGGCTTGGGTCTCTGGCTCTGCAGATTGTCACTGCCCAGGGCGGCAAGGCTGTGGCAGTGGTCTCTGACGAGGAAAAGCGCCAGTTCTGTCTGGACAAGGGTGCCGTTGGCGTGATCAACCGAAATGAATTCGATCACTGGGGACCAATGCCTGACACGACCAGTAAGGAATGGGGTACTTGGATGAAGGGAGCTCGTGCTTTTGGCAAGGCCATCTGGGACGCAGTGGGTGAACGCAAGAACCCTAAGATCGTGTTTGAGCACCCTGGGGAATCAACCTTACCGACATCTGGGTTCGTTTGCGATCTGGGGGGCATGATGGTGATCTGCGCCGGTACTACCGGCTACAACGTGACACTGGACCTGCGCTATCACTGGATGATGCAGAAACGATTCCAGGGCAGTCACCTCGCTAATGATCAGCAGGCGGCAGCGGTAAACGAGCTGGTTGCCTCAGGCAAGGTCGATCCCTGTCTGTCAGACACGTACAGCTTTGATGAAATTGGACATGCCCACCAGCTGATGCACGAGAACAAGCACCCCTATGGCAACATGGCTTGTCTGGTCAACGCAACCCAGACCGGCCTGGGTGCGAAGTGAGTACAAGTAGGGGCAGGGTTGAGACGACTTGATCGTCGGGGCCGGCAGTTCCGGCCACAAGGTTGGTTGGGACAGACATCGGAGAAGAATCTGCAGCCACTGATTTTCCCAGCGTCCTATTCTTTGGAGACACTCCCATTAGCGTGCCGGCGCCCGATGGATTGTTGCTAGGGAAATTCAACCGTGCACGGAGTGCCCGGGCGGATCAGTCGCGCGCTCTGGAAAAATACCTTGACCAGATACCGCGCACTTTCCTGCACCATCTCCACCGGCTCCAGGCCGGCAGTGGTATTTACCCCCACAAAGCGCTCACCGGCAACCAGCACTGTCGTCTCGTCGTCGGCAGACAAGCCATCCGCTGTCTCGCCATCGACGAGCACATGCGCCGCGTAGATACCCCGCTCCGCTAGATCAATAGTCACTGGATGATCAGCCGTGTGGTTGACAAACTGACCTTTGGCAAACCCCGAAGCGACCACCCAGGCGTCAAAAGGCGCTCTCAGGCCAGCCAGGCCCAGCCGATATTCCGCCCATTCGCGCTCGAGTACAGTCAGTGCGTGAGCAGACTCCACTCGAGTCAACTTCAGCTGCTCCAGCTTGAGTCGTACGGTAGACAGTGAGCCTTCATCAAACATTGTTTGCTCTCGTTCAAAATCAGCACGCTGTTCCTGCAATTCGGCAGCGTACAGTGCTTCACTGTTCCTGGCTTTACGCAATGCGATCTCATAGGCAGTTGGATCCAGTTCAACAAGGACCTGGCCAGTGTGCACGGCATCCCCTGGGATCACATTGACCGCAAGAATCTGTCCAGAGATGCCGACTCCCAGAGCAACCCGCCGATTCCAGTCGATGGTTCCGTGCAGCGTCTGTGCCGAAACAGCCAGTGCGCTGATCAGCATGGCTGCAGCCACAAGTACTCTGATCGTCTGTCTCATGTTGTCTATTTCTCCTGAATCAAAACTGACGGGTGACCAAGCAGCCCGTCGAGTTCGGCCCACAGCAGTGCCCGCTGGAATCTCACCCGAGTCGATTCCAGCATGGCTGCGGCCGCTTTAGCTTGTGCATCACCCAGATCGGAGCGCAGTTCCAGCTCGTACAGCGCCCGGCTGTGATCCTGGTAATAACCGCGATATTCCTCTTGCGCCGCCGCTGCGACTTCCTGCGCCCGGTTGACCTCAAGGCCATGCAGCAACTCAAGCACTCGATCGCGCAAAACATACTCGGCCGAAGTTAATTCAGATTGCAGTCGAAATAGTACGTTGTGCGCTTCTGCCAGCCGCACATCCTTTTGTCCGGCGTTGCCGAACAATGGCAGCACAAACTTCAGGTTGGCACGAAACCGGTCGCGATTGGCGCTCGTATTATCGGTGTATTCCCAAGCCTCAAACTCAGCGCTCAGAACTGGAAAATTCGCTTTCCGAACCGCATCCACAGAAGCCTGTGCAGCCTCGATCTGGTGACGCAAAGCTTCTAGTGTTGGCGAAGCGGAAATCACTCGGTCCACAAGTTCGTGATACTCGGGGATCTCCTGCCTGGCATAGACCGTGAGATCGGGCATCGCCAGATCGGCAGATAGCTCGGTCGGCCTGCCCAGCGCCAGGGCGAGGCTGTTGCGGGTCTGACGCCGCGCTAAATCGCTACGCAACCGCTTCACGTACGCCTGCCGATAGGCCACTTCGCGCTCTGCGACCTCCAAATCTGTATATTGCTGGAACGATGTCTGGCGATCCGCCAGCCGCTTATAGCGGAAATAACTTACTGTCATGCTCTCATCGTGAACCTGGTAGGCAAGGTCAGCCAAAATGACCGCGAAGAATTTTTCCATCACCTCCAACACGTGCAGGTTACGACGGGCCTGATATGTAGCTTCCTCACCTCGGACAGCAGCACTTGCCGCTACATGGCGACTGGCGCTGCGACCAAAATCAGACAAACGTTTTCGAATGACTAGGCCAAAACGACTATCGTCCTCGAAATCAACACCCGAGACAGACGCCCTGCTGGCAACCCGGGGCTGTAATTCAAGCAGGCTGTTGACACCGTAACTCGATTCCACCGCCTGTAGGCGAATACCGGCACGTGAGACATTTGCCCAAGCGATGCGCAGGTCGGGATGAGACTCACTCGCCAAGGACAAGGCATCAACCAACGTCAGTGGCGTCGGCAGCAGCTCTGTACTGCTGCTATCAGCCTGAAGCGTTGGTGACGTCATCAGCAAGGCATAAAGCAATAGCAGCCCTGATCGTGCAGCGAACCACGGCATAGCCTGTTCTAGGCGGGCAAACACCGGCCATTGCCCAACTTTCATCTTGCTAAGACCCTTCCTTGCGTTCGCGCTTGTACCGTGAGAAGCGCTGTGTTCGGAAATGCGCCTCGACCACATACTCCCCCAGCCACAGAAACTCCTGTGAGTCTTTGGTAGCACCGGTATAGCGGGTTAGCATATTTCCGCTCGGATCGAAAAAAGCAAACACCGGCGTCGCCCTTACCCGGTTGTGCCTGAGCGCGAAGTCACTCTCGGGCACTTCCTCGCCATCAAATCCCGTGACCAGGGCATCACCTTCAGCGTTGATCGCGATCACCTGGAAATGGGCGCGAAAGTAGTTCTGCACCTCAACCTGATTCAGTACCATCTCCTTCATTCGTCGACACCAGGGGCAATCGTTGGTCTCAAACATCACTAAGACGCCGACCTTACCCTCTAGCCGTGCAATCTCGCCCTCTTCGCGTAGATCGTTAAAACTGTCGTGGAAAAAGTAGGTAGCTGGGTCCCGGGTCTGTCCGGCTGATGCGGGCATTAACAATGCCAAGAGCACCAACGTTGCCCCTGACTTAAGGATTGTCTGTAAAGTCATCTCGTGCTTGTCGGAGTATCGGGTAAGAACCATTGTTCCACTTAAAAGGATACCCCAAACTCGGGAAAAACCAAGTGTTAAGTGCCTTTACTAACGAGGCCTCCTGTCCATCTATACAAATGAATCTTATCCAGGCCATTCAAACCACTTGACGTTGTGTGTTCAGAAGATAGACGCGGTCCATTGAATAATGCAAACAGGGATTCTGCACGAAATAACATCACCGCTTCTGACGACTAAATTACATGTTCGAAGAGGGATTGATGAAATCGCTGAGTTAAATCATCTCTCTATCTTTATATCTCGACACTAGCCTTCAAATAACGACCACAATTAATCAATCGCTTGCAGACTCAGCCCGCATTTGTACTCTATATGTCTGTGGCCTAAATTTAATAGAAGCCAATCTCCCCGACTTGAATGTTGGCCGTGTGATCCCGACCAAAAGCGACTACTCCAATCGAGGTTAGACTTTTCGGCGATGGTGACTTCGGCATCAGGCTGCTTGATGGCTCAAAAGTGGCGAGAGGTAGTCGGAATTCTTGCCAAGTATTAGTGACATAAAAAGCTGATTGATAGTACTGCCAAGGCAGTTTGGTCCACTTAGTCCGCACGTGAATAAAATACCTTTGATTGTTACCCTTCGCACGGAGAAACACTCCAGTTGAATTCTTCGAGATTGCTTCGACAGGCGTTCTCCTGAACTGTATGAATCCGCCATTATTTTCTGTGCTAACTGTGCCGACCATGTGGGCATACGTTTCGCCTGCTTCACTTCTAAAGGTGAGTTCGCCCGTTGAGATTCCACCCATAACCTGATCAGATATAAAAACCCAGCGGGAGCCTGAATTTGAGTCGAAACTATCCAATGTAATTTTATCTGCGACTGAAGAGTTAGCGACCACCATAGAGGCAATCAAGAAAATTATCTTGTGATTACCAGTCACCGCAAATTCCCCATGAATTGATCAGCAGCCTATGGCTTCTGTCGGGCAGGCACTTACTTAATCTGTGCAAGATATTTTTCCATTCGGCCATCATTCATCGCCATCATGGCCGCCATCGAGTCCCAAACTACGAGCGCCTCATTTTTGTTTCCGGCACTGCCAACTTGTATAACGCCGACCATGCTTAGAGTGAAGTGGGGAGTGCACTTGTAGAGATAAACTCCTTCGTGAGACATTTTTATGGAGGATTCTCTGCCCAGTTCGGTTACAAATGAAGCTTCAGGAGATGGTGTAAATACCGACTCAGCATTATGCGAGGCATCCGAAGGTTTGAAAACCACCGTATCGCCTACCTCAACCTTCAAGAATCCTGGCTCAAATACCATTATTTCTCCATTTGCTCCGGTTGTCAGAGCCTCTACTATGTGTTCGGCACTATATGACGATACTGAAACGGCTGAAAACGAAATAAACACGATGAATCTCAAGATTCGCATTGCGAGTTCCTCAGGAGCAGGGTTACGTTTCACATCATTAATTTACTGAATTCGATGTCAACGGTGAGTGAACCCTCCACAATCGTGACAATAATTTGATTCATACGGATCAAGTTGTATCAGATACGAAAATAGTTGACGCATTCGTCACGTTTAAGAGTGCACTATGGTAAAGATGGAACGGCAAAATTTCAGCTCGCTTTACCCTAAAGGTCTCCTCCACCTAATAACGGGTTTAGTGATAACTAACTTCGATAATAATCACCATGCCTGAGGGCCCAGAAATTCGCAGAGAAGCCGATTTAATCGCTAAGCGTTTGGTGGGTAAAGTGATCCAGCGAATCTTTTTTGGACTGACTCGGTTAGAACCATATAGAACCTCCTTGATCGGAAAGACAATTATCCAGGTGGTTACTCACGGCAAGGCAATGATGATCTACTTCGAAGGAGGAAAGATCCTCTATTCTCACAACCAACTTTATGGAAAATGGTATGTATCAACGATCGGAAACACTCCCAACACAAATCGAACGCTCCGAATATGTTTAAGTACCGATAAACACAACGCCTTGCTTTACAGCGCATCAGAGATAGAAGTTTTAGAACAGCAAAGCCTATATAAACATTCTTACCTTCGCAAACTCGGGCCTGATGTCTTGTCTTCTACGACAACCGCGGCGGTGATTTCTGAAAGACTTATGGATAGACGATTTTCTAGCCGACGCCTCTCGGGTCTATATCTTGATCAGGCATTTATCGCTGGTATAGGGAATTACTTACGGTCAGAGATTCTTTATTTTGCTGGAGTAAAGCCGACTAGTAGACCCACAGATCTGAACAAAAGAACTGTGGAAAAACTGGCAAAATATACTCTTTCATTATCAGTTAGGTCCTATAGATCCGGTGGCATTACTAATTCTCCCTCTACCGTCGAGTCGCTTAAACGAAGAGGTGAAAAACGTAGCCGATATCGATTCGCAGTATTCGATCGGGCAGGTGAAGAATGCTATCGGTGTGGAGAAGAGATTCAGCGTTTCGAAGCGAATGGCCGTCGTGTTTACATATGTTCGACTTGCCAACAGTCCTAGGCTCCCTGACATGGGTACGTTGAACTACCAAGTGTCGTTGTCTAATTTCTTTCTTTGCCTAAGATATTTCTATTCGTTAATAAATTCACCACGAATAGAGGGATAAACCGTTTCAACATTTGAATAGAGGTTTTGTAGACCTGACGGCCCTTAAGGACGTGCATGTCTAGATAGCGTCCTGTACCTATTTTTTGTTCGATTCATGCGCAAAACTGGTATGCATAGTGGTCATCGTAGTCATTAAGAAAGTGGTTACGCCGACTGCGCTTAAGCTAATGATGAATAATTCCATAACATGCTCCGTGAATAAGCTAATTAGCGACTGGTTAGAATCATGTGAGAAATGAGGTGAACCCAGCGTCGGCGAAAAAAGAAGGTTTTGGCAATGAATTAACTAAGCGATAGCTCTCGTCGGTTACTTTCCAAATCAACCCCAAGGCTGTACGAAAGCAACTTTTTCGGAACGAAAACTCAAATAGAAAAGAGTGGTTGCCTATTGGGCTTAACCTGGAGGCGGCGCAATTCTGGGTAATGCAGCTCCCAACGTAGTAACCTTGTAGAAGGCTGGTTTAAATTCATACTTTTCGACTGACTAAGCCCAAGAACGTGTACTAAGCTCACACTAATTTTGGTTTGGATACTAATCACAACAGCGACTAATTTATAGGAGGACAGACTGTGGGAAGTGTACTGGACGGTATTCGTATCCTTGATTTTGGCCGTTACATAGCAGGGCCATTCTGCGGCATGCTATTGGCCGATATGGGGGCTGAAGTCATAAGAATTGAAAAAATAGACGGCAGTGAAGACCGTTATACCGTTCCTGTCGGTGAGGGTGCCGACGGTGAAACTAGCGTCGGCGCCATGTTCCTCCAGATGAATCGGAACAAACTTGGGCTAACGCTGAATCCAATGAAACCCGAGGGCCGTGAAATTGTGCACAAGTTGGTCGCTACTGCTGATGTCGTAATCGCTAACCTACCGGCCCCAGCGCTTAAAGCGATGGGGCTAGATTATGAAAGCCTGAACGCAATTAAGCCTGATATTATTTTGACCGCCATTTCCGCGTTCGGCTCGACCGGTCCATACAGCGACCGGGTGGGATTCGACGGCGTCGCGGCGGCAATGTCCGGCATGATGCATCTAACCGGGCATCCGGACGAACCAATGAAGGCTTATACGCCATGGGTCGACTATGGAACTGCGTCAGCTGCTGCTTTCGGCACTCTGGCTGCGTTGATCCATCGCGACAAGACAGGCGAAGGCCAGGTTGTTGAGGGCACGCTTCTCGGTACAGCGCTGGCGTTCAACAATGCATTATTGGTTGAGCAGGCAATGATACAGCCTGACCGGATTGGAACTGGTAATCGAGGGCAGATAGCCGCACCGTCGGACGCGTTTCGCTGCAAGGATGACAAATGGATCATCGTGCAAGTCATTGGCCAGCCTCTATTTGAGAGATGGGCACGGCTTATGGGTGAGGAGGAACAATGGCTTTGCGACTCTCGATTTAAGGATGACATCTCCCGTGGCGATAATGGCGCGGTGATCTCTGAGCGAATGCAACGTTGGTGCGCCGAACTGAGCAGGGAGGAAGCGATCACGACCCTGGAGGGGGCACGAATCCCAGTCGGCCACATATACAGGCCGTCTGAAACCTTACAGGACCCTCACGTTCGTGGCGGTGGCTTCTTCAAAGAGATCCAATATCCAGGTGCTGCTGCTCTTGCCCCAATCAGCCAGACCCACGTACGACTATCGCGTACGCCAGGCGAGATTCGCTCTCGTCCACCTACCCTGGGTGAACACACCGGACAGATTCTCGCTGAACTAGGTTACGATGAAGTGGCTGTTGCTGAGTTAAAAGCTGCCCGTGTCGTGTAACCACAACCGATTGCCATACCTGCTGTAGTCAATCCGGAACGATTGCTATACCGTCACGGGCAACAGGCCGGTCATAACTCCAGATATCCACATCGTACCCTTGTTCCCGAAGGTGGTCGGCGTGCAAAGAGAGGTACCGCTGAAAACTCGGTTGTTGCTCGTAGGCTCGCTCGAGTACATAACGAAAAATACCCTGGGTATGGAATGTCTGAAATGCCGCTTCCAGACGCACGACCTCCGCACCCGATGCATCGAATAACACCACAGTCGGGGCAAAACCCACGTCCAATTCCCTAGCCCATTCCCGTGCCGTAGTGGATCGACCATCTGGAGTCACGATTGGAATATCTGACCATAAATCCAGCTGTACCACCTTCAGCTTCTCGACCTGGCTACGAACTATAGGCTGTGACAATACCTTCTGATGAAAAGTATCGCACTCAAGGCAGTGGGATTGCTCAAAGAACACCGCCAGAGGTCGTCCATCTCTTGCACTCAAATTAAAAGGTGGCGAGGCAAAAAACACCTCATTGTGAAGCGACCCGCTCTCACGATTAATACCCGGTAGGGTGGACATAAATTCGTTGAAGCTACCGGACTGATTGGTGTGGGTACGCGCGTAGTCCAGAGCAGCACGAAACGCATCGGGCGGATAGTAGCCGTTCACCCTCAATATAACCTTGCCGGCCTCGTTAAAGAAAAGCAGTGTAGGCGTGAACTGCACGTTCAGGGCCTCAGCCAAGGTTTTCTCAGTAAAGGACTGGCCGCCTACCTGTATGACTTCCCGGTCACCCCACATGTTGATTGTGACAAGGTCAAAATAATCCTGTGTAGTCTGAGCAATGTCCCGTTGGGTGAAATTATGTTGCACTAAAGCGTTGCAATAAGGACAGCCGCTCTGGTAGACATAAAGCACAAGTCGCTTGCCTTGTACCGCGGCTTCCGCAATATCCTCCTCAAAGTCGAGAAAGCTCTCTTTGAACCATGTTGGGTGGGTAGTGAACTTGGCTCCCCCAAAACTTCCGGTCTTGTGTTCGTCAGCAACCAGAATCTGGTTTGCTGCCAGCAGCAGGCTCGCCAGCATGATCCGACCGCCCAAGGACAGAGCGATCCGGCACCGTAGCAACATATCTACTAATTTTGGATCGCTCATTTTTCAATCCCCATCTTTCGGTTGCCGAATCGATAACATAAGTGAAACAAGCATAGTCTTGGCCGCTCTGTAACTAAGTATTCGACACATCGTTGCCTATAGATCCAAACTTGTCTACAAAATACCTTCGTCGAAAGACTCTGTTGATTTGGCGAAGAGTATACTCAACTCGCCATTTTTTAAATTACCCCAATCGTCTCATCGAGAAAACCGAGTGCCCTATCCGTTCAACTTGGGAGAATATTCCCGCCCAATCTCTGTGGCGACACCAAAAGCACAATCCTGGTTCGATCGAGGACTTGCTTGGGTCTATGGGTTTAATCATGAAGAGGCCGCAATCTGTTTCGGCAGGGCTGTTGAGCTGGACCCCACTTGCGCAATGGCTCACTGGGGGATCGCCCTTGCAAACGGTCCGTTTTACAACCTGCCATGGTCTTTTCTGAGCCAGACCGAAGCCGAAACAATGGTTCTGAATTGTTATTCCTCTGTACAACAAGCTCTTAAATTGTTAGATAACGCAGCACCGGTCGAAAAAGCACTCATCCAGGCACTTTCTCAACGTTACCCATCGAGCCAAGTAGTCAATACGGAAGAATGTAGTAAATGGGATGACGCCTACGCGGACGCTATGCGGGCCGTCCATGCAGATTTTCCAGAAGACCTTGACGTCATCGCCCTATTTGCCGAGGCAATGATGACACGCACACCTTGGAAATTATGGGACATTGACCGGGGTGAACCAGTCACCGGTGCCGACACCATAGAAACACTGACTGTACTTGATTGTGGGCTTGACCTGGTTCTGAAACGTGGTTGCGCACCCCATCCAGGCCTGGTGCATATGTATATCCATGCGCAGGAAATGTCGCCGACACCGGAGCGTGCACTCAAAGCAGCGGATCAACTGTTCGACCTGTGTCCCGATGTCGGCCACCTGCAACACATGCCGGCACATATTTACGTGATCTGCGGCCAGTATGAAGACGCCATCAGAGTCAGTAGAAAAGCCATCAGGGTAGACGAACAATATGTCGAGTATGCAGGGCCTTACAACTTTTATACGACAAACGTTTGTCACGATTTACATATGATGATGTACGCCAGTATGCTTGCTGGGCAGTTTGAGCCGGCCATGCAGGCGGCACATGCTTTGCGTAAAACCCTGTCAAGCGACCTGCTTTCAGTAGAACGGCCCCACATGGCTGCAACGCTGGAAGGCTACCACTCCACCATCATGCATGTCCTGGTGCGATTCGGTAGGTGGCAGCAAATTGTTGAAACCCCTCTTCCCGATGATCCCGCGCTATACTGCGTATCCACTGCAATGTGTCATTACGCACGCAGTGTCGCCCACTCTGCGCTTGGTCAAATCGAAGCAGCTGCCCAGGAACGAGACCTCTTTAAAACAGCCCGGGACAAAGTCCCAGAATCTCGATTTTTCTTCAACAACTCTGCAACCGATATTCTTGCTATCGCAGATGCAATGATGATGGGTGAGCTTGAATATAGAAAAAACAATTACAACGCCGCCTTCATCCATCTGGAATCCGCAGTTGAGCTCAATGACAACCTTTACTACACGGAACCATGGGCGTGGATGCATCCGCCGCGTCACGCGCTCGGGGCACTGCTACTGGAACAGGGGCACGTGAAAAAAGCCGAGCAAGCCTACCGCGTTGATCTAGGAATCGATAAAATTCTAGCCCGGCCACTACAACATCCAAACAATGTCTGGAGCCTGCACGGTTACTTGGAATGTCTACAACGAACAAATCAACTTGGTGAAGCCAAGAAAATTAAAGAGAGTCTGAAGCACGCACTAGCTCTATCGGGAGAAACCATCACCTCTTCTTGTTATTGTCGACGCGACCATTGAGTTTCCTCACTTACAAGAATTAGGTAAACGTATAAGATTTCAATCCCTTTCTAACCTCTTCAGTACATCCCTAACGCGCCCAGGTCACTAATAAATTCAGGATTGAGACAATAGTTGATAGATCAAGGTCCTAGTTGAATTACTCTAGGGAACTTCAAAGAAGCATAACATGGGCACATGTTAGTCTGGTGATCGATCCATGGCATTACCTATCCAAATACACACCTACCAGGGAATTCTCGAGCCGTCGTACGCATAGAAACCGCCTGATTCCTCAGGCGATAGACTATCAATGACGTCAAGAAGACGTTTTGCAGAGGTATCGGCTGACAGTAACGACTGCGCGGGAACACTTCTTCGGAACGGACGAGACAAATCCGTATCCACGGTGCCAGGATGCAAACCAACACACACCAATTTCTTGTTCCGCCTCCCAAGCTCGATCGCAATATTTCGGGTAAACATATTCTGAGCAGCCTTACTGGCTCGATAACCGTACCACCCCCCTAATTTATTATCACTCAAACTTCCAACTCTGGCAGAAAGATTTGCTATAACCACACGCTGTTGATTTGGAATCAGCTGCTTCAAGGCTTTCATCAGCACTACAGGCCCGATCGAATTAACGTCAAAAGACCTGCGCAAGCCGTCGAGAGTAACATCTTCAAGCCTTTTCTCCGGTTGAAGCTCACGATCGTGAAGCAACCCAGCACAGTTGACAACAAGGTTTGGCTGAGCGCCATCAAATTCAAGCCTGTTCGCTAAGTCTTCGATGGACTCGCTGCTAGTTACATCAACCGCTATCGGTACAACCCGGGCTCCATAGGTTTTCACTGCATCGTCAAGATCGCGAGCGGATCCAAGATTTCGACATCCTGCATAAACCGTATCAACCATCGGGCTCATGAGCAGTTGTTGCACAAAAGCCAGTCCAATCCCGCGATTTGATCCGATTACGACAGCAACAATCGGATCTTCGAAACTTTTCATAGCCAACTCTCACGAAAATTATTTCGATCGAGTCTAGCTACCCTATGTGAAGGGCCCGTCTACAGGTTCGCTTCGATTCTCGAATCTAAAAGTCAAACCCAACCGTCAGCAAGGTCATAAAAACGTATTCATCACTTTTTGTTCACATGACTGCATATAGTGCAATTTAGATTACTTAATTAACGCATTGATCTGTATACGACCTATCTTGGTGACCAAACTATCCGACTATGCCCGATGTTTTTCCAATGCTCACTGCCATTCCATACCTGGTCGGCCTCGCACTGATAGCGTGGTTCATTAGCCTAAAAACCATGAACGCTGCTGTCGTAGACGCG
>Ga0315336_1003413_pt1 | contig 21171 bp, 18 predicted proteins | sample ASW5metaG_FD_204512 | JGI IMG/M metagenome (GOLD analysis project Ga0315336, IMG submission 204512) | Ammonia-oxidizing marine archaeal communities from Monterey Bay, California, United States - ASW #5 | ecosystem: Environmental > Aquatic > Marine > Intertidal zone | place: USA: California... | reverse complement strand
CCCCCCTATCCAGCGATGGGGGCCCGGTCCTGCCTTCATGGTTATGGGAGTGGGATACGTCGCGGGTTTGCTGGTTCTTTACTGGCTGCGGCGGGAAGGAGCGTCGGTCCCGCAACAGCGAGAGCCGCTTTGGCAAAACCTGCTCAGCTACTTCAACGCCATCAGGTCCAATCGGGCGTTGGCTGTATTGATGGTTACTACCGCAGCGGCCGAGATTTTCGGCTTCTCGCACCAAGTGGTGTTGCCGATATTGGCCAAAGAGGTGCTGGCGGTCGGTCCGGCGGGATTGGGGCTTTTGACGGCGTTCCGGTTCTTCGGCGGTGCCTTGGGCGTATTCGCCGGGGCCGCCATGGGGCAGGTGAAGCGCCAAGGCGTCATGTTGCTGACGTTTATGGCTCTGTTCGGAGCCGGCGAGATACTTTTGTCCCAATCGCCCAATTATTGGTCGGCGCTAGTATTCGTCACCTTGATTAACATAATGGCCACGGGGACCGACATCCTCCACCACACGCTACTGCAATTAAGCGTTCCCAACGATCAACGAGGCAGGGCGATGGGCGTATGGATCGTCGGCATAGGTATGGCGCCGATCGGGCAACTGGAGATAGGCTACCTGTCGGGTCTGGCCAATTCCCGCATCGCCTTGCTCACCAACGGGCTGGTGCTGGCCGCCGGGGCGGTCGGGTTGGGAATAGTGATGCCCCGGATACGGCGATTGGGAGTGGGGCTGGACAACGGGGTAGGACGTTAAAAGGACCTGCCCACATCGCGCCGCCTGCGGCTTCTTTAAGATTGGGAAGGTCTTTTTAATAACCGGTCTTGATGTGCCCGTGCCACTACGGCGCATTGGGAAGTGCTAACTTATTCTTCGTGGTCCTGGACGGCTGTGCTGGTGCCGTTCTGGGCCCGCCCATTGGTTGCTACAGGCTCAGCCTCGGTCATCGCACTGATTTCCGATTCCGGGTTGTCAATAGCGTGTTGGAGAACGAACTTGGCTACGTCACGGTACAAGGGTTCGGACATGTCGCAGCCTTTGAGGAATCCGAAGCCGGGCGACAGCTCTTCCAGAAGATCCCTGACTCGTATATCCCCATGACGCCCCGCTAAGGCGTAGGCCAAGCCTCTGGGGTCCCGGTCCAGGGAGAGTTCGTGCTCCTCCCCTTCTTCGACTTCAATCTCGTAGTCCACCCGGTCCACGATACCCAAGGAATCGGTGGCTTCCTTCTTGTGGGCTTCCAATTCTTTTATCAGCGTATAAAGGGCCTGAACCGCTTTGCCTGCGGATTCAAGAAGTTCCGGCACCCTTGTTTGCTTCTGAGTCGCAGATTGCATCGATCGTTCAACCACTCGCATGGCCGAGCTTTTGGCGCTCTCCCGCTCCTGCCTCTTTTGTACCTTGGCCTTTTCCAGGCGCAGCTTCGGCGCTTCTTCGGCTACCGGTGTCAGCCTCATCAGCTCTTTTTCGGCTTCTTCAGCTTCTCTTAATCTTGAATCCAGGGAGGAGTCAAACCCACTCAACATCACCCATCTCCTTTAGCTCGTACAGGTTGCTAGTAAGTTGGTTCAGCGCCTTGAGTCATTCCGCGGCGGTGTTAAACCGCTGGATGGGCGCTTCGCAAGTCTCATAACCGCGACCGTCCAGCGTGAGAGGTTGTCTAAGCTGGACCGGCCAAGCGAGACTAGAAAGAATACTGCAAAGCAAATATACCTTGATTAGCCATGTTGGTGCCTACGATGTCCTGAACGAGTTTCGAGGAATTTAGAGCAGTTTTGGAGAGAGACCCTTCGTGGTGCAGCTAAAACGATGCCAAGGATCGCATTTCCTTGACCGGGTATCCATATTCCAATAGACTCGGTTTCCATAATACAGGTCGTTCAGGACCATGAGGAATCGGTACAGAAGGTTTACATTATAGAGAGATGGAGACGAGACCCCGATTCGTGGTCGACATAAATGTGGGTTGTTTGGCCAAGTAGCTCAGAGCGATGGTATACGACACGATTTTCCCAAAAGAAAACTGTGACAATGAGTTGGTGCGCATAGCATTGAGGGAGAACCGGGTGATAGTGACCAGAGACACCAGGTTGGCCCTGCGCCGAGTCGTGCGTCTCGGGCAGATGTCGGTGACCCTCATCGAAAAAGACGATCTGCCTAGTCAACTGAAGCAACTGGTCCAGGACTTGGACTTGGATCTGTCCGGCGGATTTTCTCTCTGTGTATGTTGCAACGAGCCCTTGTATTCCATTTGATAAGGAGGACGTGGCAGACCTGCTTCCGCCCTACGTATTGCTTACCCAGCTCAAGTTCTTTGATTGTCCGGAATGCCGCCGGGTCTACTGGCCGGGGACCCATTGGGCCAACATGAAGTCCGAATTATCCCAGGTGTCTCAGGAGGCGCTATGAGCCGTCGAGCCGCGTTTATCTACGATGAAGCCCTGTCTCACCACCAACTGCGCGGGGACCACCCCATGCGTCCGGTCAGGCTTCAATACACCTATGAACTTCTCCAGAGCTACGGGGCGTTCGACCAAAACACGTCGCTGCTGGTACCGCCTAGACCGGCCACGGCGGAGGAACTGGGCAAACTGCACAGCACGGATTACATCGCAGCGGTGCGGAGTTTCAGTGATGGAGCTGGTGGATACGATCCCGGCCGGTTCAACTTCAGCGCCCAAGGCGACAACCCGATGTATCGGGGGATGTACGATGCCGCCGCCTTGAGTTCAGGGGCTTCCCTGCTAGCGGCGGAGATGATAGCCAGCAAACAGGTGGATGTGGCTTTTAACATTTCCGGCGGTCTTCATCATGCTTCCGCCGGTCACGCCTCAGGATTCTGTGTTTTCAACGATCCGGCGTTGGCGATTAAGTACCTGCTGGAGCAGAACTTAAGGGTAGCGTACCTGGACATCGATGCTCATCACGGCGACGGCGTACAAGAGGCGTTCTTCGATGACGACCGGGTGCTGACTATTTCTATACACGAGTCGGGCCAATACCTGTTTCCGGGCACAGGATTCGTTCCTGAGGCTGGCGTCGGGCTGGGAGAAGGATACTCGGTGAACCTGCCTTTATATCCCTACACTGACGATGAGATATATCTAGCGGCCTACTATGAGATTGTGCCACCGTTGATCAAAGCCTTCGCTCCGGATGTTGTGGTGACCCAGTTGGGGATAGACACCTACCACAGCGATCCTTTGACCCACCTACAAATCACGACGCGAGGGTACGTGGAGGCGGTGAAGGATATTTCCCAGTGGGGGATTCCCTGGCTGGCTTTGGGCGGAGGAGGGTATGACCTTAGCGCCGTGGCCCGGTCGTGGGCTTTGGCGTATGGCGTGATGCTAGATGTGGAATGGCCTGATGCTTTACCAGCGTCGCTGGCGGAGCAGATCGGGGACGGTACCCTGAGGGATAGCGTAACCCCGAGTGTTCCGGGCGATGTGCGGTCGGATGCACGAAAATACGCCCGAGATACCCTAGAGCTAATCAAGGAGCGGGTATTCCCAACCCACTCTCTTTGAAGCTTAACGGTCCCGTCCGGGACCGCCAAATCAGGGAATCAAGGACTGAAGTAAGCCGCCGGTCCTAGTTTACTTGATGCTCTCGGCGCAGCAACTCTTTGGCTGCGTCGCCTATGTTGGCTTCTATAGAATCACGCAAAGTCGAATAAATCGCTTTGTTGATCGCGCTCATCATCCAGACTTCGAAATTTGAGTCCGTCTGATAGCTGCCCTTCAGCGTAATCAGACGCTGCAGAAGACTTAGATAGTGATATTGAAGAGGCGTCAAAGCCTCATCAATCCCTTCCACAACCCCAGTAGTCCCACTCTCAATCACTTCTTGGTCCGCACTGTCTTGCTGTGCGCTCATTTCCTCTCCATCAGCTTAAACCTAAGGTTTGCCGGTTACGAGGTCTGAACTGTTGCCACATTATAACAGATGAAACACCCTGGCAAGCATGGTGGCAACCCCGGTATTTGACCTCTGATTTAGACTTCTCGGAACTCGCCTTCCACCGTATCGTCGTCCGACGCCCCTTCTTCCGGAGGCTCACCGCCTTCGGAAGATTCTTCGGTGGGAGTTTCGCTGGCTTGGGCATAAACGGCCTCGCCCAGCCGTTGCATGGATTCGTTCAAGTCCGTCATGGTAGTTTGCATCTCGGCAACGTTGCTGGCCTCTATCGCCGCCTTCAAGGTGGCAATCTTCGCCTCAACCTCGGTCTTCAAATCCTCGGGGACCTTCTCCGCATTGTCTGTGAGCAGTTTCTCCGTGTTGTAGACCAGTGAGTCGGCTTGGTTGCGGGTTTCTATCTCCGCCCGGCGCTGCTGGTCCTCGGCTTCGTGCGTCTTGGCCTCATTGACCATACGCTCGATATCCTCTTTGGAGATTCCTGATCCGGACTGTATCACGATTTTCTGTTCTTTCCCGGTCCCCTTGTCCTGGGCCGACACACTGAGGATTCCGTTGGCGTCGATGTCGAACATCACCTCGATTTGAGGTATGCCCCTGGGCGCCGGCAGTACTCCATCCAACATAAACCTGCCGATGGACTTGTTATCGGCGGCCATGGGACGCTCGCCCTGTAGAACGTGAATGTCCACGCTGGTCTGCCCGTCGGCGGCCGTAGTGAATGTCTCGTTCTTCCTGGTAGGAATCGTGGTATTCCGGGGGATGAGCTCGGTCAGAACGCTTCCCAAGGTCTCCAGGCCCAGGGTCAACGGAGTCACGTCCAGCAGGACGATGTCGCCAACCTCTCCGGAAAGAACCCCCGCCTGTATCGCCGCACCCAAGGCCACTGCCTCGTCTGGGTTGACGTTACGGTTGGGCTCCTTGCCGAATACGCCTTTGACTTTCTCCAGAACCGCGGGCATCCGGCTCATTCCCCCTACTACTATTACTTCGTCAATATCGCTGGCAGTTAAACCGCCATCGTTCAATGCTTGCTTGCAGGGCCCTTCAGTACGGTCGATGAGGCCGGCTACCAATTGCTCCAATCGGGAGCGGCTTAGAGTCTTGACCAAGTGAGCCGGTCCGCTGGCATCCGCAGTGATGAACGGCAGGTTAATCTCGGTTTCAAGCACGCTGGACAGGTCCACTTTGGCCCGCTCGGCCGCATCCCGCAGGCGCTGGAGGGCCATCCGGTCCTTGCTCAAGTCGATACCGGTCTCCTGACGGAACTCGCCGATCAACCACTCAAGTATCTCTTGGTCGAAGTCGTCGCCTCCCAGATAGGTGTCTCCGTTGGTGGACTTAACCTCGAAGACGCCATCCCCCATCTGCAGGATGGTTATATCGAAGGTGCCGCCGCCCAAGTCGAAGACCGCTATCGTAGCCTCGTCATTGGCCTTGTCCACTCCGTAGGCCAACGAAGAGGCCGTAGGCTCGTTGATGATACGCAGTACTTCCAAGCCGGCGATGGTCCCGGCGTCTTTGGTAGCCTGGCGCTGGGCGTCGTTAAAGTAAGCCGGGACTGTAATCACAGCTTGGGTGATGGTTTCACCCAATTTGGATTCAGCGTCCTGCTTGATTTTCTGTAGAACGAAAGAGGAGATCTGAGCGGGCGCGTGGGCCTCACCGGCCATCTCCACGTGAGCATCTCCGCCTTGGCCTTGGACTATCTTGTAAGGCAGCCTGTTTATGGCGGCTTGGACTTCAGGGTCGGAGAACTTCCGGCCCATGAGGCGTTTTACCGAGAACAAGGTGTTTTCCGGGTTGGTAACGGCCTGCCGTTTGGCCACCTGGCCTACATACCGTTCTCCGGTCTTCTCGTTCACGGCTATCACCGAAGGGGTCGTTCTGGCTCCCTCAGCATTTTCCACGATTATCGGCTCTCCAGCTTCGATCACGGCCGCTACCGAATTGGTTGTTCCGAGATCGATGCCCAGGACTTTAGCCATTAGAGTTCTCCTTCATCTTGTGTGTTGATTGTAATTGATAAGTCTTGATTTGGGGTCTATCGGGATACGATTACCTGGGCCGGCTGAATCACCCTATCTTGAAGCCGGTATCCGGAACGCACAACCTGTATGATGTGCCCTACTGGAATCTCGGTACTCTCATCGGTGCCCAGAGCTTCGTGCTCCACAGGGTTAAATATGTCGCCAACTCCTTCGATGACTTCCACTCCCTCCGACTCCAACAAGGTGAGCAGTTTACGCTGGATCAACTTGATGCCTTCCAACCAGGAATCGACGGGTCCGCCTGTCCCCGAATGGGTGATGGCCAGATCCAATTCCTCTTTCACCGGAAGCAACTTGGTGATGAGCCGGGTGTTGGAGAACTTACTTAGGGAGATACGCTCTTCATCGGAGCGCCGCTTATAGTTCACCAAGTCCGCTTGGGCCCGCTGGGCAAGGTCTAGGTTCGTGCTAGCTTCTTGCTGGGCTGCTTCCAAGTCTTTCATCAATGCCGGTATCTGATCTTCTAGCGGTAAGTCGCTGTAGTCGGCTTTTACGGCCTCCGGGTCTTCAGGGGGAATCTGCCATTCAGTATTTTCGTTATTTTCGTTCGTCATCCATTATTCCCAAGGAGCTATGGATTCGTCCGGTAACAATCCTCTGGTACTCGGACGTTAGTCGTCTAGAGGCAGGTCCATGCTGCGAAAGAGGGCGGCAAATTCTTGATCTACGGCCTGCTCCACCGGCGTTCCCTCAGTGGTTCCGGCCAACCGTTGGCGTAGGGTCAACAGATTGTCGACCATCCCCAGGGCAAATTCTACACCGGCCAGGTTAAGCCCGAGGTTCCCCGACAGGTGTTGGATAAGACGTACCTTACGTATGTCGTCTCTGGAATAGAGGCGCAACATCCCTATTGTACGACCGGGCCTGATTAAGCCTAGCCGTTCATATTTCCGTAGAGTTTGCGGGTGGACATCCAGCAGGCGGGCCGCCACGCTGATGATGTAGACGCCTTCCATGTGCATCGCTTGATCCGGCGTCTCCTCCTGGTCTTCCTCTCGCACCCGGGCCACTTCTGATTGTTGAGGCCGGGGCGCCGGTGGTGCCTGTGGTGGCAATTTGTTGTCCGTAACCCCTTGAGTTCTGGACCTCTCGTACATCTAATCGCTCTCCAAGTTATCGAGACAGTGGCCGGTTCTATGGACTGGGAAAATCAACTAAGTGTTATAATCGGGTTGTGAATTCGGATTTATTGCGACGAATCCAATCATGAGTGTAATTCGTAATATACCGGTAATACAAGATGTTACATAATGCTCCATCGGCCCTGCCATCCTTAGAGCGGCCAGGAACATTCCGGTGTCGGTTTCGGCCAGCGCTAACAAACGCTTACCGAGTTTGTATGATACAACTTGATACAAAGCGTGTCAAGAATTATAATGCGCATTGGGTTATGTGTACCACAGGCCTGACCCAGTGAGGAGGTGAGTTGTGGTGATTAAATATAAGGGATGCCCCAGATGCCAGGGAGATTTGTACCTAACAGAAGATGTCTTCGGTAGGTTCGCTAGCTGCATACAGTGCGGGTTCATGAGAGACGTGGAAGCGCCGCGTAAGATAAAAGACCGGATGCCCGATGCTGACAGCGACTCAAAGGCTAACGCCGCATAGATAACTAGGCGAACGATTATCGTCCGCCTAGTTATAGAATGTCTGAACCGCGCCCGGTGGCGTTTCTTACGCCACGAGGAATGCACCATTTCGATCTGACTAGCGGGCAAGCTCCGGCCAGAACCGCTCTTCTTTCCACGGGTCGCCGTTGTTGTGATAGCCTCGTTGTTCCCAGAACCCAGGCGCGTCTTCCTCCAGCAGTTCGATTCCGTTGAGCCATTTGGCGCTTTTCCAAGCGTAGCGGCTGGGTATGATTAAGCGCAGGGGCCATCCATGGCCTTCTCCGATGGGTTCACCGTTCTGCTTGTGGGCTAGGATGCCTTCTTCCATGGCTACTTTCAATGGCAGGTTGGTGGAGTATCCGCCGAAACAATGCGCCATCACGAACTTGGCTTCATGCTTGGGCTGGGCTAACGCGATCATGTTTCGGAAAGTGACTCCCTCCCAAGTATTGTCCAGGGAGCTCCATTGAGTGACGCAGTGGAAGTCTTCCGTCACAGTGGTCCAGTTCAGCTTGGTGAACTGTTCCCAATCCAACTCTACTTCCTGTTCAACGAGGCCGAAGATGCGGAACTTCCAGGTTTCTAAATCAACCTTCGGAGCGGAGCCGTAGGTTAGTATCGGGAACTTCTCGGACAGGAACTGTCCCGGTGGAACCCGGTCTCCCATTCCCTGGTCCGGCGCGTGTTTTACTTGGTCGGGACGCTTCAAGCAACACCTCTACCACTGGCAACCCCCACGATCAGTGGGGGTTGCCTTTTCAGTCGTTGATTCTTGGTATCCGTTGATACTAGGGTAGCTTTAGGGGATTACCTCAATGGTTCCGTCGGCCCCGCCGGTGATTTTACCGACCACCGCCGAGATGGGGACTCCCGCAGCTTGCAGCCGAATCAATAGCTGATTGGCCTTGGATCCAGGCACGGATATCAGTAACCCACCTGAGGTCTGGGCGTCACAGAGCATGAGCTTCTGTTCTTGGGTGATTTCCTCATTCCATAGAACTGTGTCAGCCACTTGTTGCATGTTCCGATAGGTGCCGCCTGGCACAACTCCCTGATTCAGTAAATCCCATGCTCCGGGAAGCAATGGAACATCCCTGTATCGGATTTGGGCTGCCACACCGCTGGCCTTGACCATACCCCTCAGGTGTCCCATCAATCCGAAGCCGGTTACATCAGTACAAGAGTTGACCCCGACCTCCATCATAGCCTCGGCGGCGGCCTTGTTCAGTGTCGCCATGGTTTTCACGGCATTTTTCATGACATCCTGGTCCACTTTCTGCTGTTTGGCCCCGGTGGCAATGATGCCGGTGCCTATCGGCTTGGTCAGAATCAATTGGTCTCCGGGCTGCGCCCCGGCGTTGGAGGTTTGCTTGCCAGGCTCCACGACCCCGACCACCGACAGACCGTATTTGGGTTCGGCGTCGTCCACTGTATGCCCGCCAACAATCATGCAGCCGGCTTCGGTCGCCTTGTCGTGGCCTCCCAGTAGCACGTCTGGCAGCATTTCCTTAGCCAAGTCAACAGGGAATCCCACTACGTTCAATGCTAGCAATGGCTTGCCGCCCATGGCGTAAACGTCGCTCAGGGAGTTGGCAGCGGCGATGGAACCGAACTCGTAAGGATCATCGGTTATAGGCGTGAAAAAGTCGACGGTCATAATCAAGGCAGTTTCGTCATTGATTCTGTAGACCGCGGCATCGTCTCCCGTGTTATTACCCACCAGTAAATCTTGATGGGTGACCAGGGGGAGTTTACTCAGGACCTGACCCAGGTCCTCAAGACTGAGCTTAGCTGCTCAACCGGCGCAGTGGGATAGCTCGGTTAGGCGAATTTCGCTGCTTTGCATGAAGACCTCTCGTAATTCTAATTCAGACCATTATATCACTGGCCAGCTTTAGGGAAGCATCTTTTGCTGCGAACTACTGGGGCTCCGCATAGGAAAAAAGACCCTCGGCACTGCCGAGGGTCTTTACTTGCGAAGCGATGATGCCGAACGCGGGCGGGGCTATACCGGGGTTGGCTGCGCTACCCCGTTGCCGTAAGTGGTCTGAGGTGCTGGTTGAGGGTCACCCAACTCCTGGACCCGGCGCTTCATCTGGTCCAGCCTGGAGAAATCGGTGATTCCCGAAACCAGGGTGATGGCTGATAGGTCCTTGCTGCTCTTGTCCGGGTAATCCCCATAGCGAACTTTGCCCACCGTGGTCAGTTCTTCCAGGCGAGACCTTCCCTTGGTGATAGCCTGGGTGAACAGATGCTGAGGCCTCCCTTTTACAATCAATGCGGCAGTTCTGGCGCCGCTGACGTCGCAGGGGAAAGTAAGCGCCGATTTGTCCACGCTTCTCTCGATGATGCTCTCCAGTTCATGGGTGCCCGGTTCCATCTTCCTACTCCAGGGCCTTGCCCTCGAGTTGACGTCTTCACCGCAATACCCGATGGTCGAGATGTCGCCGATGTTGCCCAAGGTGGCGGTAATCTCGGACGAGCTGAACACTTCTTGGGGCGAAGGCCTGATCTCGCCCGCGCTTAACAAGGTAGTTAACATTAGAGCCAGGCTTCGGTTTATACGCTGGAACGACTTCTCCACCGATTCTCGGGATACTATCTGCTGTTCGTACTGTTGGTTGTCGACCAGCAAGATATTGTTGAAGTAGTGGTTCCACAGCTCAAAGCTCTTGACGGTATTGGCTAGAATCAAGGCCTCTTTGTCTGAAGGCATGCCGGTAACCGCTGGTACTACGCCAAGGCCGTACACCGGTATGTTCTTATAGATGCGCTTGAGTTCGTTAGCTAGGACGAAGGAACCCCCGGCTCCCGTACCCCCTCCCAATCCGGCCGCGATCCAGAAAGCTTCCGGGTCGTGGCGGCGTACCAGGATCTCTATCCTATCCATGATTTGAGATAGGGCTTTTTCAGCTACGTTGGCGGCCAATTCTATGTCGGCGCCGACGCCTCGTCCCTTCAGTATGTATCTTCCGATGAGAACTTTTTCTCTGATGTGGTTCAGACCAACCAGGTCTGCTTGCTCCGTATTGATGGCGATGGCGCTATACAGGCGCCGGTCAACTTCCATCATTGTATTGGCTAATTTCCCACCGGCTTGTCCAAAACCGATCCAAAGTACTCGCATCTTCAACAACCTCCCCGTTTTATGGCTCGGGTCACCCGGTTTGATGGGCTGGCATCTTCTGACACCGCCCTGTTTGGGAGCCTCGAACCGTTAGTTACTCCACTGGATGGACCGGAATCCCTCAAGAGATCCAGCCCTTATATAGAAGATAATTTCTATGATCGTAGGGAATCACCCTCCGATTAGACTAGTAGTCTCGTTCGGCTTCTACCAAGGAGTTCTGGAAATCTTTAATCTCATGGCAATTCTGGCAAACCCCTTGGCTTATTGGACCTTCCGCGGAATCGATTATCCAATGGTGGTGGCACTGCGATACGGCGATGACTTCCACCGACTCTAGGGTCAACTCTTGGCTTACCATCATTTCACTTCCTCCTGCTCTCCATCCCCGAACTAAAATTGGACATAATATTGCAACCTGACCGTATCGACAGGGAATGGCTTATGTCAACGAATTTCAAGCTCACATTTGAACAAATATTAATATTTGTTCAAATTATTACAGCACTTACAGAGCGGAAAAATAGGCGTGAGGAGGCGCGGAGAGCGAGCTTTTCAGCTAGGTAAACATACCGGAGCAAGGATGAAGAAGGTGGGTCGGAAATCGAGGTAAGAGGTCAATGGGTTGTTTGAATCAACATAACTATGGGTGATGGAGGTGTGCTTGGAATGTTAAGCGCGGTGTTAGATAACAGCGGGGGACGGGCGATCAAACAAGAGTGCCCCCGCTGTCAGAGTACGGAAAACATCCCAGCTAAAACCTCAGCCGGACGATAACCGGTTCTCGGAATCATTGTGCACCAGGGAGATAAAATAACCCAGGAAGGCACCGGATGAAAATATTGGCATATTTCTTGCTGGGACTCATTTCCATCGTATTAATCGTAGCCATAGCTTGCGGCGGCGCCGAATCCGCCCCGTCTCCACGGTAGCCACGGATGTAGTTGATACCCCGGCCGTCCCGGACTCGGCGGGCGCGGATTCCGTCGCAAAAAGCAAGCGGGTCCGGCCCCACATCAGCACGACCGGCGACACCATACAGTTCGAAAGAGCCAGCCCGCAAGAAACGGCCATATACTCGGTGACAGTAATCTTCACCAACCCATGGACAATCAACCAACACAACTGGGTGTTGGTGTAACCAGGAACCAAAGACACCGTCGCTGCCGCCGGTGTTGAGGCGGGGGAGGCCAACGCTTGGGTTAAGCCGTATGATGACCGGGTAATCGCCCACACCAAACTGATGGGTCAAGGGGAGGCGGAGGAGATTAAGTTTACCGGTCAGATCGCGGGGATCTACCAGTTCGTATGTACTTATCCCCGGCCACAGCGCCACGATGTTCTGAGAATTCAAATTTTTGCAACCAGGGCAAAGGTAGAGACCGATCGGCTGAAGTCCAGGTCAGGCGACCGGAACACAAAGACCCCTAATAATCACATCTAGGGATCCTTGTTATTCCTATCCACTAGTCTTTCGGGACAGACGCATCCAGGACCCCTCTGGTCCGTTAAGACCGGTAGAGTTGGTTCAGCCAGGCGAATCGGCCGGGATCCAAGTCCTTGCCCTTGAATCCTGGAAAGTCAGGCCCGTATCTGTATGCCCGGAAAACAGTGTTGGACCGGCCGAAACGGGTATCATCGCCGTAGAACGGGTTGGTATATTGCCAGACAATCTCCCCGCCGGTGGTAACCTCGAATATCCGCCCTCTCATGCCCTCGCATATCAAAGTGTTACCGTTGGGTTGCCGCTGTGAGCCGCTGATGAAAGAACTGAAGAAATCCCAGCCCGGCTTGGTCTTGTACTCCCACTGAATCTCATTGCTGTTGGGATCAATCTCGATGATTCTGGAAGAGGCCATCGTCGCGGTGGCCGAGTGCCAACCGTTGTCGAAGATAAGTACGTTGCCGTTTTCCAGCAGGTGCGGGTCGTGCTGGTGGCCCAGTTCTCCACGGCCCCACTTCCAGACAAATTCCCCGCTGCTCTTGCTGATGATGCCAACCGTATCCAGCAACCGGAAGCTGGTAATGATGTTGCCGTCGGGAAGAACTTTGCAGGTGTTCGTGTGGGTCCACTCGTCTCGGTGGTGCAAGTGGCATATGGCGTCCGCCACCGGGTCTAGTTGTTCGAAACCGTGCCACTCCCAGACGGCTGCTCCGCTAGACGTAACCTCACGGAAATAGTCGCACCACAAGCCCTTCTCCGTCGGACCGGCGATGCCGCCTTGGACCGTCTTCTCGACGTCCGGCGGCACCTGCTCCCAGCCTAGGACCATGGTGTTGCCGTTGTCCATGCGGCTGAAGTCGTGATGGAGTGTATCCTCAACGTACTCCCATACCTTATTGCCATCCCAGTCCAGCTCCATGATGATGCCGCCCCTGCCTCCAATCTCCACGGGGCCTTTATTGGTGCGGCCCGACATCAGCAGATTGCCGTTCTCGAGTAGATACCCGTAGTCGCCGGGGCGGTAGGGCAGCTCCCATCTCTGAACGACGTTACCGCGCATGTCGATTAGATATGTGGTCTGTCCTTGCATCGGCGTGAAGAGGGTATATCCCTGGGAGGTTTGCTCCTGTTTATTAACGGAAAGTCCTAATGGACCCATCGGCTGTCACTCCAGAAAAATATCCGGTTAAGGTTAGCACAGGCTGCGCTGGTTGAGGGAGGTAATAGAAGATTAGAAACGAGACTTCACCCGCTTCCATCTAGCCATTCTTCCAAAATTCCCACCAGCTCTTTCGAGGAGATTCTTCCGGAACGACAGCTTGGGCGAGTTGTCCGGATGGGGAATGAGTGGCGGTTGAAGCCAAGTTAGAAACAGGCTCCGCAGATGCGGCGGACGGGCCGGACGTGACGGTGGCGGCAGTTGAAACCGAATCTGAAGCGGGATTCCCTCCGCGGTCAATGGTAACGTCGTAAACGTCATGGAGTTCCCACGGTTTAAAGGCCTCCACGTAGTCCTTGGCGTCTTCGATGGTGGCGAACCCCTTCCGGGAACGGTCGGGGTCGTAGCCAAAAGTCTGGGCGTAGGCGTCGATACCGCGTTTGGTGTCCCGGTAGCCGCCGATTATCTCTTCCTGACCATCTTGTTCGCTGAGGACCAGGTTCTGCCCCCGGTTAACATCCTTCCAGTAAACGCTCATTAGGAAATCTCCTGAAGCCTAAGGATATGAAAACGGAGTCCGGTCATCGGACTCCGTATAGTTCGATGTCTGGGTGATTTTCCAAGAATGTCTGAACCTGACCAAGGCCAGGTCAGCCGCTTGGCGACGCATTTTATTGTACAGGAATCCCGGAAAAACTAGCTCTGATTTTTACCCAACTAGCGGGCCGAATGCCGGTGGGGGGACGCGGCGTCTTGAGGCCGCTTCATAAGCTGAGGCTATATTTAGAAGGACGTCTTCCTTTCCGGGGTCGGCCCTAAATACTAACGAGAAGGGCAGTCCCGGCTCCGGGATGGTTGTAGATACGTCGGAAGGGACAGATAGATAGCGCCTGACATCGGAACCGAGTTCGAATACCGGGTCGTAGACGGTGGTGACATAACCCGCCGGAATCAAGACTTCCGTCAGGCCGGCGTTGGGGCCGTTGAACGACTCCAGGCGCAAATTGCCGGATATCCCGTGCTGGCTGGGACCGCCTATCTTGGCCGGCGGGAAGGGCGTGTGTAAGCGGACCAAGGCATCCAGATGATTCTCCAGCAGCACCATCATGTCCACCCGGCGCAGCAATTCCCGCAGCATGATTCGCTCAGTAACGCCTTGCCGCTCGCTTATGGGATTGCGCGGGTCGGTCACTTCTTCCCAGTTCTTGAAGGCGGCGCGTTGGTCGTCTCCCCAAAACTTGGACCGCTGGTTGAGGGTTGGGAAATCCACCAGCGATTCGGTGAATCCCATCGCCTTCCAGTCCGCGGCGCGCCGGGATAGGTATTGGGGGATATGGTATCTGAACGTCATCGCCAACTCCTGCTGTTGGATGGTAGCGATGTTCAGATTTACGGGTGACGCGATGCGCTCGTCTGCCAAGGCAACGAAGTAGTCGATGGGCTGAATCGTGCCCGAGCCGAAGATTTTCCCCGGCATGAATTCGGTGGGAAGGATGGCCGCAGCGAATTCTTGGAAGAGGGGCTGTCCATCGGGGCCCAGCCGGAATAACAGCTCCGGCATGAATACGGGAACCAACCGGGCTATGGCGCTGCGGAAATCCGTTTTCATGGACTCAACGGCTGGGTCCCGTTCCCACAGAGGATCGGACGACTCCACCAGCGTCGCTCCGAGCTTGTCACCAAGGACCTCCTTGATCTCCTGGGCGGCGGCAGTGACGATGGGAGTCTCCGTTTTGGAGCCGGCCGGAAAGACCATGGACTCCCTGATGATACCGATTCGGATACCCTTAAGTGAGCCTGGAGCACCGGTCATCCCCGTGTGATTCGCGAAGGGCGTGCCCAATCCCGACGAGCGCGGCACGGTGGTGAACGGGTCCCGTGGGTCGTAGTAGCCTTCGTCCGGGTCCTTCAGGGCGTCCAAGACTTTGGCACAGTCGCCGATGGTTCGGCAGATGATGCCGCTGCGGTCGCAGTATATGTCTGCGCCTATGGCCCCACCGTCGAAGCCTATTAACGACTTGTGGGGCAGTATCAGCGCCACGGCATTGTGATTGGACGGGCCACGGGTAGACGCTCTGGTTTCTTCCCCCAGACTGGCCATCACCATGTTTGTGCTGACCGACAATGCAGACCCGGAGCTTGAGCCCAACGAAGCCGAGCGGGTGGTGTCGTAGGGGTTGGAGGGGTTGCCTGCCCAGGTGCTACGCTGGTAACCCAGCACCGATGGCAGTACCTTGTCCGGGTAGTTGCGGCCGCCGGGGTCACCGGCTCGTCCGTTGTATTCGGTATTTACCGCCTTGGCGAATATAATCGCGCCCTTGTCCCGGAGTTGCTCTACCAGGAGGTGGTCCCGCGCCGGGAAGTCGATGTCGTAATGGGCGTCGCCTCCGCCTGTGGATCGCATGTCCTTGGTGTCGAATGGGTCCTTGAAGGAAAACACGACGCCGTACATCGGCATGTCTTCCAGATCAGGGTTGCTTCCATATAGGGCGTCCAGCTCAGCGGCTCGCTCCAATGCGTCGGGCATACGACGGAAGTGTTCGCATACGGGAGGCGCGCCGGGGGGAAGGGGGCCGTAGTTCACATGACGATCGAAGTCTCCCTGGCATGTTACCGAACGTTCGCCCCGGATATTGAGCGTGGCCAGGGCGTTTACCTGCCCGGCGTTGGGTATCCCGGCAATCATTCCGAACTGCTGGGACACGTCAGGATCAGATGCTGTTGGCTCCATGCGGCCGTATTCCAGCGGAGGGCCTTGGTACCTATCGAGATCTGGCAGTATTGTCGGTGCGGCAATGGTCCCTGTCGGGAACCGCAATGCCTGCTTCCCGCGCACCACGCCGGGAGCGTCGAGAACCGGAGTTCCATCTTGGGTGACCAGCATACTGGCGACGCCGTTGTAGGCGATGACGCGGTCTAAGTAGGCCTGCACGATGTCGATACAGGTCGTTTGGCCCGCCTTGATAGCTGCATGCAGTTCTTCAATCGTCGCTTCCATCAGACGGAATGTCCGGCTCTGCGATCCAGCATTCTCTGTCATAACGCTGCCCCTAACCCAATGTATCGACAGTGTGGGATTTTAGCCAATCCCAGTCTAGCTCGTAACCCAACCCCGGATGGGTTGGCGCATCAATCGACCCTTTTTCGTTGAGGTGTATGTCGTCAATCAGCCCGAACTGGTGGGCGGCTTGGGGCATCCAGTATTCGAAGTAGTCGCAATTGGCAACTGAGAAGATGACGTGAAGGTTGGCGGCGTTCAGGAGCGAGTTGGCTGCGGTTCCTATTTCACAGTTCATGCTGAAGCCCTCCGCCAATGAGGAGAGTTTCTTCAATCCGGTGATGCCCAGTTTTTGCGCCGTTCCCCGGACCAAGCGCGTCGATTGGTTCCTTACCATGTTGGCGGCGTTGAAGAACTGGTTAGGGTTCTGGTCGCTCATACACAACGGTACATCCAGTCGTTCGCTCAGCGATTTTATGGCGTCGAGGTCGTAGTGAGGGACCGGATCTTCGAACCAATGGAACCAGTTCTGATCCAAGGCTCTGCCGATATCCAGAGCTTTGCGGTATCCGTAACCGCAGTTCGGGTCCAGCATCAGCCGAACGGCTGGACCCACGGCTTCCCGGACCATGGTTACCATACGAATGACATCGGGAGTGTTTAGCATCCCCGGATGTATCTTGTACGCCCGGAAACCTCTGGCTACCATTTCGCGTGCTTCTTCCACGTACCCTTCGGGCGACTCATGCCTGGGAGGGTAGGTCCCGTAAACCTCGGTGTGGTATCGCTGAGGTCCCAAGAGCTTGTAGATGGGAAGCTCAGCGGCTTTTCCGGTGATATCCCATAGTGCCACGTCCACCGGAGCCCAATTTTGATTGGTGATACCCCTTCTGGAATTCAATATAGGCAGGCGATTCCACAGCCATTCCCGATCCGAAGCCTCCCGGCCCAGAAGCTCAGGCTTTAGAACATTTAGGATGGGACCGAAATGGGAATGCCCGCCACCGCGAAATGCCCCGATGTAGCAATTTCCTTCTATCCCTTCGTCCGTGTGGATGCGCAACAATCCCTGTTCTACGGTCCCTGCAAAGCGCCCCAAGTCTGAGTCCATGCCGGTGTCCGGAATCTCCCGCCTTATAACATCTATCTTTATATCGGTGATTTTCATGGTGCGTTGTTGATACCTTAGTGTTAACAGATACGGCGCAGTTGCTTGGGGTAATGGGTGCGGTCATAACGACCGATGGAGATTGACCCACGTGGTCACGACAATGATGAGGGCGTTTAGGTCTGGGTGGACTCTAGCTGCTCTATCAAGCCGTGCATGTCGTAGTTGTGCCAGCGTTCAACGAACTGACCGTTGGCGACACGGTATATCCAGATTCCCGTCCAGGTGACCTCTTTGCCGGTGGGTTGGATTCCCTGAAACTCGCCTTGGTGGCTCCCACGAAAAGTCAGGCGGGCGACGACTTTGTCTCCCGCCTGGATTATGTCCTCAATAGTAACGTGGATGTCGGGGAACGCTACTTGGCGGGCGAAGACGCCGCGTTTAACCGACTCCGGACCAATCTCGTTGCCATACGGCCCGACGCCAACGTAGTCCAGAGCGCATATCTCATCAATGACTTCCAGCCTGCCGGCGTTCCAGGCTTCTTCGTACATCCGCCGAACTAGGCTAGCGCTATCTTCAGTCAAGAGCGGTTCCTTAGATTGCCCTGACTACCGCAGGCTTTCCAGTTGGGCTGCCTGGCGGGAGATGCGGCTGTCGCGGTCCGAGGCGAAGTGCTTTATCCCTTGGAAGATGGACTCGGGGTCCAGGTGAGCCTCGGCGATGACGTCGGACTCGGTCCCACCGGTCAGCCATTCGTCGTGCCAGTCCGATACCAGGGAGTATTCGCCGGTCAGCGGACCAGCATCCTCTAATGGCCAAACACGCCTAGTGCCGGTGCTGACTACCATCAGGTCGTAGCGGGATTCGGGCGGAAGCACCGAGTTCCGGTATGCCTCAGGCTGCCGGTGGAATAGTTCTTCGCTGATGGCCGAGATTACTTTCACGTTCAGACCCTCTTCCGCCAGGCGGGGCAGGACCGATACCAGATTCACTGTGGAGGATGACCCTTGGGAGATGACATAACCATGCTTAGGCTTGCCCGGCTCAAAGTCCTTTATGACGTACATGCCTTTGGCCGCTGCTTTGGGGTCTTTATCGGCGAAGGTATTGCGGTCGGCTACCGGGAAGTCGGGCCTGGCCACCTCAAGAACGATGACACCGACCTTAGGGTCCCGTGCCGCAATCTCAACCGCTGCGAAATACCCAGAGGCGACGTCGTTGTAATCCCAGAAGCTCAAGGTAATCACTTGATGTCTTGGGAACAACTTCCATACTTGCGGTGAAAAGATGCCAAAGTGGGTGCGAGCATCGGCGGCGGTCTCCGGACCGGAGTGGCCCGCCAGAATGTTCAACACTCCTAGCCGGAATGGACTGTCCTGGTTCTGCTGGCTCCAGACCCGGGCCGGCAGGTACATCAGCGGCGTAAATGCCCCGTACGTCCCGCTTAGCGCCCAAACTCCGACGTGTTTATCCGGGTCTAGGGAAGCAGATTGACCGATTAAACCGACTGCAGTAGAAGCGTTACCGGCTTCCTGAATCACCGCTTTAAGCCGGGAGGCGGCGGGGTTATCCACCGGGTCGTAGTGGCCCCAAAAGGACCCGCCTTCAACGTTGATGGAATCGGATAGATCGGCGGCCACGGTGATTAACCGGTTGTCCGTGACGTAGTTCATCCACCGGATAATCTCGGAAATCGCCCGCCGGGCGCCCCGGACCTTGCCGGGCTCTTCGAACAAAGTGATTGTTACATCTTTCGCTGCCCCGGATACTGGGTTCCGGACGGTGACCCCTTGTGGTTCCATGGGCAAGTTTTTGACGCCCAGACGGGGGTCGAGGAAGGGGTCGGTGTTGCGGTCAAAGCGCAACGGCAACTCGTCGTTCACCGAGTCTCCAATCTCCACTAACCGTTCGGCCAGCCAGTCACCCAGGCCATCTTTGTCTAATACCGACATGGCGATGTCGATGTTCTGCTTGAGTTGGATCAGTCGGTCCCTGTTGTCGGATACAGCGCCGTCGTGGATACCCTGGAACTCGACTCCGAATTTCTGCTCGAAGGTTGCGGCCAAAGCCTGGAAATAATCGCTGTTCATGGGGAAAGCGTAAGGGTGGCTTTGGTAGCTGACGATTTGGTCACCGTATCCGGGGATGGTCCCGTTGTTGGCTGCGGGCCACCATCCCTTGACCGTTCGGCCAACGACTATCATGGGTCTATCGTCTGTGGTGTCCCAATCTTCCATGGTCTTGAGGGCGGCGACTACCTGATCGTAGTCGTTGGCGTCGTCCAGTACCAAGACGTTCCAGCCGTACGAAGCCCATTGGTCCTGTATCCGGTAAGCGTCGTACTCTGGTTTGATGATGCTGCCTATCAGTTCATCATCGATTCCCGCATTGTTGTAGGAGAGTAGAATCCTTAAACGCTTGCCAACCTGCTGCGCTACCGCTGTGGTTTTCATCTCCTGGGCATGGCCCGAGGTCATGGCGAATTCGCCTTCGATGGCCAGAATCTTGAGGCTATCCGGTGCCCCCATTATGTCCCAGAAGGCGGCTTTGCCGGCGGCGGTGGCGATTCCGATGCCTGAAGGCCCCCCATTGACGTCGTTGGTGACATCCGTTGTTTCCGCATGGCCGGCCAGGTACCTGATGCCCCGAATCTTGGCTTGGGCCATCAAAGGATGGTCTTCCAAGTTGTTCTGCTCCAACAGGTTTTTCAATGCTCCGGATCCTCGCCGGAATCCCAGAGCGTCGATGGACAGCATGGCCATTTCCGGATCGACGTGATAACGGGCGTCTCCCGATTGCGCATGTTTGCGGGCCATCGCCTCACCCATAATCATCCACAGGGCGTAGGTCACTGGCGCGTTGTGACCGCCCGCCAGCATGAATTTATCGGAGTAAGGATGTTTGGGACGTCGATAATCGTAGCGAAGGCCGCCCAACTCTGGACCGATCAAGTGGGAGGCGACGGTATACGCGGTGTAAGCCAGCGGGCCTCCGAAGTGTCCAGTCTGTGCGTAGTTGCACATCAGGACCAGAGTCATATCCGTTACGAACCCGATGTCTTCAACACGCTGCTTGTCATAATCCGGCAGAGTTACAGAACTGCCTGACGTTTGACTGGAGAGAGACACACTGTTGACTATTGCCGTCGCCCGTGAGTTGGTGCTTGCCATTCTCTGATGCTCCCTTGGGTTTAGATGAGTATGGGTCTACCGATGGTGCATGCCTATCGAGTATGCTCCGCGCGAGGGTTGCCTGGGGCTACCATGGATGAACACGTCGGATGCAAATTACCTGGAAAACTTCAACGTGCCGGTATCCACCGTGTAGGGTGTTGCTTGGATGGGCGGTGATTCTAAGGTCCATTTGACCGACATTCTACCATCCCTGATGGCACTCTGGGCCTACCAAGTGATATGGATTTTCGAACAGCGATTCCTGCCGGTTGAATAGCACTGATAACCAGGATGGTACGTTGATGAAAGATGGGCGACGGCACCAAACCGCAGGAGTTAAGAAGTACGAGGCGTACAACCGAGGTGGTCAGACAGAAGGTTTAACTTGTCCGTCGCGTTTAGGCGGTATCCAAAGCGACGCCTCGGTGGAGTTTTCGAAGTCCCGAACTTGTTCGCATCGCTTGCACACACCGCGGCTGGTGTGGCCGTTGGCGGCATCAATGACCCAGTGGTGGGCACAACGGGAATAGATGAACCCCGTAAGCCGGTCCTGGTTCTCCGCAGACGGCGCGACGCCACGGTATA